>Ga0302215_10001568_pt1 | contig 16223 bp, 11 predicted proteins | sample II_Fen_N3_1_FD_194580 | JGI IMG/M metagenome (GOLD analysis project Ga0302215, IMG submission 194580) | Peat permafrost microbial communities from Stordalen Mire near Abisko, Sweden - II_Fen_N3_1 | ecosystem: Environmental > Terrestrial > Soil > Wetlands > Permafrost | place: Sweden: Abisko...
AACATTGGAAGATATTATGGAAGAGATATTTGGTGAGATTGAAGATGAGCACGATAATAATGATTTCATAGCTGAACAAACTGCAGAGCATGAATACATATTCTCTGGTCGGTTGGAAGTGGATGTTATCAATTCAAGATTTAATTTGAATATACCCGAATCAGATGATTATGAAACTTTAGCAGGATTTATATTGCATAATCATCAGCATTTTCCAAAATTGAATGAAATTATTCGGATTGAAGGATTTACAATTAAATGCGTAAAAGTAACCAACAATAGAATAGAATTAGTGAAACTGGCAACAAACGAATGAACTGAAATTTGAACCAAAGAAAGGTCGTAATCAGAACTAACTTAAAGAAAAAAAAGAAATCGCATTCATTTAAACATTTTTTTTTGTATATTCGTGCCCTCAAATTAAGTGAAAATTCAAACTAAAAAAATACAAATTAATTTCAAAAAATGGCTACATTAGAAAAGATTAGAAGCAAAGGAGTTTTACTGGTTGTAGTGGTAGGACTTGCATTATTAGCCTTTATTGTAGGCGATTTCCTGAAAGAGGGATCAACCTATTTCAATAAGTCGAAAGAAACAGTTGCAAAGATTGTAGGAGAGGATATTAACATAAAGGAATATTCCGCAGCTATTGATCAAATGACAGAAGTTTACAAAATTGAGACCGGTAAAAGTGAATTGAATGAAGAAATGATGACTCAACTTCGTCAATCGGTATGGGAAAGTCTGGTAACTGAAAAAATTCTTAATGCTGAAGCTAAAAAATTAGGACTTGCTGTGAGCAAAGATGAACTGTCTGATCGATTAATTGGGAATAACATTCACCCATTAATTCTTCAACGTCGTTCATTTGCAGGTGAAAATGGACAATTTAGCCGTCCTCAGTTAGTGCAGTTTCTAAATAGTCTGGAAGAAACACCAACGAATGAGGAAATGAAACAGCAAATCGGTAAAGCAAAAAGCTATTGGTTGTTTTGGGAAAAGAATGTCAAGAACAACATACTACAGGAAAAATACAATGCCTTGATTTCAAAATCAGTGTCAGCAAACAGCATTGATGCAAAGATGAGCTTTAATGATCGTAAAACTTCTTTTGATGCTTCTTACGTAGTTCAACCCTATTTTTTAATATCTGACTCGCTGGTTAAAGTGAGCAGCAGCGAGATCAATGATCGATATGCTAAACAAAAAGCGCAATACAAACAAGATGCCAATTGTACTTTCAGTTATGTGTCTTTCGATATTAAACCTATGAAAGAAGATTTCAAGGAAGCAGAAAACTGGATGAATAAATTAAGCACTGAATTCAAAACAACAGATGATGTTGCCGGTTTGGTGAATTCGAATTCGGATATTATGTATGATGGGAAAAATTATTCAGAAAAAACCGTTCCAACCATGCTGAAAGATTTTGCTTTCAATGGTAAGACCGGTGACGTCTTCGGACCTTCATTCATGAATGATACCTATATGATGGCAAGGGTAATGCAATCAGGAATAATGCAATCCGATTCAGTCAAATTACGTCATATCTTTTTAGTAACTAAAGATGCCGGAAAAGCAGACAGTTTAATAGCTGCTATTCATGCCGGAGCAGATTTTGGTGAATTAGCAAAAAAATATTCAGCAGTAAAACAAACAGCAGCTAATGGCGGTGAAATTGGTTGGTTACAGGAAGGAACACCGGGAGTAGAAAAAGAAATCACTGCAAATGCTTTCAATAAGTCTAAAAACGAAGTTTTCACCATCAAAAATGCTCAGGGAATTCAAATTATGCAGGTTGAAGATAAAACTGCACCCCGTCGCAAAGTGAAGTTAGCCATACTTGAACGTAAAGTGGTTCCAAGTAGCAAAACTTATAGTAAAATTTATAACGATGCTAAAATATTTGCTGTAGATCTTAAAGCCGATAACTTTGAAAAAAAGGCAAAAGATAAAGGGTATATTGTTCGTCCTGCCAGTGAGATTTTACAAACTGTAGATAAAGTTGCTGACATACCACAATCACGTAAAATAGTTCAATGGGTATTCAAAAGTGCCAAAAATGATGTTTCGGATGTATTCGATTGTGGAACAAAATTTGTTGTTGCCATGACTACCGAAGTGAATAAAAAAGGATACCGTTCCGTAGATAAGGTGACAGATCAATTGAAAGCTGAGATTATTAAAGATAAGAAAGCTGAGCTGATGATCAAGAACCTGACAACAGAACTTACAAAAAATCCAACTTTAGAAGGATTAGCTTCTTATTTGAAAGACTCTGTTAAGACTGCTAAAGCAGTTAACTTTGCTTCTTATCAATTTGGAGTTGCAGGTTTCGAACCAGCAGTGATCGGTAAAGTATCAGTTTCAACAGAGGGAAAAGTGTCGGCACCTATAAAAGGGAATGCCGGAGTCTATGTTGTTCGTACTTCAAATAAAGTAGTAAATCCACAACCTTTTGATGTTAAGATGGAAAAAATGCAATTGAATAGCCGTATGAGTTATTCATTACCATATATGATTATTCAGGACATGAAAGATAAAGCTGACATTGTTGATAACCGTCTGAACTTCTTTTGATACTAAAAATAAGTATTTTCATAATGTTGAAAACGGAATGATTAATTTCATTCCGTTTTCTTTTTTTCGGTAAGTTTGTGTAACTTTGCGCATACCAAAAGATAGGAATGAGGAATGAGGAATGAGGAAAGAGTAGGTAGTACATAGAAATGAATAAGTAATTAGAAGTTATCCGATTTAAGATATCATGCTTTTATTCAATCAAAGGAGCAAAATGACGTTCTGATTACGGGATCAACTCAATCAACTCAATCTTCTCAATCAACCAATCAACCAATCAACTCAATCAACCAATTAACTTCAAAGAACATAGAAATGGATAAAACAGCACTTGTCGGCAAATCATTTGAAGAATTAAAAACCATTGTTACCGGTCTGGGAATGCCTTCGTTTACGGCCAGACAACTTGCTGAATGGATATATAAGAAACGTGTTTTCAGTATAGATGAGATGACAAATATATCTTCGAAAAACAGGGAATTGTTACAAGAAGGATATGAAGTTGGACGTACATTACCTGTTCAAACTGTTGAATCGACAGATGGAACTAAAAAATATCTTTTTAAAACAGAAGGTGGTCATTTTATAGAAGCTGTTTATATTCCTGAAGAAGATCGTGCAACCCTTTGTGTTTCATCACAGGTTGGTTGTAAAATGGGATGCGTTTTTTGTATGACAGGCAAGCAAGGGTTTATTGCCCAGCTTACAACAACAGAGATTCTAAACCAGGTAATGTCTATTCCGGAGGCTGATACGCTTACCAACCTGGTCTTTATGGGCATGGGAGAACCTTTTGACAATACACTTCCAATGCTTCGATCGCTGGAAATCCTGACATCTGACTACGGGTATGCCTGGAGCCCCAGACGTATTACAGTTTCTTCAATTGGATTAATTCCTGCTATGAAAATATTTCTCGAAAAAACCAATTGTCATTTGGCCATTAGTTTACATACTCCATTTACCCAGGACAGGTTACTTTTAATGCCAATTGAAAAATCATATCCCATCAGCAAAATCCTGGAAGAATTACGCAAACATGATTTTAGTAAACAACGCCGTGTTTCATTTGAATATATTTTGTTTGATGGTGTAAACGATACCATGCGACATGCAGTTGAACTGGTAAAAATACTCAAAGGGATCGATTGCAGGGTGAATTTAATTCGATTTCATGCCATTCCAGGATCTGATTTAAAAAGCTCAACTCCTGAAAAAATGACTTTTTTCAGGGATTATTTAACCAGTAACGGGGTTACTTCCACTATCCGCCGTTCCAGAGGGGAAGATATTTTTGCAGCTTGTGGTATGTTATCGACTCTTGAAAAAGAAAAAACAAAAGAATAATTTATTTTTTTTTTATTTTCAAACTTCTTTTATACTCATAAACGATTTTCTCTATCTAATATTTCATGAGACAAAATTTGTTTACAATTTGGCTTACAGCTTTGTTTATTTTTGGAACAAGCATTTCAATATTTGCACAAAAGAATTTGGAAAGTCAGATTTCCGACTCATTGACTGTTATCGTAAATAGCTATACCCGGGCGGGGAAAGTAACTGTTTCAACTTTTTCGGCTGACTCAAAATCTAATTCAATCACTGTCACAGTGAATGAAAGGTTAGGGTACATGCCATTTCGCCCGGATAATGTGAAGCGAATATACAAAGCCATTAATAAAATAATAGCACAAAAATACAGTGGATATTCTGTTGTATGCCAGGTTGATAAACAAAATATAGAAGCATTGATTCCGAATTTTTATCGTCCTGAACAAATAGATTTACAAAAACAATTTTCTGTACCTTTGTTGACGCAGCCCTTGGTTAGGAATACTTCCCGTCCTTTTCTTATTCAGGAAGGATTACAAAACCGGCACATCGCACTTTGGCAAAGTCATGGCAAATATTATGATCTGAAACAAGCACGTTGGATATGGCAACGTGCCAGGGTTTTTCAGGTTGTTGAAGATCTGTATACCCAGTCGTTTGTAATACCATATTTGGTCCCAATGCTTGAAAATGCAGGGGCTAATGTACTACTCCCCCGTGAACGTGACACCCAGTTGAATGAAGTGATCGTTGATAATGATTCTAAAGATAATATTTCACGCTACAAGGAACAAAACGATCTTAAGAAATGGAAGATGGCCGAAGGAACAGGGTTTGCCAATACCAGGAAAACTTATTTATATGGTGAAAATCCCTTTTCATTTGGAACTTCACGAATTATTCCTTCTATAACCAATTCTGATGAAACCAGTCATGCCGATTGGATACCTTCCATTCCTGAAAGCGGACGTTATGCTGTTTATGTTTCTTACAAAACTTTAGATAACAGTGCACATGATGCGCGGTACACGGTTTTTCATAAAGGAGGGAAAACGGAATTTAGTGTAAATCAAACTATGAATGGTGGTACATGGTTGTACCTGGGACATTTTTATTTTGATAAAGGCAGGAATATAAAGTTTAAAGTAATGTTGACCAATTTGAGCAGCGAAGAAGGAAAGTTCATAACGGCTGATGCTGTGAAATTCGGTGGTGGAATGGGTAATATGGCCAGAAATCCGACTGTTGTTGGCTCAAACTTAGTTGTTAATGAATCTGACAGCCTTATTTTTAAAACATTACCATCAACGCCACTATCTCTTTTCGAACCTGAAATAAGCCACTATCCCCGATATGCCGAAGGTGCGCGCTATTGGCTGCAATGGGCGGGAGTGCCGGATAGTATTTATAGCCGGAACAAAGGACAGAATGATTATATTGATGATTTTCAATCGCGTGGTTTTTGGGTAAATTACCTGGTTGGAGGATCGTCAGTTTCACCCCTTACAAATGGACAACGTGTCCCAATCGATTTAGCACTTGCTTTTCACAGCGATGCAGGTGTAACTATAAATGACTCTATCATAGGAACATTAGGAATATGCACTATTCGTAATACAGAAGGAAAAACTGTTTTTCAGAATGGTATTTCAAGATGGGCATCACGAGATTTAACTGATATTATACAAACCCAGATTGTATCGGATATTCGTAAAAAGTTCGCACCTGAATGGACACGTCGTAATATTTGGAATAAATCCTATAGCGAATCACGCGTACCAGAAGTTCCCACTATGCTGCTTGAGTTGCTATCCCATCAAAATTTCGCCGATATGCGTTATGGTCTTGATCCCCGATTCAGATTTACTGTAAGTCGCTCAATCTATAAGGGAATGTTGAAATTCATTTCTTCATCCAATAAAGTCAATTATGTTGTGCAACCACTTCCGGTTGAACAATTCAGTTGCAGATTTATTGAAAAAAACAAGGTGGAACTTCATTGGCTGGCAGTAGTGGATAGCCTTGAGCCTACTGCCCTGGCCGAAAGATATGTGTTGTATACAAGGATTGATGATGGCGATTTTGATAATGGTGTGGTGGTGAATTCAAACCGTTGTACAGTAGTTATCCAAACCGGTAAAATATACAGTTTTAAAGTAACGGCTCTCAACAGTGGTGGGCAAAGCTTTCCATCCGAAATACTCCCCGTTTACAGGGCGCCTGTGGAGAAAAAAGAAGTGCTTATTGTAAATGGATTCGAGAGGTTAAGTGCTCCTGATAACTTTTCATTGGATAGCACCTATGCCGGTTTTTTAAATAATAAAGATGCAGGTGTTCCATATTTGTCGGATATTAGTTTTGTGGGTAATCAGTATGAATTTAACCGAAGCAAACCCTGGTTGAATGATGATGCACCCGGTTTTAGTGCAAGTCATGCGAATTACGAAACAAAGGTAATCGCCGGGAATACGTTCGACTTTCCGTTTATTCACGGGAAAGCAATAAAAGCTGCTGGTTTTTCATTCGTTTCGTCAAGTGTGCAGTCCGTAATTCATGGAGATGTGGATATGAACCAATATAAAATTGTGGATCTTATTTTAGGCAAACAAAAGCAAACATTCATAGGAAATGCAAAAAAACCAGCTGAATTTAAAACATTTCCATTAGCTTTGCAGCAATCAATCAATTTGTATTGCTCACAGGGTGGAAGCCTGTTACTGAGTGGCTCTTTTATAGGTTCTGACATGTGTGAAACAGGTAATATTGTTCATAGTGATCAGCTTTTTGTTGAGAATGTGCTGAAATATAAATTCAGGACTTCACAGGCAAGTGTTGGCGGAAATGTCAATATGGTGAATTCACCTTATTATTTCTTTAAAAAGGCAAAGCTAACATATTATGACCAGCCCAATTCGATCTCCTATTATGTGGAGTCACCAGATGGTATTGATCCGGTGGGGGAAGGGTGCTTCACCATTAGCCGGTATGCTGAAAATAATATAAGTGCCGGGATTGCGTATTCGGGGTTATATAAAATTTGTGCATTCGGTTTCCCTTTTGAAACATTGCAAAATGATTCTGATCGCTCTAATTTGATGCAATCAATATTGTTATTTTTCTCTTCAACTAAATAATTCTATTAAAAATTAAATGACTGAATAAAAATTAATATATTTGACCCGTGAAATTTTATTTTCTTAAGAGGATATTTCACTTTGAAAATATTCATTAAACATACAACCTGAAATTATGGAAACAGACAGAATTATTATTGGCATTACACATGGTGATATTAACGGAATAGGTTATGAAGTTATTCTTAAAACAATGTCCGACAATCGCATGTTGGAAACATTTATTCCCGTTATTTACGGTTCTCCTAAGGTAGCAGCCTATCATAGGAAGAATCTGGATATTCAGGGATTGAATTTGAATATTGTGAATTCAATTGAAGAGATCAATTTAAAACGGGTTAATATCATTAATTGTGTGGATGATGATATTAAAGTTGAACTTGGAACTTCTACTTCTGAAGCCGGTGAAGCAGCCTTTTCTGCACTCGAACGCGCCACAGAAGATCTCAGAAAAGGTGCTCTTCATGCACTGGTAACAGCTCCGATAAATAAAAAAAATATACAATCTGCTAAATTTCATTTTCCGGGTCATACCGAATACCTGGAAGAAAAGTTTGGGAATGATACTCCTGCTTTGATGATGTTGATTAATGATGTTATGAGGGTAGCAGTTGTAACCGGACATATTCCGGTAAAGAATATCTCTACGGAACTGACAGAGAAATTAATTGTTGAAAAGCTTACAGTTTTGAATAATTCCCTTAAGAAGGATTTTTCAATTGTACGTCCTCGAATTGCAGTGTTAGGTTTGAATCCTCATGCCGGTGATGATGGGGTAATTGGAAATGAAGAACAGGAAGTGATTATTCCTGCTATGAAACAAGCAGAAAAAAACGGCATTATCTGTGTTGGACCTTATCCAGCCGATGGACTCTTTGGTTCGGGTAACTTTAATAAATTTGACGCTGTATTGGCTATGTATCATGATCAGGGTTTGATCGCTTTTAAGACCGTATCCATGGATACCGGAGTGAACTTTACTGCCGGATTGTCTGTAATTCGAACTTCACCCGATCACGGAACAGCCTATGATATTGCCGGACATAATATTGCTTCGGAAGAATCATTCAGGCAGGCATTGTACCTGGCATATGATATCTATCAAAATAGAATCAGAAATCAGGATGCTGCTGCCAATCCACTTAAAACTGAACAACGTTCAGAAAGAGGTGGTAGAGTGGAATAGATAATTTATTGTTTGAAGTTTTCGGTTTGTAGTTTATAACAATTCTGAAAACTATTACAAGTTAATACAAACAGAGCTTGCTGCACCATGTGCAGCAAGCTCTGTTTGTATTATAATACAATTTTTAAAATTTCACTCTCATAGTCATTCCTACTGGTGTTATGACCTGGTTGTTTATTGACAGTTGTTGTATATACGGAGACATTTCTATTTTTAATGAACTTGTCTTTCTTAAATTTTGTATATACATGTTGTTGACTTTTGCAACAGTTATTGCATCAACGATAGACCATATTCCAATAACAGCCATACCTCCTAATCCCAGTAAAAACGTACCTACACCCTCATTTGAATAGTTTGTATAACCGGGATCTCCATTATATCCTAAATTGGAAGTTATTTGAACTGCTCCTGCTTCTGCCAGAACTAAACAACCTATATAACCTCCTAAAAAGGCAATTCCCCTACCTGTTTCACCACAATATATCTGACCCAGCCCAGGAACAAGAAATGAACAAACACCACTAATTGCAGGATTATACGGATCGTTGTATTCAGGAATATAAAGATGAGGATCATATTTGTATTTATTCATACTGTAACGCTGTGCACCTGAATTGGCTACAATTAAAAGCAGAATGAAGAATACGATGATTGATTTTTTCATAATGAAACAATGAATGATTATTATATAGTTTTATTTTTGCTGAGATCGCAAAAATAACACATAAATACTAAATGTACAACTATATAACAAAAATTAATCAATCAACTTGCCTATAATACTAATATGCAGATTCAAACTGTTGTAAGAATCGAACATCGTTTTCTGAAAACATTCGCAAATCTTTTACCTGATATTTAAGGTTCGTAATTCTTTCAACGCCCATACCGAAAGCATAACCTGAGTAAATCTTGGAATCTATTCCGCAATTTTCAAGTACATTCGGATCAACCATCCCGCATCCTAAAATCTCAACCCAACCGGTGAATTTGCAAAACGGACATCCTTTTCCACCACACAGGTTACATGAAATATCCATTTCGGCACTCGGTTCGGTAAAAGGAAAATACGAGGGGCGCAACCTTATCTGAGTATCGGGTCCAAACATTTCTTTTGCAAAATACATCAATGCCTGTTTCAGGTCGGCAAATGAAACATCTTTGTCAATGTACAGACCCTCAACCTGATGGAAGAAACAGTGGGCACGGTAGGAAATGGCTTCATTCCTGTATACTCGTCCGGGGAATACCATGCGAATAGGGGGTTTTTGATTAGCCATTACCCTGGATTGCACCGATGAGGTGTGTGTGCGTAAGAGCACATCAGGATTTTGTTCGATAAAAAAAGTATCCTGCATATCCCTTGCCGGATGTTCGGGAGGAAAATTTAATGCTCCAAATACATGCCAGTCATCTTCAATTTCAGGTCCTTCGGCAATGGTAAAACCTATTCGTGCAAAAATGTCAATTATCTCATGTTTAACCAGGGATAAGGGATGACGGGTACCTAACTTTACTGGGTCGGCACTACGGGTTAAATCAGCTTTTTGATCAGTGCCCTTTGAGTTGTCAAAACTCTCTTTCAATTCATTTATTTTATCCTGTGCAATATTTTTTAACTCATTTAAGAGTTGTCCTACTTCACGTTTTTCTTCATTGGCTACATTCCTAAAATCATTAAAGAGAGTTGATATTTCCCCTTTTTTGCTTAGAAATTTAATTCGAAGTGCTTCAAGTTCTTCCTGATTTGAAGCTGCCAGTTGGTTTATTTCTTCCAACAGTTGATTAATCCGATTTTTCATTTTATTTTTTTAACTTTATCCTTTTTTGAGTAAAATGATTGTCATTCAAATGTATATGTAGATTTATTTGCTGACTGTTGCTCTATTCATTTGAACTACAAAAGTAATCATTTTTAAACAATTTCCTGTTCTGATTTAAAAAAAAGGATATTAAGCTTTTTTTGTCTGATTTTTGCCTTATATTTGTCAAACTAAATATGAAACACTATGGAAATTGATAATTTATTACGGTTTTTAAGTGAGTTGAAAGTCAACAACAACCGTGAATGGTTCGCCGAAAATAAAGCATGGTACGATCAGGTTCGTACCGGATTTGAACAAATGTGCAAAGAACTCATTACTGAAATTTCTACTTTTGATGACCCAATCAAGCATGTAGAAGTTAAAGAATGTGTTTTTCGAATTTATCGGGATACTCGTTTTTCAAACGATAAAACACCTTATAAAACTCATTTTGGGGTTTATATTGCTTCTGCCGGTGGACGTAAAAGCCAGCATGCCGGTTATTATCTGCATCTGGATCCTACAGGCTGTTTTATCTCAACAGGTGTCTGGTGCCCTGATCCGGCAGTCTTAAAAGCATTACGCCAAAGTGTGTATGATAATATCGATGAACTCAATGAAATAAGGAATCGTCCAGAATTTTCACAATATTTTAAAGGATTCTTTGAGGAAGATAAACTCAAAACAGTTCCACGTGGCTTCCCTAAAGACTTCCCCGATGCTGAATTGCTTAAACTAAAACATTACCTGGTAGATTATCAGCTGGATGAAACAATTCTTCATGCCCCGGATTTTGTATCACAGGTAGCGCGTATTGCTAAATGCGCCTATCCTTTTAACCAGTTTCTGAATTACACTGTTGATGAACTGGTAAATAAAGAAGTTCTTAGCAAGTAGTCAGTAATTGAGACCCGGAACCCGGAACACAAAAAAATAAAACTTCAAACAATTAATATGATTTTAGATTCAATACTAAATGCCGGATTGTACCTGTCAATTCACCCCCGTTTAAAAAAAGCTTTCGATTTTCTGATTAGTACTGATTTATTGACCCTTCCTCTAGGTAAAATAGAATTGGACGGATCCAATCTGATTGTCAATGTAGTTGAAATAGAGGGCAAGACTCCCGAAGTTGCCAGGCTGGAAACGCATAAGCTTTATATTGACATTCAGATACCCTTAACGACTACCGAAACCATGGGTTGGAAGGCTGGTAATGAATTAAAGGTTATCACCCAACCGTATAACTCAGAGAAGGACATAACTTTTTTTGCTGATACTGCTACTAACTTTGTAAAAGTACAACCGGATGAATTTGTAATATTCTTTCCGGAAGATGGACATCAGCCAGGTATTTTTAATGGACTGCACAAAAAGATTATTGTTAAAGTACTTGTGTAGCTTTTAAAAGTAAATAATATAAAAAATTGTTCCTTTTTATTTAATTTGTATGTATCTTTGTTTTCTAATACTACCTGATAAATTTGTTGCAAACTGATTGCTGCAAAAACTCAAAATCACTAACCAAAATAGTTGACCAACATTAATTAAAGCATGATATTAAATGATTATCAGATAAATGATATAAATTGTTGTATCAAATATTTGCTATTCACAATTTATAATATAGATTTAAACGTACTATCTTCAACTGATTTTATTGTTATTAAGAACATATGAAAGATCTGGCTATCATCAAATCCGATCCATGGTTAGCCCCTTATGCAGGAGCTATTAACGGACGATACGAGTATTTCGAAAGTGTAGAAAAGAAATTAGTGGTAGAAGGTCAGACTTTGTCCAGCTTTGCTTCCGGATATTTATATTTTGGATTACATCGCCTGCCGGATGGTTGGGTTTTTCGCGAATGGGCACCAAACGCTACAGCTATTTTTTTAATCGGTGATTTTAATAACTGGCAACGGCATCCTGATTATCAAATGAAAAGGCTGCAAAATGGCATCTGGGAAGTTCGTCTACCGGATTATGCCATGGCTCATACTCAACTTTATAAATTACTTGTTGAATGGGATGGGGGAAATGGTGAGCGTATACCTGCCTGGGCCCGAAGAGTAGTACAGGATGAAGCGACTAAAATATTCAGTGCACAGGTATGGAGCCCTTTTCAACCTTATGTGTTTAAAAACAAAAACTTTAAGCCAAAAACTCAACCCCTGCTTATTTACGAATGCCACATTGGTATGTCTAGTTCCGAAGAAAAGGTCTCAACTTATGAAGAATTTCGTACAACAGTTTTACCCCGTATTTCAAGGGATGGATATAATTGCATTCAAATTATGGCCATTCAGGAGCACCCGTATTATGGTTCTTTCGGGTATCATGTCTCCAGCTTTTTTGCTGCTTCTTCCCGTTTTGGAACACCTGAGGAACTGAAGCATTTGATTGATGATGCGCATGGAATGGGAATATCAGTGATTATGGATATTATTCATTCACATGCTGTTCGAAATGAGATTGAAGGACTGGGACGGTTTGATGGTACTCCATACCAGTATTTTCATGGTGGTTCCCGCCGTGAGCACCCTGCCTGGGATTCTCTTTTATTCGATTATGCCAAACCTTCCGTTCTTCATTTCCTGTTATCCAATTGTAAATTCTGGCTTGAAGAATATCAGTTCGACGGGTACAGGTTCGATGGGGTGACTTCTATGTTATACCGAAGTCACGGATTGGGTGAAGATTTCAATGGCTACGATTCTTATTATAATATGAACCAGGATGGTGATGCAATCTGTTATCTCACTTTGGCAAATAAACTGATACACCAGGTGAATCCTGATGCCATCACAATTGCCGAGGAGGTGAGTGGAATACCGGGATTAGCTTCTAAAGTTGACGATGGTGGTATAGGTTTTGACTACCGAATGGCAATGGGCATACCTGATTTCTGGATTAAATTAATTAAAGAAGTAAAAGATGAAGACTGGAAAGTAGGTACTATTTTTTGGGAACTCACCAACCGCCGTGCTGATGAAAAGACAATCAGTTATGCTGAAAGCCATGATCAGGCATTGGTAGGTGATAAAACAATTATATTCAGGCTCATTGATGCTGAAATGTACTGGCATATGCGTCGGGGTGACAGTACATTGGTAGTCGACAGAGGTATTGCATTACACAAAATGATTCGATTGATTACGGCAACAACAATTAATGGCGGTTACTTAAACTTTATGGGCAATGAGTTCGGTCATCCCGAGTGGATTGATTTCCCACGTGAAGGGAATGGCTGGTCGAACAAATACGCCCGTCGTCAATGGGACTTGGTTGATAATGAAAAGTACCTTTACAATGCGTTGGGCGAATTTGATCGTTCCATGATTGGATTGATTAATTCAGTACCCCAGTTTAATGTGCTGCCTGTTCAACAATTATGGAGCAAGGAAGATGATCAGGTGCTGGCTTATCAGAGGGGTGATCTGATTTTTGTGTTCAATTTCAATGGTACAAATTCATTTACTGATTATGGGATTTTGTCAGAAAAAGGATCATATAAGATTGTTCTCAATACCGACGAAACACTCTTTGGAGGTTTTAATTTAATCGATGAATCAATCATACATCTTACTACTCCTGCCCTGAAAGATCCTACAGGAAAAGAATGGCTGAAGCTCTATATACCTGCACGTACAGCTTTTGTATTAAAAAAACAATAAGATTGATGTGATGATGTGGTGATGTGATGATGTGGTGATGTGATGATGTGATGATGTGATGATGTGATGATGTGATGATGTGATGATGTGATGATGTGATGATTTGGTGATGAATTAAAATGAACTTTGTTATTTTTTAATGAGATAAAGAAAGCTTACAAGAATCATATTCTTGTAAGCTTTCTTTTAATCTGATAACTGATCAGATGCATGAGTAATTTAATTTAATGGCAGAATTCCATCTGTGCGTGCTTTATGAATATCTATGACCATAAATTTTCCACCTTCCTGATTTACCCCATTGCTATATGCCTTATTATAGGCTTCTTTACCTGATTTTGTTGCAGAAGTAAAAGTTGTTTCGAATGATAGGATACTTTCTATCAATGATCGCCCCAATAAAGTAGTTTCAATATAAATCCTGTCACTTTCCTGATTTGGTCTTGATACGCCAACTATTGCATGATCAGATAATATTACAATGTATGGCCTTAATCCAACATTCTCAAATAGCGACGCCAGCAGTACCGAACCATCAATGCTATTGGCCGATTTTGTTTTTAATGTCAGTTTTGGAAGCCGGATACGTTGTGCAGAACCTTCGCCAAAATTAATAGTACTTTTATTAATAGTAATTCCTTCATCTTTCACCGCATTGAAAAGATCCTTTACAAGGTTAATGAATTCTTCATCACTTATTTTACCTGTAGTTGTAAAATGACCAACGTTTTTTTCTTTTGCTTTTCTCGTTAATTCCTGTACAAATCTGTCTTTAGGTGTTACCCACGATGCAATTAAATCAGTACAATCCCGGTTTTTTATTTTCCATGGAATTTGGTCACCCGGATTTACTTTAATACTCCATGATTCAGAAAATAAAGTTCTGTTTTGTTCATCTATTACTTTTACTATCAGCGGAGTATTTATTGGGGTAAGAACATTCAATAAGTCCGGAGAGTAGGGAGTCACCAGGATTTTTTTTACACTTCCACTTTCGATATGAACTGATTTGCTTTCCAACCCTCCGAATTCCGAAAAACCATATAAAACCTGCACATTTTTCCCAATATTGTCTGGATTTGTTATAGTCATCTCCAACAGACCCTGTTTTGAATTCCTTAAATAAATTAAATATACCGGAAATACTTGTTCCTCCTGAAAGTATATATTTACAACTGGTAATGTTCTTTTAGATGTTTTTTCAGTTTTCAGTTTCTTAAACCCATCTGTTGAGAAAAAGGCAATTGTTAGTAAAGCCAGAGCGATAAATGAGGCATACCAGATGTCTTTTCGTGTACCAAATCTGAACTTCTTCGTGGTTATAACCTTATTTTCTTCTAAAGAATGCTGTTCCTTTTGTGCTTTGTCATCATTCAAATATTTTCTATTCTCTGTATCATACTCGTATTGAGTTATTAACCCCTCATCCAATAATTTATTTAGTTTTTTTAATCGCTCAAATTTGTCCATATGCTCCTCAGGTTTGTAATTGAATCAGCATGCAATTTAGTGATAAATTCGATAGAATAGGAATTTTAATGCAGTTTAACCTCTTTTTGATTTGATTGGATGATGTGATGATGTGATGATTTGATGATGTGGTGATGTGGTGATGTGGTGATGTGGTGATGTGATTATGTGGTGATGTGATTATGTGGTGATGTGGTGATGTGATGATGTGATGATGTGATGATGTGGTGATGTGGTGATGTGATGATGTGGTGAAGTGGTGATGTGGTGATGTGATTATGTGGTGATGTGGTGATGTGATGATGTGATGATGTGATGATGTGGTGATGTGGTTATGTGATAATGTGATGATATGACACGTAAACATCAACATGTCAATGACTACATACTACCTATTATAATATTTATCTAAAAATAAAAATCGTTCATCGTTTTGTGCCTGAACAGCTTTTGATACCACATCAATCTTCATTACCGGTGGATTTGGTTCAGTTGGTTTAACAGCCGGCCATTGCGGAAGACCTTTCCCATTTGGATTTCCTGAAATAATGAAATTGGCAAAATAATTCAGCATTGTTTCTGATACTTTGTAATCTTCTTTTTCCCAGCTATATTCAGGAGCCAAATACAGGTTTCCCATGCAATATTCAATTTCTTGTGCATGAGCAGCCCCGATTGGTTCGATTTTCGGAGTGTCTTTCGACTCTTTTTTTAGGGTTCCTCCAGCAAGTCCGGAACTTAAACCTTTATCTTTCAATTCTGGCCTTGGACGACAAAATAAATAACGATATACCGGTTTTGCAGAGTTTTTCCGTTGCAAATCAAACCATTTCCAGGTACTGTATACGATGAACCTGTCTGAAGCCAGTTCAGTGGCTGATAACTCAGTTTCTTTTTCAGTTTCATGTACGTACAATTTTAAGACTGCTTCGTAGTCGATTGGATATGTTTCTTTTACACGGCTGATAAAATTTTCCTTAGTATAGGGCTTTCCGTACATAAATGCCCCTCCGTTCATTTCTGCAGAGTTCCATCC
>Ga0302215_10001569_pt1 | contig 16221 bp, 13 predicted proteins | sample II_Fen_N3_1_FD_194580 | JGI IMG/M metagenome (GOLD analysis project Ga0302215, IMG submission 194580) | Peat permafrost microbial communities from Stordalen Mire near Abisko, Sweden - II_Fen_N3_1 | ecosystem: Environmental > Terrestrial > Soil > Wetlands > Permafrost | place: Sweden: Abisko...
CATTAAAAGATAAATCAAAAGAAATAATGATAAAGAAAACCCTTTTTTTAATCGCTTTTGTTGCGACTCTAACCCCCGGATTTGCCTGTACAAACTTTTTAGTAGGTAAAGCAGCAACGCTCGATGGTTCTACATTAATCAGTTACAATGCTGATTCATATTTCCTATTCGGTGCATTATATCGTTACCCTGCCGCCACTTACCCTGTAGGTACAATGCTTGATGTTCATGATTGGGATTCCGGTAAATATCTGGGGAAAATAAAACAGGTAGAAAGCACATATTCTGTCATTGGGAATATGAATGAACATCAGTTGAGTATCGGAGAAACCACTTTCGGTGGACGTGAAGAATTGGTGGACACCACTGCTATTATGGATTATGGAAGCTTGATTTACATTGCGCTTCAGCGTGCCAAAACAGCTCGCGAAGCAATAAAAGTGATGACCGATCTTGTGGCCGAATACGGATATTACAGCGAAGGTGAGTCTTTCTCTATTGCCGATCCGAACGAAGTATGGATTATGGAAATGATTGGAAAAGGAGCTCACAATAAAGGTGCTGTCTGGGTTGCTCAACGTATTCCTGACGACTGTGTATCGGCTCATGCCAACCAGGCCCGCATTACAACTTTTCCATACGACGACAAAAATAATTGCATGTACTCCGAAGATGTAATTGCCTTTGCCCGCGAAAAAGGATATTTTAAAGGGAAAAACAAAGATTTCAGCTTTTCTGACACTTACGCCCCACTCGATTATGTGGCTTTACGCGCATGCGAAGCCCGTGTATGGTCTTTCTTCCGAAAAATTGATCCTACAATGGATAAATACCTGTCATATATAAAAGGTGAAACTGCTGAACGTATGCCGCTATGGATTAAACCAACGGTAAAAGTTACTGCACAAAAAATAAAAGACTACATGCGAGATCAATACGAAGGAACCGAATTTGATATGACTAAAGGAATAGCCGCCGGACCATTTGGAAGTAAACTTCGTTGCAGTCCGTTGACATTCAAAGTAGATAGCGTAGAATATATTCACGAACGGCCAACTGCAACACAACAAACAGGATTCACCTTTGTGGCACAGATGCGCAGCTGGCTTCCCGATTATATTGGTGGAATCTTGTGGTTTGGCGTTGACGATGCGGCTACATCACTTTATGTGCCAATGTATTGTGGAATAACCAAGGTGCCCGAATGCTATCGCGCCGACAATGGAAGTTTATTGGAATATTCTTCTACATCAGCATTTTGGATATACAATTCAGTTGCTAATTATGCATACAGTAAATACTCATTCATGTTTCCTGACATAAAGAAGGTTCAGTCTCAATGGGAAACAGATTTCAATGCACTTGTTCCGGCAATGGATAAAGTTGCTGTGGGAATGGCAGAAGCAGATGCACGTATTTTCCTTACAAATTTCAGTAATTCACAAGCCGAAAACTCTACAACTTCATGGAAAAAACTTGGTGAATACTTGTTGGTAAAATACATGGATGGAAATATAAAAGCTGAGAAAAACGGAAAATTTGTACAAAACGAACATAAAATTCCACCGACTATTATTCGTGCAGGGTATCCCGAAGAGTTTCTTCGTCAAATGGTAAAAGAAAATCCGGGATTGCGTGTGAAAACTGCCGAAGAAATGAAAAATAGAAAATAAGAAATACTTCTTTGACTTAAAAAAATAGAGAATCAGAACAGTAGATTCTCTATTTTTGCATCCGCAAATAATTGATTGCAACTACAAAAAAAGTATGTTAAACCTCGACAACTATACACAAGAAAAGCTGACAATAGATATAGCTAAAGCTAACATCTATGCAATAATTATCGCTTTACCCATTGGGCTGGTATATGGATTACTTTATGGTGTCATCTGGCATGATCAATTCACGGCTACTCATCTGAAAGATTTTCTTCATTCACTTCCAAACATATATTTATTAAAGTCCGGATTATTATTAGCGATTTTCTTTGGAGGAATTATTGCGCATGAACTGATACACGGACTAACCTGGGCTATGTATGCAAGCAATGGTTTTAGATCTATAAAGTTCGGCGTAATGTGGAAAATGATAACCCCATACTGCCATTGCAAAGAGCCATTGACGATAAAACAATATATAACCGGTGCATTAACTCCAGCTGTTATACTCGGTTTATTCCCGGCCATATATGGCATTGCTGTAGGTAATATCGGTTGGCTATTATTCGGCTTTTTCTTTACGATTGCCGCCAGCGGCGATTTTATGATTGTATATTTGCTTCGAAAAGAAAGCATGAAAAATCTGGTACAAGACCATCCTTCTGAAGCAGGTTGCTATGTGTTTCGAAAAAAACTAACAGAATAGAATTATGACAGAGAATAAGATTTTCGAACGACTTGACTTCTCACAAAAAAAGTTTCCGTGTGAAGTTTATGAAAACTGCAGGTTTCTCAATTGCAATTTTTACAACTCCAATCTGGTCGATGTTAGCTTTCGCGATTGCACATTCGAAAGTTGTGACTTTAGCCTTGCCAGTTTAAAAAACACTGCACTGAGCGACATTCAGTTTATTGGCTGTAAATTGGTCGGTGTTCAGTTTGATGATTGCAATCCATTTTTATTCTCGGTAAGGTTCGAGAACTGTGTACTAAAGCTTGCCGTATTCCAGAAAGTAAAACTGAAGAAAACCTGTTTCAAAAATTGTAATCTGGAAGAAACTGATTTTACTGAAGCTGACTTGTCGTCGGGGGTTTTAGACAACTGTAATTTAGAAAGGGCAATTTTCTACAAAACAAATCTCGAAAAAACTGATTTCAGTACCTCCTTTAATTATTCCATCGACCCTGGAGCAAACAAGATAAAGAAAGCCCGATTTTCCAAAATGGGGCTTGAAGGATTGCTGGATAAATACCAGATTGAAATAGTTTAGAATTCATCTTCCAAAAAACACTACTACATTACATTCATCAGCCCATTTTGTCCGTCCGATGTTTCGGACGGGTAAACTCCACCGGATTCATGCCGTCCGATGTTTCGGACGAGGCAAATTCCACCAATTTCATGCCATCCGATGTTTCGGACGAGGCAAACTCACCGGATTTATGTCATCCGAAGTTTCGGATGGGGCAAATCTCACCGATCTCATGTCATTCGAAACATCGGACGGAGTTGAAAAGTCATGAATAAAGTAATTACAAAAAAACATCTTCAAAACACTAAATTCAATAGAGAATTTGTTTCTTGCAAACAAGAAAATATTACTACTTTTGACAATTCATTTTTTTTAAACCGATTCAAGCATATCCGAATATCATTGTAAAAACAACTAAAGATGAATAACCTGATTAACAGATGGCTAAATAAAAAATATCCACAAAACTTTATTATAAAGCATTCGTTGGTTGGTTCCGCAATAAGTTTAGTCTTTTGTCTGGGATTTCTGGTGTTGTATAGGCCACTTGGCACTCATGAATCCCGTCCCCTAAGTTATGTGAGCACAATGGCTGTTTATTGCTTCATCTTAGCGATCTCAGTTCTTGTAATGATTAGAGTACTAAGATCAATAAAATATTTTTCAGATGCGGAAGAATGGACTATACTGAAAGAATGTATCTCTATTCTTTTCATTTTAGTTGGGATGGGCATCTTTGTTTATTTTGCTGCTTTTTTTGTAGAAGAACCGTCTCAACGTTGGAATTTATCCACTTTTTTTAATTCATGTAAATACGCCTTTCTTATCGGAGTTATTCCATTCCTGTTTTTTACACTTATGAACTCCCACTATTTTTATGCTTACAGTGTTCGTCCTGAGAACAGACAGAGCTCAAACCCGGAAGATGAACAATCCGAAAAAATCATACAAATAGATTCGAAACTCAAGAAAGAAAAACTAAACTTCTATCCCGATCAGTTTCTTTATGCCACATCCGAGGGGAACTACGTCATATTCTACCTGCACCGCAACAATAAAGTTGAAAAAGAAATAATTAGAAACTCAATCAGTAATATTGAGGAACAATTATCTCCTTTTCCATCAATGGTTCGAACTCACAGAGCTTTTATTGTAAACATAAAAAAGGTGTACCTGAAAAAAGGGAATGCCCTAGGCTATCAGCTAAAACTTTCCAACATCGACCATGAACTGCCTGTTTCCCGCCAAAACATCAAAACATTCGATTGGCAATTTGATAAACTCATTTAATTGGTTCGTCCCAAAAACCAGCTCTTCATACCAAAATTATCCCATCTCACTGCATAGGCTTTCGGTTGGTAACAAAACCTTGCTATGCATCCCAACTATTTGCTGCGCAATATTTTTTTAATTCACTTTGCATCCAAAATCAATACGAATTGAAAAGAAATATTGCTCTTCCGGCAACCAATCTCGACCAATCGAGCAAAAAATCAACACAAAAAAAAGAATAGATTTTTAAGTTCAGTCAAACAATCGTTGCGTTTATCGATGAAAAAATGGATTCCGCATGAGTCATTACTGCAATGCTAAACACATAAAGTTTATTAATTCAACTGAATTAATAAAATATTAAATTTATTAAACTGTAATTCAACAAATTATATATAGCAAGAAATGTGTCTCAAAAAAACTTTTAGCGCATTAACCTTTTTTAATAGAAAATAGTTTGGTAGAATCAAAATACAAAATACTTTTGCAGTGTACTATTTCACTACTACACTGATATTCAAAAACAGAAAAAATAGTTAAATAGACAACAGTGGTAAATCCAAACAAATAGTTGATTACGTCTAATAACAAAAAAACATCGATAATCGATGTAATAAATTTCTCTTGTTGGAGTCATTACTAGTAAAGCTTACAATTAAGTAGACAATTTATTCATTTAAAATTCAAAAAAAATAATTTAAATTATATGAAATCTAAAAGAAATTTACAATTAAACAGAATGTTTGTTATCGCCTGTCTGACATTCCTAACACATCTGCTCTATGCTGAAACTTCAGGCACCATAAAAGGACGCGTAACTGACAGCAAAAACAATCCGGTTGAATTTGCAACAGCCTCATTGGTAAACTCAACAACTAAGAAACTGGTAAAGGGGGAAATCTGCAATGCGAAAGGAGAGTTTTTAATTGATAAAATTAAACCAGGAGAATATATCCTTGCTGTAAGCATGGTAGGATTTGGCAAGACAGAATCAGAAAAACTGATTATAGATTCAAAAGCGAATAAAATTATTGAAAAAAATATCGTTCTGTCGGAAACAAGTCAACAACTTGGAAGCGTGGAAGTGGTAGCTACTAAAAAATTTATCGAACAAACAGTAGATAAAATGGTGATAAACCCTGAAGCTTCTATAACTACAGCATCTGAAAACGTTTATGAGATTCTGAAAAAACTGCCTGGCGTAACAGTTGACAACAGCGATAATATCAGCATGAAAGGTAAACAAAACGTGAAGGTACTAATTGACGAAAAGCCCACTTACGTTTCGGCCACCCAACTAGCAGCCATGCTTAAAGGTATGCAGGGAAAAAATGTGGATCGAATCGAAATTATCGAAAACCCATCGGCACGTTACGATGCCGAAGGAAACTCGGGAATTATCAACATCAAAACCAAACATAACAAAGCACCAGGGTTCAATGGAAGTACTTTTGCCGGAGCTGAAATTGCCAGCAAATTTGGTTGCAACGGAGGCATAGACCTAAATATGAACTACGGAAAATTCAACGTGTATGGAAATTATTCACATTACAACTGGGCTGGGTCTAATGGAATGGACGCGACCCGCAGATTCACGAGTGCTGCTCTTAATGGAGCTTATCAGTTAATCAACACGAGAGGAGAATACGATGGTCAATCGCACAATTATAAAGTGGGAGCCGATTATTTTATCCGTAAAAATCATGTGATAAGCATCATGCTGCGTGGAAGCAATGGAAATAGTGATGGTGAAGATCATAACAAAACTACATTTGCCGACCAATTTATGCTAGCTGATTCAATTTTGGTCTCTAAATCAAACTCCAACGAACAATGGAAAAATCAAACAATCAATGCTAATTATAAATGGGATATTGATAGCACAGGTCAATCATTATCAGCCGACTTTGATTACGCTTGGTTCAACTATACAAGCCTCAACAAACAAAATGGCATTTATTACAATGCAGTAGGTGATGACCTCAATCATAATATTTTAGTCAATACATTGCAAGGCAATGACATTAGCATTTATACCGCTAAACTTGACTATGTTCTTCCGCTTGGGAAAAAGTTCAACATCGAAGCCGGAGCAAAAGCCAGTTTTGTAAATACCGACAGTAAAATAGATATGACGGGGTATTTAGTTCAGAATGATCGCTTTATTTATAAAGAGAATATTCAGGCTGCTTACGTAAACGGAAAGGTGCAACTGAATAAAACCACTTTACAACTGGGCTTACGGTTGGAAAACACCATTTCCAAAGGAACATCCGTTACTATCAATCAGGTGAATGATACCAGCTATTTGAAGATATTTCCTTCGTTTTTTGTACAACAAACGCTGAATAAAGACAATAACATCAACTTCAAATACAGTTACCGAATTGGTAGACCGGACTATGATATGCTTAACCCTTTCAGATGGATGGTAGATCCTTACACCTACAACGTGGGAAATCCAAACCTGAAACCACAATTTACACATTCACTCGGACTGAGCCATAGTTTTAAAAATGCACTAATTACAAGTCTGGGCTACAATTATACTAAAGGATTATTCACACAAGTCATTCTACAGAACGATGAAACTAAATCCATTTATCAGACCAACGAAAATTTAAGTAACTCCATCGACTTGAATATCTCTGAAACTGTCCAACTCGAACCTACCAAATGGTGGAGGCTAAACGGAACCATAACCGGCATGTACAAGGAAATAAAGTTTAATTCAGCTACAGATTCAAAGATAAACCGCTGGAGTTACAACGGAAATATCAGCAACAATTTCACGCTACCTTACAAAATCGGATTAGAATTAAGCGGACGCTATAGCTCAAGTCAACTAGTCAGTAATGTAATTTCACGTCCCAGATGTTGGATAGACCTTGGTATTCAGCGAAAAATACTAAAAGACAGGGGAAGTATTAAAGTAGCTATCAACGATATTTTTGATACCGGAAGAGGTAGTGCCTATGCAAAATACGGCAATGTAGACATTGATGTAAAAAACCATTACGACTCTCGGAAACTAAATATCTCTTTCAATTATAACTTTGGAAAAGCTGAATTTAAAACCCGGTCAAACCGATCAACTGCTTCGAGCGAAGAGCAAAGTCGGAGTTCAAAATAAAATAAACACAACAATCATTATTTATAATAAATCAACAAAAAACAATATCTTATGAAAACAAATCTAATAAAAAAAGTCTCTATTATCTGTGCCTTATTTTTAGCGGGAATCCAACTATTTGCACAAGACACATTTGAAATCAAAGTGAAGCTATTAAAAAGTGTAAACCCTGAAATGAAGCATGCAACAGCTGTATTGCGTGATTCAAAAACAAATAAAATAGTTGCTGAAAATGGAAAAAGCAACAACAATGAATTTGTATTCAGTGAAGTGAAGAAAGGTGAGTATATACTTGAAGTACAAAAACCGGGAGATACAAAAGCAGATACACGTTACATTATTATCGATGAGAAAATCAGTATAATGAATAATACAGCAAATCAAATTACCGATTCGCCTGCAAAAACAAAAGAAACGCTACCTGCGAAATATAATTCACAAAGCTTAGCAAGTTTCTAAATCCGTATCTTTTCGAAAATTTATCTGTATCACTATAAAAAAGAGGACAAAAAGGCGTTTTTCTATGTAAAAATGATTTCTGTTGAGGTTTTGTTTATAATTTTTCTTTTATTTGTATAATAATTATTTCAAGAAGAATTTATGCCGAAACCATTAGCCTTTTTGCTCCTCTTTTTACTTTGCTTCACCAGCCTGTTTTCTCAACAATATGCAGAGTATTTCACCGACAAAGCCTGTCGGATTGATTTTCAGTTAAGCGGAAACAATAAGAATACCAGCGCTTACTTATCAAAAATAGTTCAGGAACCCTTTTGGGGTGGTCGCAAATCTCATCTGGCAGACGATATGAACTTAGGCGAGTACCGTTTTATGGTATTGGACAGTCTGAGTGGTAAAATGATTTATATCGACGATTTCAGCACCCTTTATTTTGAATGGCAATCAACTCCCGAAGCATCATTGATTAACAAGAGTTTTGAACAGTCGGTACAGTTTCCTTTTCCACAGAAACCGGTTAAAGTTGTTATTGAACGTCGACTGGATTTCGACAAGTGGGAAAAGCTGATTCAGTTTGGTTTCTCGCCCGACGATAAATTAATCCGCAAAACGAGAACAGCAGATGTTCCGATAAAAATAATCTGCAAAACAGCTTCGCCAGAGAAAGCCATAGACATAGCTGTGATTGCCGAAGGCTATACCGCTAAGCAACGGGCTAAATTTTTTAAAGATGCTGAACGACTCGCCGAGAACCTTTTCAGCCACGAGCCGTTTCTGAAATATAAGTCCAGAATTAATATTTACGCCATTGCCGCCTTATCTGTTGATACCGGAATTTCAAAGCCTCAGGATGCCAACTGGAGGAACACAGCACTCGGATCACATTACTACACTTTTTACTCCGACAGATACCTCACGACTCCCAATGTGTTTACCGTAAGAGATTATGCATCATTGGTTCCATACGATGCCATCTACATTTTGGCCAATACGAAAACGTATGGCGGAGGAGGAATTTACAACTTTTACACCCTAGCATCGGCCGATAGTAAACGTGCACAGGCAGAAGTAACAGTCCATGAATTCGGACACTCTTTTGCCGGTCTGGCCGACGAATATTTCTACGATAATGATGCTCTGAACGGTATGTATAATTTGAAAAACGAACCCTGGGAACCTAATATTACCACCCTGGTGCAGTTCGGAGCTAAGTGGAAAAAAGATTTGCCTGCGGGCACTACCCTTACTCCCACCCCGCTAACCGATGAAAACAAAGCAAAAATAGGTATTTTTGAAGGAGGAGGCTACTTGTCTAAAGGAATCTATCGCCCATACTTTGACTGCCGAATGCGTACAAATACAGCAAAAGGATTCTGCCCTGTCTGCCTGAAAGCGGTGGAAGATCGAATTTTATTTTTGACAGAGTAAAGACGTTGATTGGTTAATCGATTTATTAAGTTGACTGTCTGGCAAGTACTCCAAATAGCCTAATCAACCAATCAACTACTTAACTAATTACTTAATGGTAACCATCGTTGCCCCAAATCCATATTCACGGAATGAAGCATCCTGAAAGTAGTAAGATTTGTAACGGGTTTTGAGTAACTTTTCTATCTCTTTGCGAAGTACGCCTTCGCCTTTACCATGAATAAAAACAATCTTTTGTCCTTTATGCTTTTTGTTTTCATCCAGCACCTCATGGAATTTATCCAACTGACACTGAAGCATAGCCGCATTTGACAAACCGGCCGTAGTATCCAGCAACTCATTAATGTGTAAATCTACTTCTATGATCTCCGAAGTCTGCGGATGACTCACAATTCGTGGTCTGCCTGTTTGCTCTTTCTGAAACATAGCTTGTTTTATTTCTTCGGGCGAAATATCAGCCATCTTTTTATTTTCAACTTCCTTTTCTTTTTCAGAGCTTATGTCAATCATCAAAGCAGGTTCATCAAAGTATTCATTAGCCGTAAAGCTATGAAGTTTATAAAATTTCACCGCATTAATCTTCAGATTCACATCCACTGTTACTTGTGGAGTATAACTTTTAGCCTGTTTAAAGGGTAGCAACTGCACCCTCAGTTTTTCCCACGCACTTAATTCTTCTTTCGATATTTCGGAGAGCAGCTCCTGCATATTCGGTTCAATCAGTCCGGCAGCAACGCTTGTCCATACATCATTCTCACCAGTCACCACATTGTAATACAAATAATAATTACTGTCATTTACCAGGTAACATTCGTAAGAAGTGGTTTGTAGCTGTTTAATATCAATCGGGAAAAAGGCCAACAAAGCTTTTAACGTATCCCCGTCAGCGGTTTCAAATATCGGTTCTTGTTTTTGCTCCGGCACAATCACTTCTGTCGGTTTTGTGGTTATTTGTTCCGGTTTTGTTTTAAAATTTCTTATCGGAAAGTTTGTTTCTTCATTTATAGCGGCTATCACCACGCATTCACGTTCGAGTACCGGGATTTCAAAACCATCGGCATCTTCCACAAACACCATTTTCTTCAATTCATCTACGCGACTTACAATTCCTCCGCCAACTGCGTTCAGAAAACGCACTGTATCACCTTTTTTTATCATTGGTCTATTGATTTCTTATTGTTTCTAATAACCGCAAAGATACTAAAAACACATAGAATATCGTTCGGAAGTATCCAAAACAACAAAGAGAAACGCCCTTCGACATTTCTCTTATTCATTAGATGGATAACATCTTCAATTTTATTCCTCCCCTTTGGTACAAAAGCGATAGCCAATGCCAGATTCAGTGAGAATAAACTTTGGGTTATTGGGATTTGGCTCAATTTTCTTGCGCAGCTGACCTACAAAAACACGCAGATATTGCGATTGTTGTGTGTAACCAGGCCCCCAAATTTGCTTCAGGATATATTGGTGAGTCAGCACTTTACCATCATTTTTTGCAAGTAAAGTCAGTAATGAATATTCAGTGGCTGTCAATTTCAACGACTCATTATCGAGGGTTACCGTCCGTGAAGTAAGGTCAATACTCAGATTATCAAATTCCAATTTTTGAACCGTTGGGTTTAATTGAGTTTGACGTAAAGCAGTGCGGATTCGCGCCAGCAACTCGCCCGTGCGAAACGGTTTTGTCAGATAATCGTTTGCGCCATTGTCCAAGGCCCGGATAATATCCTCTTCCGAACTGCGGACAGAAAGAATAATGATAGCGCCCAAATACCACTCGCGCAGCTTAATCAACACACTTTGCCCATCTTCGTCCGGAAGTCCCAAATCCAGCACTATTAAATCAGGCGGATGAATTACTGCAGTTGAAATACCTTCCTTAGCCGTGGAAGCTATCAGGGTATGATAATCATTATTATTCAGCGTAATTTCGAGTAATTTTTGAATTTGCACTTCATCGTCAATGATTAAAATATTCATTTTAGAACTCATACCCTTAAAAGTTTATGGTTTAATGAAAATTACAATCACTCTTCGGAATTATCTGTTGTTGAATCTTTTATTTTTCCAAATTGCTTTGGTCTGTAAGTTTCAGTCAGTGTTTCGTACTGAGCATTCATTTTCACTGCAATATTACTAAAATCCATGTAATCTTGCAACATCAATGTTTCAACCGGAATGATAATTGTAAATTTGGCTCCATTTGGAGTATTGTTTTCAACTTTCACAGTTCCATTATGAGCTTCTACAAATCCTTTTACGATGGATAAACCCAAACCTGTTCCACCCGTTTTATTGACCGTTATACGATAGAATTTCGTAAATAATAATTTAAGTTCCTCTTCCGAAAAACCTTTCCCATTATCGGCGATGGTTATTATCAGATTCTTTCCATCATAACTAGCATTAATACTTATTGTCGAATCCGGCTGAGTATAAAGGATCTCATTATGCAATAAATTAAATACCGATTGTTCAATCAAGCCAAAATCAATCCTGATAATAGGCATCTCTGGTTGAATATTAACTTCAATATTATGACCAATAAGTTCGTTTTTCAATCGGTTGATAGGACTATTAATCAACTCATTAACTTCACACCAATCTGGTTTTATTTCAAGCATCCCTGATTCGACACGTTGCATATTCAAAAGATTATCTATCAAACGGTTTAGTCTGAATGCAGCGACTGAAATCTGATCAACCAATTCCAATTTATCTTTTTCAGCAATTTTTACATCATGTTGCAATAAATTATCCGAAGCTCCTACAATCGTTGCAATAGGAGTTCGTAGCTCATGAGAAATTGAATCGAAAAGTGTTTTATAGAGTCTTAGCGTGTGACTTCGTTCCTCTTTCAGAAATTCTTGCTTCTCAAGTTCTCTTACTTTTGACGTTAAAATTCCGCTCGTCAATGCAATGACAAAATACATCAATAGCAACAATGCATCTTCCGAATTAGTAATATGCAATGTAAAATGAGGTGGTATAAAGAAAAAGTCCCATATTATAGCACTCATTGCTGCGGCAGACAGTACAGGATAAATTGTAAAGAATATGCTTAATACAGATACAGTCGCCAACAATAATAAAGCAACACTATGATAACCTATGTAGTTGAGACTAGCATAACAAATCAGTGCCACTAAAACAACAGATAAATTGCTTATGACAATTTGTTTAAACATGCTTTGATGAAAATAATTGAGCTTCATAATGGTGTGTTTTTTGATAATAATTTTACTTTAGAATCTTTAGCAACTAATCATCACAACAATCATATATCAATCATTGTCAATGAAATTATAGAATATACTTACTCTTCTGTTTTACAAAATTATTTATAATGATTGACCTGCAATGCTTTTCTCAAAGAAATAGGAATAATAATTGTCGTCAGACCCAATTTATACAACCTACGTTGAATTGAAAAAATAGTATAGTTATGAAGTAATCTGGATGCACGATACGTTCCGCTAAACACCAACTGGCCACCAATGAAAGTTGTGTTGTGATATTTCTCCGTAATTTCAGGAACAATCTTAAGAACTTCTTCTGCCACATCAGTACCAATAGCATATCGATATTCTGCATTATAGCCCAACTGGTTGATTAGATAAACATATTTACCTAAATCCTGCTGAATTTTTTCAGTAATTGTGTCTACTACAGCATCCTGATGAAAACTATCAGCATCTACAATTCCAACCTGAATAAATACGAAGTTTTTATAAACATCTTTGAACTTGCTCAGAATTTTGAATAACGAATATAATCCTACACCTGTATAACCATTAACCAGAATTACAGCCGTCATGTCAGTATAATCAATCTCAGCGGAGGGGGTCTTACGCTTAAGGTTATTATTGAGCTCAGCAATGGTTTCAGGCATTTTTTCATTCATAATCTTCTGAATGCGACCAACTTCCTCACCAATTTTATTATAATGTCCTTTGATATAAAGAGCCAATCCAACTAATGCACCTGTTATCAAAATGGTGATCCAACCACCTTCGTCGAATTTCATAACAATTACGGTGAAGAGAATAAAGGTTGTAAGCAAGAAACCTGTTCCATTAATCAGCAATTTACCCAACCATTTCTTATCTTGCTTGCGTACCTGAAACCAGTGTTTTACCATTCCAAACTGAGACAATGAGAAAGTAATGAACACATTAATACTATAAAGCACCACCAAAAATGCAACCGATGCCTTCGACATCCAGATTACAAAGTAAGCAGCAATACCCATAATTAAGATACCGTTTTGCGAAACCAAACGGTCACTCAACATACTGAAACTACGAGGCAACCAGGAATCGTGAGCCATATTCGACATTACACGAGGTCCATCCAGGAAGCCTGTTTGAGCTGCAACAAAAAGTAAAGCAGCTTCCGAAATAAGCGTAACATACAAGAAGGTTTGACCAAAAACCGGATTCCAATTAGCAATGGCAGTAGAAATCAACACTGCATTCATTGTTTTGCCGGGCTGCATATGCACATTGAAAAGAAAATAAGAGATAATCAATCCTAAAACAGCAGCCGATAACGAAATTGCCAACAAACGCATGGTTTTGATAGCAGTCTTAACACGTGGTTCGCGCAAGTTGGGAATTCCGTTACTTACAGCTTCAATACCGGTATACGTTCCTGCACCCATACTGTAGGCTTTCATTATAAGGAAAATTGTTCCGTATATACCCAGCTGATGAACAGTGCCTGTCAATTCCGTACCTGTTTTTACGGCAACTGATTGTAATTGAGAACCGTGGGTTGTGAAAGCGTAAATAATAAGGAAAATATGCGAAATAAGGAAAATGACAAAAATAGGAGTTAGAGCAGTTACTGATTCTTTTACACCTCTTAAATTTAGTATAGTAAGAACCAATAAAATAGACAGAGCAAATGCAACTTTATAACTCTGGTATTCAAAAGGCAGAAAACTAAAAATTGCATCAGCACCACTGGAAACTGAAATTGAAATTGTTAGCACATAGTCAATAAGCAATGCTGAACCTGAAATCATACCTACATTGGGTGAAATCAAGCGAGTAGCCACCAAGTAACCGCCTCCACCGTGAGGAAATAATTTGATAATTTGGGAATAACTGGTACTAATAATAAAGATCGTTACCATGGTAATTAAACCAACAATAATAGATAGATTCACATGAACACCCAGCGTTTTATAGATTTCTTCCGGTCCATAACATGAAGACGAAAGTGCATCCGATCCAAGTCCTACCCAAGCAAAAAATACGATAAGTGAAATGTGTCTAAACGTTGAGCTATCCTTTAAATCCAGTGGATTTCCAAGAACTGTTTTCTTCACTTTTTTGATTACATCAGTCATTTTCTAATACCTTTAAATTGAACATAAAAACCACGATGCAAAGTTCAGACATATTTTATAAATCTGACATAAAGATATTGGAGACATGTATAAAGATTTTATAAAGATTTATGCTGTAAAACATATTTTCAATCTAAAATCAACTACTTGGGTTCAACCTTCTATATTAAGAAGCTATTTTTTTGTAATTTTGCATTCCTTTTAAAGCATTGATTTCAACGTGAACAAAACTACAGAAAACGCACCAATTTATATCGACGAATACGATTATTCGTTACCCGACGAGCTCATAGCCAAATATCCCTTAGCTAAACGCGACATTTCTAAGCTGCTACTTTATAAAAATGGAAGTATTGGCGAAAGTCAGTTTTCAAAAATCGCCGACTTTTTACCGGAGAAATGCTTATTAGTTTACAATAACACCCGCGTAATTCAGGCACGGCTGATTTTTCTCAAAGAAACAGGGGCGCGCATTGAGGTATTTTGCCTAGAACCACTCACTCCTGCCGACTATGCGCAGTCGCTGGGTGCAACATCCGAGTGTACATGGAAATGCATGGTGGGTAACTTGAAAAAATGGAAAGAAGGACGACTGAGTAAAACAATTGCTTTTGACAGAAAAACCTGCACCTTCGAAGCCGAATTGTTGCATACCGAAGGCAATACACACAGCATTCATTTCAGTTGGGACAATGCGGATATTCACTTTGCCGATATATTGGAAAATGCCGGCGAACTACCCATACCGCCTTATCTTCATCGAAAAACGGAGGAAAGTGACCTGACAAGCTATCAAACAGTATATTCAAAGATAAAGGGTTCAGTAGCTGCTCCCACAGCCGGTTTGCATTTTACGCCCGAAGTATTTGAGAGTCTCGGATCAAAACAAATTGAAACCGAAGAACTTACTTTGCATGTAGGTGCCGGCACTTTTCAACCGGTAAAAACACGCGATATCGCAGAGCATCACATGCACACCGAAGTAATTTCGGTCAAACGTAGCACCATTGCACATTTGCTGCACAAAAACGGGAATATCATTGCTGTAGGAACTACTTCAGTACGCACACTGGAAAGCTTATATTATATTGGGATCATGCTACAGAGCATGCAGATGCAGGGAAAAGACCAAAATAATTTCCATGTACCTCAGTGGACACCTTACGAAGAACATCCGGAAATAAGCTCACAAGATGCTTTGCAAAATATCCTGAATTATTTAGATGTCAATAATCTTACAACTCTTCATGCCGAAACGCAAATCATGATTAAACCCGGATATCGGTTTAGAATAGTCAACGGTATCATTACCAATTTTCACCAACCCAAAAGCACCTTGTTATTACTCGTTTCGGCTTTTGTGAATGGCGATTGGAAACGAATTTACGATTATGCTTTGGCTAACGACTTCCGGTTTCTGAGTTATGGAGACAGCTCGCTGTTGCTTTCTTAAAATCGTGCTTGCTCTTGCATAACCATCACATTTTTCGTATTTTTGTGCCACTTTTCAGTTCAACATTCCAATAGCTCAACGACAACAAACTTTATGGAAAAAATAATCATCCTCGATTTCGGATCACAGACAACACAGTTAATTGCACGTCGCCTACGCGAACTCAATGAATATTGCGAAATTTTGCCGTATAACAAGTTTCCAGAACA
>Ga0302215_10001570_pt1 | contig 16202 bp, 13 predicted proteins | sample II_Fen_N3_1_FD_194580 | JGI IMG/M metagenome (GOLD analysis project Ga0302215, IMG submission 194580) | Peat permafrost microbial communities from Stordalen Mire near Abisko, Sweden - II_Fen_N3_1 | ecosystem: Environmental > Terrestrial > Soil > Wetlands > Permafrost | place: Sweden: Abisko...
GGTGTTTCATTGGTTCCATTGGTTTTGGTTCGATAAGGAACACGCCTTTGAATCCTTTAGCACGAGCATAGTCACGAGCCATTTGCAACATTTTACCCATGTGTTGTTTTTCACGTTTCATGTTGGTATTCAACAATGACATGTAACCTTCGCGACCTCCCCAGAATACATATGCTTTACCACCTAATTCAATAGTAGCATCGATTGAGTTTTTAATTTGAAGCATTGCACGAGCAGCTGAATCAAAATCAGGATTGGTGCTAGCACCGTTCATATAACGAGCTGGAGAGAAAACATTAGCAGTACCCCACATAAGTTTGATACCTGTTGCAGCTTGTTTTTCCTTTGCGTAAGCAACGATAGCTTTCAAGTTAGCTTCGTATTCTTCGATAGAAGAACCTTCGCTTACTAAATCCAAATCATGGAAACAATAGTATTCGATTCCGATTTTAGTCATAAACTCAAAACCTGCATCCATTTTGTCTTTTGCAGCTTGTAATGCATCAGCAGCACCTACCCATGAGTGTACTTGTGTACCACCACCAAATGGATCACCACCTTCAGCACACAATGTATGCCACCAAGCCATTGAGAATTTAAACCATTCTTCCATGGTTTTACCATAAACCACTTTCTTTGCATCGTAGTAACGGAATGCTAAAGGGTTTTTACTTTCTTTTCCTTCAAATTTGATTTTTTCCACTGTTGGGAAATACACTTTTGTTGACATAATAATTTAAATGATTACCCCTAACCCCTAAAGGGGAATAAGAGAAGTTAGTATTAATTGTTTTTATTTTAATAACCCCCAACCCCTAAAGGGGAGTAAGAGTAGTTAGTATTATCTTTGAAATTTAGCATTCAATCACTAAATTGAATTATGAAGACTGACTTGCATAGTTCCCCTTTAGGGGTTAGGGGTCGTCTTTCTTATATATTCTTCACCCACTTTTCATACGCTACTTTCGTAGCTTCCATATCACAAGCTTCAGGAACGATTACCTGAATCTTTGTCAAGGTTGCAAAAGCTTCTTCTGCATCTTTGTAGATCCCCGCTCCTATTCCGGCACCACGCGCTGCACCTACAGAACCATCAGTATTGTACAATTCAATGGTTGCTCCGGTAATGTTTGCCAAAGTTTGACGGAAAATAGGGCTTAAGAATAAGTTGGCATGTCCCGCACGGATAGTTTTAGTTTCAATACCCATTTGGTTCATAATGTCCATACCATATTTGAACGAGAAAGCAATACCTTCGTGAGCTGCACGAATTAAATGTGATTTAGTAATACGGTTGAAGTTCACACCATGAATAGAGCAGTTTGGTTCTTGATTTCCAAGAACACGTTCAGCACCATTACCAAAAGGAATAATGCTCACTCCTTCACTTCCTACAGGAATTCCGGCAGCTAGTTCATTCATTTCAGCATAGCTAATACCTTCTGGAGCTACATTATTCTTAATCCATGTATTCAAAATAGCCGTTCCATTGATACAAAGCAACACACCTACGCGGGTTGCATCTGTTGTATGATTTACGTGAGCAAATGAGTTTACACGCGATTGTGGATCGTATTTAGAATCGCTGTTTACACCGTAAACAACACCTGACGTACCACCTGTAGCAGCAATCTCGCCAGGATTCAATACATTTAGTGATAAAGCGTTATTTGGCTGATCACCGGCACGATACGTTACCGGAGTTCCGGCAGCTAAACCAAGTTCAGCAGCAATATCGGCTTTCAGGTTTCCTTGTTGACCGAAAGTAGGAACAATATCAGGAATTAAAGCAGTGTCAAATCCAAAATAATCGAACAAGAATTTAGCAGGAGCTTCTGCTTTGAAATCCCAAGCAATACCTTCCGATAAGCCAGAAGCAGTTGTGCGAGCATCACCTGTCATGCGCATGGCCAAATAATCGCCGGGCAACATATAATATTTTGCTTTCGCAAAGTTTTCAGGCTCGTTTTCTTTTACCCACGCCATTTTCGACAAGGTAAAATTACCCGGAGAGTTCAACAAATTCGACAAACACATTTCTGAGCCAATTTCACTCATGGCTTTTTCGCCATAAGGCACTGCGCGTGAGTCACACCAGATAATTGAATTTCGAATGGCTTGTTGATTTTCGTCAACCAGTACCAAGCCGTGCATTTGATATGAAATACCAATGGCTTTAATATCGGATGCATTCACGCCCGATTCTTCCAACACTACTTGTGTAGCCAACTTCAGATTTTTCCACCAAATTTCAGGATTTTGTTCAGCCCAACCAGCCTTCACCGAAATTATCTCCATTTCCTTTTTTGGAAAAAATGCCGACGACACGCATTCGCCTGTCACTGCATTTACCAAACTCGCCTTTACCGACGAACTACCTAAATCATAACCGAGTAGATACATAAGTTCAAATTTACCCCTAGCCCCTAAAGGGGAACAAGAGAAGTTTGTATTGTTTATTTTAATTTCAAATTCAAAAAGTATCAGTAATGAAAGCAACTTAGTTCCCCTTTAGGGGCTAGGGGTGACTATTTTATTTCTTATACTTATAAAGTCTTGCGGCCCTGTGTGGCACGCCTTCTTCCACTTCGTCGATAGCTACCACATAAGACATTTGTGCTATTTTTTTCTGAAAATTACGCACATCCGAGGTTGTTTGATGCACCGTGTCGTACAATGACCGCAACTGCGAAATGGTGAATTTACGTGGCAATAGTTCAAATAACAAATGTGGTTCAATATCCAGATTATGACGAATATACTCCAATCCTTTCCTGATAATTTCGGCATGGTCAAAAGCCAGATTCATGGCAGCAACTTCATTCAGATTGAACCAATTAACTTGTGTATTATCTGACTTCACCTGAATTTTTCGGTCGATTTTAATCAAGGCCACATAAGCCACCGTCACAATACGACCAATTTTTAGTTGTGTTGTATTTTCGAGCCAAAGAATATCTCTGGGATTTTTTGAACGATCCGGTCCACCAAAACTTCGGAACTGACTTAAATAGATATTCTTCAAACCGGTAAGTTCAGTCAGCACGCGTGAAGCAGCATCGTCCAAATCTTCATCTTGCAAAATTATACTTCCCGGAAGCTTTTTATCATTAAACAATTCATTTTGTTCAGTGATACTACGTTCAATAAGCAACACCTTTAGCTTTTCACCGTCAAACCCAAATACAACACAGTCTACTGACACATGCGGGTTATATACATTCTCGTTCGGCATAGCTATTGTTTTATTTTTCGCAAACAAAAATACGATATTATCCCAGATACACAACCAGCTATTTCCATGTTATAAAACACATTATCAATATATTGAATACTGTAATAAATACAATATGAATTCTATTATTATTGTTTAAAACACAATAAGTATTTCTCAGCAATTTTAGCTAAACGCATTAAAATAAATGATTTGAGAGAACAGCCCAAAACTAATAGCTTTATGTAGGAAATACAATAAGAACATGAGTGATATTACCACCAACGGCAGTTTTCAAATCATATAATTTTATGAACATTTTCTTGAATTTATCTTTTTTTTGCATAAGCTCTATTTTTTAGTTACTTTTGAACTTATTTTATCAAACAATTGGCATTTAAAACAAAACAATGACTATAAATCAGTTCAACAACATATTCTTTATTGGCGTTGCCGGAACAGGCATGAGTGCTATAGCTCAGTATTTACAAGGTATTGGTAAAAATGTAAGTGGTAGCGATCGTTACTTTACGCCTGAAACGTTCAATGAAACAAAAGAAAAACTAGAAGCAGAAGGTATTCAGTGTTTTTTGCAAGACGGAAGTGGAATTACCGACAAAACTGACCTTATAGTAGTTTCCACAGCTATAGAAGATACTGTTTTTGAAGTAAAAAAGGCGAAAGAACTGAACATTCCCATTCTGAGGCGCTCACAGGTATTGGCATTGATTGCCGAAAGCAAAAGAACAATTGCTGTGGGTGGTACATCTGGCAAAAGCACTACTTCAGCTATGATTTTTGATATATTGCAATATGCCGGACTCGAACCAAGTATTATTAGTGGCGCAGGACTGACAAGTATTATTCGCGAAGGTAAAATTGGAAATGCCAAGGTAGGAAAAGGTGAATGGTTGGTGATAGAAGCTGACGAAAGCGATGGTTCCATTGTACAATATCACCCCGAAATTGGGTTGTTGCTAAATATCGACAAAGATCATCAGGAGATTGATGAATTGATGAAAATATTCGGGACATTCCGCGATAATACGAAAGGTATGTTCATTACCAACCGCTCGAACCGATTGGCAGCAGAACTATCAACCAATGCAGATAATGATTTTGCAGCAAATAAAGATATAAAAGCAGGATTTATTGGAACTGATTTTGTACAAAACGGTTTGCAGATAGAGTTCAACGTTAATGGAACTATCATAAAAATGAATACTGTTGGTAAACACAATATGGAAAATGCAATGGCATCCATTGCAGTTGTAAACCGATTGGGAGTAAGTTTTCAAACATGTGCTGACGCACTGGTTCATTACGAAGGTATTTACCGCCGCCATCAGATTATTGGCGAGAAAAACGGCGTATTACTCATCGACGATTACGCTCACAATCCGGCCAAATGCGCGGCATCTATTTCGGCTTGTCAACCCATTGCCCCAAAAGTAATTGCTTGGTTTCAACCGCATGGCTACGGTCCTACCCGATTTTTGCGACACGATTTTGTGGAAGAAATAGCCGCAGCACTTCGTCCGGAAGACGAAATTTGGATGAGCGAAATTTTCTATGCAGGTGGCACAGCCGTAAAAGACATTTCATCTAATGATTTAATTGAGGACATAAAAAAACTAGGCAGGAATGCTTATTTTGTAGAAAATAGAAATGATTTGGTTGAAGCGTTGAAGCCTCACTTTGAGAAACCAACTGTATTGCTTTTAATGGGCGCCCGCGACCCAAGTCTGGAAATTTTCGCAAAAGAAGTTTTCGAGAAATTATAATACAAAAAGCTCAACAAAAAAGCCTAAACAGTCGACTTCATATCGACTGTTTAGGCTTTTTTTATTGAGTAAGAATTATGCTATTTAACGCCTCCACCCAGTGCTTTGTACAAATTCACACTTTGAGTAAGTTGTTCCAATTTATCATTTATTTTGTTCAATTGTGCTGACAAAAGACTTTGTTGAGCCGTAAGTACTTCGGTATAATTAGCTTCACCGGCTTTTAGTAATTCCTGCGTAAAGTCTACCGATTTTGAGAGCGATTCCACTTGTTTCTCACGCCATTCGTTTTTACTTACCGAAGCTTTGTAGCTATATAAAATATCTGACACTTCTTGTCCGGCCACCAGCATAGTATTCGAAAAAGTCAGTAAAGCTTCCTCCTGTTGCGCTTGTGTTATTTTCAAGTTACCTTTCAACTGTCCTTTAGAAAAAATAGGCTGAGTAAGGCCAGCAATAATTTCAGCGGCTAAATTAGCCGGTTTAAAGAAACCAGAGAAACCTCCGGCTGCAAATCCAACCGATAGTGTGCTAATGCTTAACGATGGATAAAAAGCTGCTTTGGCAGCATCGGTCAACGCATAAGCCGACTGTAGCGAAAGCTCAGCTTGTTTTACATCCGGGCGATTGGCCAAGGTACGTATAGACACATTACCATTCATTGTGGCAGGAATATTCTGATCGTTTATAGAAGCACGTTCAACATTACCCAATGTGCGACCAATAAGTACACAAATAGCGTTTTCTTGTTGGCGAATTTTGCTTTCAAGATCAAAAACAGAAAGTTGAGTACCGTAAAGTAATGCTTTGCTTTGTTCTACCGCAGCACCATTTTGTTGACCGGCATCTTTTAATGCCTGCATGGTTTCTTCGCTTTTCTGTAACAGCACAATGGTTTCCTTCGTAGTACGTAATTGTTCGTCCAGAGCCATTAAACTATAATAACTTTTGGAGATAGTTGAAATCAATATAGTCTGAATAAGCCTTTTGTATTCAAGTGTATTCATATACGAAGCGTACTTAGATTTTGCCTGACTGTTTAGTTTTCCCCACAAATCAACCTCCCAACTTGCTGTTAGACCCAAGCTGTTAATGTTTGAAGCATAACCAAACACATCTGTTCCTCTACTACCGGAGCTAAAACGGGTATGATCAATTCTGGCAGCAGCACCTACCGTAGGCAAAAATGCTGATTTAGACATATACAAACTAGCTTCGGCTTGCTGAATGTGACTTATTGCCACCTGCATATTGAAACCATGATCGAGTCCTTCGGCAATAAGCGTTTGAAGCTTTCCATCCGGAAAATAGGTTCGCCATGGGATATTGGCCAGAGAAGTGGTGTCATTGCTATTTTCGACAGCATCACGCACCAGATTTTTTGCGTCGGACTGAGGAACCTTAGTAAGATCCTTATAACTTCGACACGACATGAATCCTATAGAAATTATCATTGCTACCAGAATTCTTGTGTTTATATTCTTATATTTTATATACATATCATTATTTTTCTTCAATATAAACATTAAGTTATTTTTCGTGATGTTCGTCTATGGTTACAATTTTCGTTTTACTGAAATGCTCGTGCAAATTCTGGAAAATGATAAAGAGCGAAGGAATTACTAATATTCCGAATACTGTACCAAATAACATACCTCCTACAGCACTAATACCTATCGATTTATTACCAACTGCACCAGCTCCAGTAGCAAGGGCCAACGGCAGTAAACCGAAGATAAAGGCCAATGAAGTCATTAAGATCGGACGCAAACGAGCCGTAGCTCCTTCAACAGCTGATTTCACAATACTCATTCCCTGATGTCGACGTTGTAACGCATATTCTACAATCAGAATGGCATTTTTGGCCAACAGACCGATAAGCATAATGAGTGAGATTTGCACGTAGATATTATTTACAATACCACTACCACCCATCAATGACACGAAAACGAACACAAACACACCCGCTAAACCAATAGGCAAAGAAAGTAAAACCGCAAACGGAAGAATGTAACTTTCGTACAAAGCAGCCAACAGAAGATATACAAAGATGATACAAAGTGCAAAAATCAATATCGTTTGATTACTGCTATTTGCTTCTTCACGGGTCATTCCACCAAAATCATACGCATATCCATCAGGCAGATTAATTTCCTTCAATGCCTTCAACACATCACCCGATGTATATCCTTTCATATAATTAGGAATAACGGTAACATCCATAGACGAGAACAAATTGAAACGCGTTAACGCCTGAGGACCGGTTACATCTGTAACTGTAATAAATTCACTAATAGGTGCCATTACTCCATTCGAAGTCTTTACCATCAATCCGCTCAAATCGTCAAGCTTAGCTCTGTATTGAGGTGCAGCTTGCACCACCACACGGTATTGTTTACCGTACGAATTGAAGTTAGACACATACATACTTCCTACAAAAGTCTGCAAAGTACTCATTACTTCAGTTAGGGTAAGTCCGGCATCTTTAATTTTGGCAATGTTGGCTTGAATTTGTTTCTGTGGAAAACGTGGGTCAAATGAATTCATAACCATCATTACCTCAGGACGCTTACGTAATTTATCCAGAAAATCAGTAGTTACACCATAGAATTTATCTATATCTCCACCTGTTTTGTCTTGCATTTTTAGTTCCACACCACTACTCATACCAAATCCCTGAAGAGTTGGGGTACCAAAGAACATGAACTTAGCATCTTTGATAGTATCTGTTCGTTGCTTCAACATGGCAGCGACATCGGATGTCAAAATATCACGCTCATCCCATGGGTCCATTTTCATAATCATAGAAGCATACGAACTACCTGAACCTGCTAGGAAACTAAGTCCTGTAAGATTAATGGTGTTGTGTGCATGAGGAATAGACTGTGCAATTTCTGTAACTTCACGGCTAATCTGAGCTGTACGCTCAAGCGAAGCACCTGGTGCTAGACTAATCATACCCATCACATTACCACTATCTTCGTTTGGAACAAACCCGGATGGAATCATTTTCATTAGCACAACTAAAACACCTGTAAATGCTATAATAATGCTTACAGTAATCCAACGGTGAGTCTTTTTTCCCAAAAATTCAAGAGTCTTTTTGTATTTGGCAGTAATAGCTGCGAACACTAAATTGAAGTAATAATAAAATCTACGAATAAAGTTCTTATCATGAACATCCGGATTATGCTCTGCTTTTAAGAAAAGAGCACACAAGGCCGGACTAAGTGTAAGTGCATTCACAGCAGAAATAAGAATAGCTATTGCCAATGTTAGTCCAAATTGCTTAAAGAAGACTCCACTTGTCCCACCAATAAAACTTACAGGAACAAATACAGCAGCCATAACCAACGTAATAGAAATAATAGCCGGAGCTATTTCAGTCATTGCAGCTATTGCAGCTTCTTTAGCATCCGTCATTCCAGCATCCAGCTTGGCATGCACAGCTTCTACCACCACAATAGCATCATCCACTACAATCCCGATAGCCAGTACCAAAGCAAACAACGTAAGCAGGTTGATGGAAAAGCCAAATAACAGCAAGAAGAAGAACGTACCAATAATTGCCACCGGCACCGCAATGGCCGGAATCAAAGTTGAACGGAAATTTTGTAGAAAAAGGAATACTACTATAAAAACCAAAATGAAGGCTTCTAACAAAGTATGAAGAACCTTCTCGATAGAAGCGTTGAGGAACTCACTTGCATCCATTTGATATTCATAACTAATACCTTTAGGAAATTTTTTGGACTCTTTCTCCATTACACTTTTCACTTCCTTGATAATATCCTGTGCGTTAGAACCAGCAGTTTGATTGATGGCCATAATTACCGCTTCAGCATTATTATTGGTAGTAAAAATAGAGTAACTCGCAGCACCCAGTTCCACTGTTGCTACATCTTTAAGGCGTAGAATCTGTGCGTTTTTCGATCGGATGATAATATTCTCAAATTCCTCTGTATTTTTTAATCGACCGGTATATTTCAACGCATATTGAAAAGTCTGATTGCTGTTAGCACCCAACTCACCCGGTGCTGCCTCAATATTCTGATCCTGCAATGCCGTAGTAACTTCGGCTGGAGTAATACTATACGATTTCATCACATCTGGTTTCAACCACACACGCATGGTATAATCCTTAGCCCCGTACACGGTAGCATCACCCACACCCATTACACGTTTTATTTGCGGCAGGATGTTGATGTTTGTATAATTCTGAAGAAATTTATCATCGTAATTCGGATTCGACGATTTTAGCATAATCATCAACACCGTACTACTTTGTTGCTTCTGAACTGTCACACCGTTTTTGGTCACTTCCGATGGAAGCAAAGCAGATGCCTGTGAAACACGGTTTTGCACATTTACGGCAGCCATATCAGGGTTTACACCTTGTTTAAAATAAACATTAATGGAAGCTGAACCGCCATTTGCAGCAGACGATGTAATGTAAGTCATTCCTTCAACACCATTTATTTGCTCTTCGAGTGGTACAATCACGCTTTTTAATACAGCATCAGCACTTGCACCACTATAATTGGTCGAAACCCTTACAGTAGGGGGAGCAATGTTTGGGTATTGTTCAATCGGTAATGTAAAAATTCCGATAACACCCAACACTACAAAAAGAATGGAAATAACCGTAGATAAAACCGGTCTTTCTATAAAAGTTTTTAGCATTTTCTTCTATTTGATTTGAATAAGTAATAAAAAATAATTACTGATATGTTATCCTTAAATAACATCCAGAGAATAAGACTTGTAACTAGTAACTAAATACTTGTAACGACTTAATTCACTTTTTTTCTTTGATTTTTTGACCGTTAGTCAAAGTGGCAATGCCATCAACAACTATTTTGTCACCCACCGATAAACCTTCGGTCACAACATAACCCTGACCATCAGGAGTTGACTTCACGCTTACAACCTTTTGAATCACAGAGTCGCCCTGGAATTTATAAACCAGTATTTTATCCTGTTGAGCAAATGTAGCTTTTTGAGGAATAACTATAGCTCCTTTGTGGTCGGTTGGAATAATAACCTTTGCACTTGAACCACTGCGTAATAGACCATGTTTATTGGGGAATAAAGCACGGAAATTAACCGATCCTGAAGTTGCATCAACCATCCCTGAAATAGTTTCGATACGTCCTGTTTCTTCATATTCGCTACCATCAGACAACAACAGCTTTACTGCCGACATATTTTTAATCTTCTCAGCCTGAGTATTGCCTTTAAATTCCTTCAACAATCCCAATAATTCCTTCTCATTTACCGAAAAATAAGCAATAACATTTGATATATTCGAAACTGTTGTTAATACTGTAGTATTTATCACCAAACTTCCCTGACGATATGAAAGCGCACCCACTACTCCTGATACAGGACTGGTTACTGTAGCCCAATTCAGTGTAGCCTTAGCTTGGTCGAGAGCAGCTTTTGCCGAAGCAAGTACATTTTCATAAGTTGCAACTTTCACCTCACTAATAATACCTTTTTCAGCCAACGGACGAATACGTTCAACGTCAAGCTTAGCGGTATTATAATTTGCCTTTGCATTTTCAATCATCTGAACCGACGCAGGCGAGTTTATTTTAAAAAGAGGTTGTCCTTTTTTCACAACTGAACCTTCATCCACATATATAGCATCTATATACCCCTCAACACGGGCTTTAATGTCAATATCCTGTTCTCCTTTCAAAACTGCTGGATAAACAGCCTGAAGTTCAGCATCACTTGCTGAAACTTCCACTACTGGATACGCCTTTACCTGATCTGCTGCAGACGAATCAACTGCCTTTTTATTACACGAAATAAACGCGACTTGCAGAAGTAATCCAATTCCTAATACCAATTTGTTTGTTTTCATTTCTAATCTTAAAATTATTTGTTAGCTAATTATTTTTCCATCTAATGCGATATTATAACAGTTATATACAAAAAAAGTTATTTTTATTCAACCTTATTTCGTATATGTCTCAACACTTTATAGAATGTATCAACTTCGGCAACAGTTAATCCATCTAGAATTTCACGATTTATCTGAGATTCAATACCTATAAATTGTTTAACCGTTTGTTCTCCTTTTTCTGTAACCTGAATCTGATTTTTTCTCCTATCAGACAAATCTACCACCCTTTTAAGCATCCCTTTATCTTCCAGAGAATCTATCATTCTAAGTATAGCAGATTTATCTTTCCCCATAAATTCTGCCATATCTTTTTGTATAACTTCGGCTTCATGTTGACAGATAGAAAATAACAAGGCTGATTGATCAAATGTTAATCTTATTTCTGCTTCAGAAGCTAGTCTAACTTTCATAAACCTAACAAGGTAATCTAATGTTTTACCCATAACCATTCCTAGTGGTTTAATTCTTTCATCCATAATATAGGTTGTATTTAATTTGCTGCAAAGTTAATTCAATTAGTTGATAATATCAACTAATAAATCTAATTTATTCAAATTAAAGTTGGACAGAATTGAAAAACAGCATCAAAATACATTCACAAACTTCTATTTATCAGAACAATATAAAACCAGACACTATTACAGCCCCAACACAATTTTAACTACACAGAAAAAGCCGAAGGCTAAAGAATTCAAGTTTTCTTTAGCCTTCGGCTTTATATAAATCAATTATTTTAGATATTTTGGAATGTAATTACACCAACTTTTCCATAGCCAACCAAAGCTTGTCATCTTCGGGCACTGGTGCCGTTATTTGGATCAATTCTTTAGAAACCGGGTGAATAAATTCGATATTTCGGGCATGTAAACTAATACCACCGTTAGGATTGGAACGAGCGAAACCGTATTTTAAGTCGCCTTTAATGGGGCAACCCATTTTAGCTAGTTGACAACGAATTTGATGATGCCGCCCCGTTTCTAGATTTACCTGAAGTAAATAATAGGTATCTGAATGAGCAATGAGTTGGTAAGTCAACGCTGCAGCCTTGGCATTTGGCACCATCTTATCATGTGCCACCGATTTATTTTGCTTCTCGTTGCGCACCAAGAAATGCTCTAACCTACCTTCAATCTCAGCGGGTTTATCTTTTACAATAGCCCAATATGTCTTTTTCACCTGTTGAGTCTTAAACATTTCGTTCAAACGGGTAAGGGCTTTGCTGGTTTTAGCAAAAATCACCACACCACTTACAGGCCTGTCAAGTCGATGTGTTACACCGCAAAAAACCTCTCCCGGCTTATTGTACTTTTCTTTCAAAAATTTTTTGATGGTTTCCGAAAGCGGCTCATCACCGGTTTTGTCGCCTTGTACAATTTCAGAAGAATTTTTGTTTACGGCTATTATGTGGTTGTCTTCGTATAATACTGTCATATACCCCCAGCCCCTAAAAAGGAGAAATATCTTTGATTTATTGCTAATAAATCAAAAAGATGTAATTTGTTATTGGAAAAATATTTTTAGAAAGATAAAACTATCCTAATCCCCCTTTAGGGGTCAGGGGTAATTTTAGCCAATGAGCGAATCAACAATACCGCGCTGACGAACAGCTTCGTAAATAAGTACACCGGCTGCTACCGACACATTTAATGAATCGATGGTTCCTAACATAGGAATACGAACCATTTCGTCGCAAAGTCGCAAACGATCAGGCGAAACACCTTCATCTTCCGAACCCATAATGATTCCAATAGGCTCAGAAAGAACAGCTTCTGTATAATTTTTTGTAGCCTTTTCACTGGCTGCTACAAGTTTTATTCCCGAAGACACTAAAAATTTAAGCGCATTTCCTAAATTCTCTTCACGACAAACAGGAATAGAAAGCAATGCTCCCGCTGAAGTTTTAATAGCATCAGCATTTATTGATGCACCACCCTTAGTTGGAATAACAATTGCATCAACCCCGGCGCATTCGCAAGTACGAGCAATTGCTCCAAAATTGCGCACATCGGTAATACCATCGAGCACTACGATAAACGGCATACGACCTTCTTCGTAAATGCTAGGAATAATATCTTCAATCCGCTGATAAGCCACCGGCGAGATAAAAGCAATGGCTCCCTGATGGTTTTTCAAGGTCATTTTGTTCAGTTTCTCAATTGGAACATACTGAACTGGCACTTGAATACCATTCAAAGCCGCAAAAAGCTCGCGCGACAACTCACTTGTCATATCGCGACGCATCAATATTTTATCAATTTCTTTACCAGCCTGAATGGCTTCAATAACGGCACGAATTCCGAAAATCATATCCTTCTCAGGACGTTGTTTGTTTTTATAGTTTATCATTTTCAATGTCTTAAGTCAAAAGTCATTGGACTAATGTCTTGGTATTTTTGTATTTCAAATTAGCTGTCAATTACTAATTGCCAGCTGTTTAAGTTCCGAGATAATCATTTCCCGTTCAAAAGAGAAGGTTTTGTCTTTCTCATTTAATAAACAGTACAAAAGTAGTGCTTTTTCGCTGAATATCCGCATTTTCGGTTTGTCGTCGTTTTCAGCGTAACAGCAGGCGGTTTCAGATGTTAGTTTTGCCAATGTTTCAATATAAGTTGGAGTATATCCAAGCTTTCTTACAAGTGCATCAAACTCAGCTACAGGCATACTGGCCAACACGTCTAAATCGAGCGACAACAATTCCTTATAGGTCTCATCGGCCATTCGAAGCGCATCTTCCGGAAAACCCTTTTCGCGCAACCCAAGCATAGCGGCAATCACGCGACTAAGCTTTTCGAGATACTTTAATAAATAATCCTCTTTAGGCATAATTTTAAATTTACATGTCTAATGTGACTCCCATTGGAACAATGTCCACCTTCTTACAACCGGGAAATCCTGCATCAATAAGCGCATTTAACTCATTTGCCTCATTCTTAAACCGATAGCGAGAGCCACAGAGAAACATTTCTTTGAGAGGATATTTCTCCAGTATATTTTTCTGCATCTCAGCTAAAGACGGAGCTATTTTTAAGTTTATATAGGCTTCGTAAGTATAATTCAGAAATACTATATTTTCTGAAATCCCTCTGTTATCAAGCAAATAACCATTTTTAAGTTTGGTTGGTTTTGAATTGAGCGATAAATCTGTAGGTGCAGGATACGAAACGATTTTTGTACGCTCAGCATTCATAATTACAGGCACAAAATCAGAGAAGTCTTTGATAGTTTTGTACACAACTGTAGGTTTACTAACCATACTTTTCGATGCATTAGCTGAGACTTCCATATTTGCTGCTATTTGTTTATTGGGTTTGCATGCCACAACGAGCAAAACACAAACCACTATCAACCATTTTATTTTCATTAGTTCTTGCTTAATATTTGAGAAACTTCACCGTTCTGCTTTCACTATTTGTTTCTATTTTCAACAAATAAGCTCCGGCATTTAAATCACTGACAGGAATAGAAATTGAATTACCGAGTATTGGATGTATCGTTTTCAATTGCTTACCAAGTAGATTAGTAATAATTAGTCGTTGAATAGTTGCATCGGCGCTCAATTGCAAATTATCCCGAACCGGATTTGGATAAACTTTTAAATGACTATCACTTAATTCACTTACAGCAGTATGATTATCAACTAGGGTAAAGTTCAAAATTGAATATGAGCTTGGCGTAATAATTGACCATGAACTGTTTGCGTTAATAGAATACACTGCCAATTTATATTGCCCTGGAGTTAAATCAATTGGGCCACTAAAAGTTACCGTTTTCTCTTCATTGGTATCAAATACAGCACCCTGATATCCAATATAACCCAATGAAGAACCACCGGTAGTAGCAAAAATAAAGGCAACTAATTTGCTATCAAAAAAACCTGAAGTATTTTTTATTGTAGCACTTAAGACTGCATTATCCTTATCAACACTAGCTGAATTTGGGAAAGACACTAAATTACTCAATGTCAAAAGTGGAGTGGCTGTAGGAGCAATTAAAACTTTTTTTGTCAATGCTGTACCTAATTGAAAAAAGGTGGTAGTACTTGTATAATTGTTTGTCAGATCATAGACAGCTGTAACAGCGTACTCTCCGGGTGCAACAGTAATGGTTCCTGTAAAATCTACAGAACGAGTTTCACCGGCTGCTATATTAACCGTTTCGGGAGTAATCAACTGATAAACTGAACTATTGGTGGTTGATTTTAGATTAATACCCAATTTAGAGTTATATTCATTACCGGTGTTGGTTACACTTACTGTAAACCTTCCTGTTTTGTTTTGGTATAAATTTCCTGTAACGGTTAATGAATCCAGATTCAAAATAGCACTTGAGGGTGCAGGTGCATTTATTGTTACCGTGGAAGTCCCAACAACTACATTCAAATAATTGGCTGTTCCAACTTTTCCTCTCACAATTTGCCAATCTGCATCCGTTAGGGTTTTATAAACAAAATACAGCTTATAAGTACCGTTGGCAATTCCGGTAGGTATTGAAGATGTCATGCTATAAGTTGACCAACCATAATTAGCTAAAAGTGAAGACACTGTATTATACTTAATTACAGAAACTAAACCATTGTTATCATAAAGCGCCATACCTAAATTTCCATTGAAAACATTTACACCCATATTGTAGATACTGTTTGCTGTTGCCGTAAAACTCGCAGTACGAGATATTGAGCTTGAAGTAGTAGTTACAGGCAAATAGGAACAAATCAGATAAACAGGTGTAGTCGCTGAATTTGGTTTCTGCATTCCGACAACAATGGTTTGAGAAGTGTTATATCCTACAGAACTAGACCCAACTCCCTGATTATCGGGGTCCAAAGCAGAAATTTGAAAGTAACCGTTTGAGTATCCACTCCAACCCCAGTTGAAATGGAAAAGACCATTGCTATCATATCCATCACAAACAAATAAATGTCCACCTGTATCTGCCTGACCTGAATAAAGTACTGGACGTGCAGCATTTAATTCTGTCATTAATAAATTTATCCATTCTGCACGAGTAAAAAAATTGCGTGAATATAATTGAAGATTAGAATCGTATCCAAAATTATTTTTCAAAGCTAACGCCATGTTTCGATACGATGCACTACTTGAAGTGCCATAATCCATACTTACAGCTACACCACAATTATATATCAAAGAGGCAACCGCACTATCTTGCAGGGCTGACGCATTAAAATTTTATGAGTTGGAGCAAATAGCTATTCTCCCAACCAGCCGCTTTTCTTTTTCCTTTGATACTTGCTTTGAGAGAATCATTTTTTAAAAGATTCAGGCATATCTTA
>Ga0302215_10001571_pt1 | contig 16187 bp, 15 predicted proteins | sample II_Fen_N3_1_FD_194580 | JGI IMG/M metagenome (GOLD analysis project Ga0302215, IMG submission 194580) | Peat permafrost microbial communities from Stordalen Mire near Abisko, Sweden - II_Fen_N3_1 | ecosystem: Environmental > Terrestrial > Soil > Wetlands > Permafrost | place: Sweden: Abisko...
ATTTAAGAACATCAGGTAGTGTTGGCGTTTTTATTGGGTAATGTGCTTCGTCATAATCGGCAACCAGATTAGAAAGCAATTCCAGTTCCACCAGGTTCTTATCAGTCAAAGGAGTATTATCTGTAACCAAAGGTAACAGTTCCTCTATTCTCTCCATAAAGGCATTGTACTGTAGTTCGTTTTCTATTTTTGTCATATCCTAAATATTAGTACAGTCAATTTTATCATATTCGCTATGCGTACCGATAAAGCGGATGTAAACCATCTTTATCTGAAATTTGATCACTACAACCAATCGGTAATCGTTCCCTTTTAAATTGAAAACATAGTGTTGTTTTCCCACGTTATCAACACTATTGAAATCCTTTTTAACGTCAGCAAAAGATTGCCAACCGGAAGAAGTGGTTTTAGTATACCAGTTCTCTATAGCCGTTTTGGAATCCGGTCTGTTCGAGTAAAATTCTACCAATGTTCGGTGGGCAATAACCCTCATTTGCGTTTTTGTTTTACACAACAAAACTAATAGTAATATTTTGAATTGCAAAATTAATTTCCATAAAGCAAAACGCTCCTGTTTCCTTTATACATGACAGCGGCAAATAGCCACCACAAAACAAGTAATTAGCAAACTTTTATAAAACTCACCAAAGTCCATTAAGCTCAGGCTATATTTAATCTTAGAAGCTTTTTTATTTTGGCTTGTAGTATTTGTTTTGCAAATATTTGAACATCGAAAACAAATGAATAAACAGCTTTACAATTTTATATCAATTCCTTTTTTGCAGGTAAGAGTTTTTCCACCGACCGGTTTAACATGAAGATCCATCTAAAAATAGCAACAAAGTAGAGAAAATTAGCCACCAGAAAAGAAATTCAGAATGTCAGTTTAATAGTTGTACCTTCCTCCACATTACAAATCAGAAATACTCACCAATAGAAAGAGAGTTTACATGTGTTTTTCAGCGGAAGCAAGTTTTGCCGGAGGAGTTATTATCTCTGCTATTGGAGTAGCAACAGTTACAAAAGTTCATAAATCATCGCAACTTATTTTTGCAAGTATTCCACTGTTTTTTGGAGTACAACAATTTACCGAAGGAGTTTTGTGGCTAACATTGCCAAATCCAGACTATCTGAGTATTCAAAAATTCAGTACCTATATGTTTCTAATTATGGCCGAAGTCCTTTGGCCGATGATGATTCCGCTTTCGGTACTTTCAATGGAAACAAATCAGAAAAAGAAAAAAATACTCACGGGTTTACTGATTTTGGGAGCATGCTTGTCGGCCTATTACGCAATATGCCTAATACTTTTCAATGTCAATCCTGTAATTATGGGATATCACGTTCTGTATCACAGTGATTTCCCAAAATCGATTGCCCTGTTTGCCTTTGCAATTTATTTGACAGTTACAATCACTCCACTTTTTGTCTCAAGCATTAAAAAAACACATTTACTGGGAGCTCTCATGTTTTTGTCATGCGCCATAACTGCTATCTTTTTCACTCAATATCTCACTTCGGTGTGGTGTTTTTTTGCAGCAATGATAAGTGTAGTTATTTTCTGGATACTTCGCGATTCGAAACGACAGTTCAAATTTGACAAATTAGTAGAGCTAAAAAATAAGCTCATCCGAAGTGATTTATAAAAAAGAAAGGCTATCAATCAGAATTTCTTCCGGACAGCCCTTCTTATCAAAGAGAGAAATAAATTAAATTAATGAAGTTATCCTTTCATTCTCATGTTGTGCCTCATTCCTTCCGGGCCGCCGCCGCGATTCATTTTTCCTTTAAATGCATCTAATTTTAGCCGTTGTTCTTCAGTAAGTTGAGCACGCATTTCCAAACGATTTTTGGCTCTGATTTTTGCCATTTCAACTCTTAAGCTCCCTATCTTTTCAATGTTTTTGTTGATGGTAGCCAAATCGGGTTTCTCGGCAGTTATGAGAGTTTTCTGATGAGCTTCGGCTTCACCCAACTCATTCTGGATAGGCTGCAATTGTTTTTGCATGGCCAACCGGTTTTGTTTAAATGCCTCTTTTTGCGCATCAGTCAGGTTTAGCCTGTTGCCCGGCCCACCTTTTTGATCATTCATTCGCATTTCATGTTTTGGTCCCTGAAACGACTTTCCTTTTTCTCTTGCTTGTGGTTGAGCAATCACTACTGTTGTCAATCCCAATAACACCGCAAGCATTAAAATTTTTGTTTTCATAACCTCTAATTTTTAAATTCTGTTTTCTGAAATTGTTTAAACTTTCCATTTGGATGATCTTTTTATCAAATAGTTAAATCCCAAAACAGACTTTAAGATTTCTTTAACACATTGAAACCCCATTGAATTTATTTTTAGAAGGTCGATTCTACACCGTTCAAAAAAAAGGAAACGCATTATTTGGTTGAATCTGAACACTCAAATTCCTAAACAATTGCAAATAGCTATAAATTACCATTTTTAGTTGGATTAAGTTTATTATATTGAACTTTTTAAATCGACTGAGTATTATTATATAAAAAAAAGACTCGAGTGAAGCTCTTTATTAAATATATGGTCTCCTTGCGCTGCAAAATGGCAGTGAAGGCTGAGTTGAATAAGCTTGGACTCCATTATACCAAGGTCGGGTTGGGCGATGTAGAAATCATGGAGAATATCACAGAAGAGCAACGAACCCGGTTAAAAGATTCGCTATTACAATCGGGACTTGTGCTGATGGACGATCAAAAATCCATCCTGATTGAAAAAATCAAAAATACCATTATTGAAATGGTACATTACAATGAAGAACTACCCAAATTAACCCTTTCAGAATACCTTAGTGAAAAGCTTAAGCACGACTACACCTACCTTGCCAATCTGTTTTCAGAAGTTACCGGTGTTACTATCGAACATTTTATTATTGCCCATAAAATTGAACGGGTGAAAGAATTGATGCTCTATGATGAACTCAATCTGACCGAAATATCTTATAAATTAAATTACAGTAGTGTTGCCCATTTATCCAGCCAGTTTAAAAAAGTAACAGGTTTGACTCCATCATTTTTCAAACAGCTCAGAAACAAAAGATTGTCACTCGATGATCTTTGAGAAATCGTTGTAATCTCTTATTCTCGAATTACTTTCCTTTCTGCATCCTTTTCAATCCTGAATTGAAAAAGCTGATTATGGAAGATCTGTTCCTTACTCAATGTGTGAATTGTGTAACTTATTTACAGAGTTTTGTAACGTTTCCAATTAAATTGGATGCACCTTTGACCGAACTGGTTTTATACAAGACAAAATTTGAAACTATACATCAAATACATGGTCAGTAACCGCTGTAAAATTGCGGTGAAAGATGAGTTGAAAAAACTCGGTTTGCATTTTATAGTGGTTGATCTGGGCGAAGTTGAAATTATGGAAAGCCTTTCCCCCGAGAAGCGTGAACTGGTAAAAATTGCTTTGCAGGGCGAAGGATTTGAACTGATGGACGACAAGCGGGCAGTTTTGATCGAACGAGTTAAAAATACGATTATCGATATGGTTCATCATTCCGATGGGCTAATTAAAACTAACTTCTCGGTATATCTGAGCGAAAAGCTGAGTCACGATTATACCTATCTGGCCAACTTATTTTCCGAAGTACAGGGAACTACCATTGAACAGTTCATCATCTTGCATAAGATTGAGCGGATCAAAGAATTGATCATCTATGGCGAAGAAAATATAACTGAAATTGCATGGCGGATGAACTACAGCAGTGTGGCTCATTTATCCAATCAATTTAAAAAAGCAACCGGGCTTTCGCCTTCGCATTTTAAACAGTTAAAAGATAAAAGACGGAACCCGATTGAAGATATAGGAAATGAAAGAGATGATCAGGTCATCAAAAAATAGAAAAAGATGGAGAGAACGAAGTCGCACGAGTCACATTATGCCAGCAGTTTGATAGAAGCTAGTCTGGATCCTATAATTACGATCAGTATTGAAGGAAAAATTACGGATATGAATCAGGCAAAGGTGAATATTACCGGAATAGAACGCCACATCCTGATTGGCACTAATTTCTACGATTATTTTACCGAACCAAAGAAAGCTCGTGAAGTTTATAGGAAGGTATTTGAAGATGGATCAATAACAAATTACCCATTAACTTTTCTACATCAGAATGGAAAACGGACCGATGTATTATTCAACGGATCGGTATATAAAGACGAGAATGAAAATGTTCTGGGCGCTGTAGTTATGGCCCGCGATATTACTGAACAAAAATGGGCGAAAGAGCTGCAAATAGTAAACAAAGAGCTTGCCTTTCAGAACGATGAAAAAGAAAAACGTGCAGCAGAATTAATCATTGCCAACAAAGAATTGGCCTTTCAAAATAACGAAAAGGAAAAGCGGGCGGCTGAATTAATCATTGCCAATAAAGAGCTTGGTTTTCAGAATGGAGTAAAAGAAAAACGAGCAGCTGAACTAATCGTTGCTAATAATGAGTTGGCTTTTCAAAATAACGAAAAGGAAAAACGTGCTGCAGAATTAATCATTGCCAATGAAGAGCTGGCTTTTCAAAATAACGAAAAGGAAAAGCGTGCAGCAGAATTGATCATTGCCAACAATGAGCTGGCTTTTCAGAACGATGAAAAAGGGAAGCGAGCCGAAGAGTTGAGTGTTGCCAATGTCGAACTAGCTTTTCAGAATCAAGAAAAAGAAAAACGTGCTGAAGAATTGAGTGTTGCCAATGTCGAACTGGCTTTTCAGAATCAAGAAAAAGAAAAGCGTGCCGCAGAATTAATACTTGCCAATGAAGAGTTGGCTTTTCAGAATAACGAAAAAGAAAAACGTGCTGAAGAATTGAGTGTTGCCAATGTCGAACTGGCTTTTCAGAACAATGAAAAGGAAAAACGTGCCGCAGAATTAATACTTGCCAATGAAGAGCTGGCTTTTCAGAACGACGAAAAAGGGAAACGGGCTGAAGAATTAGTAATTGCCAATCATGAACTTATATTTCAAAACGAAGAAAAGGAAAAACGTGCAGCTGAATTAATACTTGCAAATGAAGAGCTGGCTTTTCAGAACGATGAAAAAGAGAAACGAGCTGAAGAATTAGGCATTGCCAATCATGAACTTATATTTCAAAGCGAAGAAAAAGGGAAACGTGCCGCAGAATTAATACTTGCCAATAAAGAACTGGCATTTCAGAACGATGAAAAAGAGAAACGTGCCGAAGAGTTAGGCATTGCCAACGAGGAACTTATCTTTCAAAATGAAGAAAAAGAGAAAAGGGCTGCTGAACTAATTATTGCAAACGAAGAACTTGCTTTTCAAAACGTCGAGAAGAAAAAACGTGCTGAAGAATTAGTCATTGCCGATAAAGAACTTGTTTTTCAGAATGAGGAGAAGGAAAAACGGGCTGAAGAATTAATACTTTCTGACAGTGAACTTATATTTCAGATCAGAGAGAAAGAAAAAAGTGAGATAGCAAACGTTGAATTGGAAGCCATTGGCAAGTCTCTAAAATTAGCTTCGCAGTATTCGCTTAGTTTAATTGAAGCAAGCCGTGACCCATTGGTGGTGATTAGCCCTGAAGGTAAGATTACCGATATGAACGAAGCATTGGTCAGGATTACAGGAATTGCCCGCGATCAACTGAAAGGCACTGATTTTCTTAATTATTTTACTGAACCACAAAACGCACGTGAAGTTTATGAGGAAGTGTTTGCTAAAGGATCGGTTGCCGATTCGCCGCTTACCCTTTTACACGCCGATGGAAAACTAACTGATGTATTGTTTAACGGAGCGGTTTATAAAGACGATCGTGGAAATGTGTTAGGTGTGGTGATCGTTGCCCGCGATGTAACCGATCAGAAACGGATTGCAAACGAGTTGAATGAAGCCATTGTGTTTGCCGAACTCGCTGTTGATATTGCTGAAGAAGCCAAGGTAAAAGCGGAAAAAGCAACTATAACAGCAGAAAATGCGGTGAAAGCCAAACAGCAGTTTCTGTCGAATATGAGCCATGAAATCCGCACCCCAATGAACGCGATTATTGGATTCACCAAAGTTCTGCTTAAAACCGAATTGACAGCAAAGCAAAAAGAATATCTGCTGGCCATTAAAATGAGCGGCGATGCATTAATTGTACTCATCAACGATATACTCGATCTGGCTAAAGTGGATGCCGGCAAAATGGTTTTCGAACAAACTCCGTTTAAATTATCCGCTTCCATAGCGGCTATGCTCCATTTGTTCGAAGCAAAAATTCAGGAAAAGAATTTAAAACTGGTTCGTGAATACGATAAAGATATTCCTAAAGTATTGGTTGGCGACCCGGTTCGTTTACACCAGATCATCTTAAACCTGGTGAGCAATGCGGTAAAATTCACGTCCAAAGGGAAAATTACTGTCAATGTCAAGTTACTGGATGAAGATGAAAAGAAAGCAACCATTAAGTTTTCAATTTCAGATACCGGAATCGGAATACCGGAATCGAAAATCAGTAGGATTTTTGAGAACTTCCAGCAGGCTTCAAGCGGAACCTCACGCTTATACGGAGGAACCGGTTTAGGATTGGCGATTGTGAAACAATTGGTAGAATCTCAGGGCGGAAGCATTAGTGTAATGAGTGAAATCGATAAAGGTTCGACCTTCAGCTTTGTACTTAACTTTTTGAAAACAAGCGCTGGTGCCGAAGAGGAAGTAGAAATGATTGAACTGGACAAGGAAATAAAAAATATAAAGGTTCTGGTTGTTGAAGACATCGTACTGAACCAGTTACTGATGAAAACCCTGCTTGATGATTTTGGGTTTGAACGCGACATTGCCGATAACGGAAAAATTGCCATCGAAAAGCTCCATCACAATATGTATGATGTTATTCTGATGGACTTGCAAATGCCAGAAATGAATGGTTTTGAAGCTACCGATTACATCCGGAACGTCATGAATTTGAATATCCCTATCATCGCTTTAACCGCTGATGTAACCACGGTCGATCTGGCTAAATGCAAGTCGGTTGGTATGAACGATTACATCGCCAAGCCTGTTGACGAACGCCTATTGTATAGCAAAATAGTGAGTATCGTTAAGAAAAAGCAAGCATCTGAAATAAGTTTAAATGAATTTGAAACCGTTGAAGCAATTGAAAAATGTATTCACCTCGACTATTTAAACCAACGTACCAAATCGCATCCAAAACTGATGATGGAAATGATTTCAGCCTACCTGGATCAAACCCCGCCATTGGTTTTAGCCATGAAACAGAGCATGATCGATGAAGATTGGGATTTATTGTATTCTTCGGTACATAAAATGATTCCTTCGTTTTCAATCATGGGAATACACATCAATTTCGAAAATATGGCCAAGAAAGTTCAGGAATACGCCAGTACACAAAAGCAATCAGAAGGAATATCGGAGATGGTACTGCAACTCGAAACCATTTGTACACAGGCCTGCAGCGAATTAAGAGAAGAGTTTAACCGAATTAAAAACACCATTTGATGAATAAAGATAAAATAAAGCTATTTCTGGTTGACGACGATTCCGTTTTCCTGAAGTTATTGGAAATTGAGTTTCTTGAACATGGCGATTTTGATATTGAAACCTATGCTACCGGTGAACTCTGCATTGAAAATTTGCAACACAATCCTGATGTCATTGTTTTAGATTATTATCTCGATGGTGTCGACCGCGATGCGATTAACGGGATTGATACGCTGGACCAGATCAAGGCTTTCAAGACTGAATTACCTGTTATCATGCTTTCGTCTCAGGATAAAATTGATGTGGCCATCAACTGTATGCACCACAAGGCATTCGATTATGTGGTAAAAAGCGAAACTGCATTCCTGCGTTTAAAGAAAATTATTACGACCATTTTAGAAACCAACAAGCTCGAAAAGCAATTAAACTGGTACATGGAGCGGATGTAAAATCATTCTTTGTGTTCCTGAGAAATAAATAAGAGCGTTATCCTTTAAACGAAGGACAACGCTCTTTTTTTATTCTTGGGTATGCTGAAAAACGCCAAGAAGGTAGAAATGAGCTCAGAGAGGTCGAATGTTTATCGGAAATGATGAGCAAAGCAATAAACGACGGCAGAGCCGTCACATGTTTATAGAAAACGATTGAACAAGTAGAACAACGACGGCAGAGCCGTCAAATGTTTATAGAAAGAAGATGACATAAATGATATTCGACCCCGGCGGGGTCGCAACTTTCCATCATTACGATATTTTCTATAGACATACAAACCCTCTGGGTTTGGTAAAACGTTTATTGCATATTTAGATGCCAGAGGCATCTAATGTTTATAGAAAATTCGGAGCGTTGTTTGTACAACCCCAGTCGGGGTCGAATATCTACCACCTTTGAGATAGCTATAAACATGCAAACCCTCTGGGTTTATTAGAAAATTGCTCCTATTTTCTAATAGCCTAATACAATAAATCAGTATTCCATTTCCATCTGGAGAATTCAGCTGGAATTATTTTTTAGTCCAAACTGAAAGCGGCGACCAGTCCAACACCCTTTTTTAGTACAAACCAACTGCGGGAACTCAGCCGACACCCTTTTTTAGTCCAAACTGATAGCGGGGACTAAACCGACACTCTTTTTTGCCCCAAACTGATTGCGGGAACTCAGCCGACACCCTTTTTTAGTCCAAACTGACAGCGGGGGCTCAGCCGACACCCTTTTTTGCCCCAATCTGATTGCGGGAACTCAGCCGATACCCTTTTTTAGTCCAAACTGACAGCGGGGACTAAACCGACACTCTTTTTTAGTCCAAACTGACAGAAGGAGTAAAACTGGGTATGTTTTAGGCTGCTGCTATCTCAATTCAAATCAACCGGAACTGTTGTTTCACTCGTCAAAAATTAGCCAACACAAAAAATATTTTATTTTTTATCAATTTAACATTCTCGCATAATGATTATTTGAAAATTAAGTGATAAATTGTATAAAAAAAAATTCACTCTAATTTTTTAACCTATGAAACAGATTCTAGAACCTTTAACCACCAGCGCTTTAACCAACATGGAAGCCGGACAGTTATTCCGTCGCCACCTGAGCGATTTATCAACTATCGATGCCAGTTTGCTCGTCGATGCACCATTTAATAACTATATGCAGCAAATCGGCAACCAGGCTGTAGTGTTAGAAAACGCACTTGCCCAGGTGCGCAAAAACGAAGAAACTCAAAAGATTGTGGACACCGATGCAATTCGTGACAAGGCTGTTACTGCATTTAGTTTGGCACTTAAACTCCATGCAACCTCCGACGATCCTGCCGAGGTAGAAGCCAGCCGGAGCCTTGGCATTTTATTCGGCACCTTTAAAAATATAGCCAAACTAAATTATGAGGCTGAAACAATGGCCATCGACAAACTAACCGGCGAATTGAACAGCCCTGCATACAGCGAAAAAATTAACTACCTCCACATGAGTAAATATGTTACCCGTTTGAGCGAAACCAATAATGCTTTCAAAAATCTGTTTGGCGGACGAATGGTAACTACTGCCATGAATGAAACCTTCGACATGAAGGCTATTCGTATTGAATTGCAAAGCACCTACAGCGATTTTTGCGACTATGTACTGTCTATGGCCAAAGTCACCGACAATCCATTATTTGCTAATGCACTCAACCTGCTGAACACCGCCCGTAAGTATTATGCCGATCTTTTGGCCAGACGCACCGCACCGAAAACCGAAAAGACAAGCCCTCAAAACAATTAATCTTTGGTGTGTGATCATGACCAAACCCGCTGACTTTTTTGAACGAAAAGAGGTGGGTTTGTTTTTTTAATGGCATGAAGTTGCTTTCATATTAATTGCACAATAGATGCCAGAGGCATCAAATGTTTATAGAAACCATACGATAAACGAAATATTCGACCCCGGCGGGGTCGCACATTTCCGCAATCATGACATATTCTATAAACATGCAAACCCTCCGGGTTTGGAAACAAATTAAAAATTAACGATATGGCTGATACCTTTTCTCAAATTTACATTCATGTTGTTTTTGCAGTGCAAAATAGAAATGCCCTAATCAAAACCGAATGGGAAGAAGAAATTTACAAATACATTACCGGTATCGTTGAAAACAAAGGTCAAAAAATGCTTGCTATCAATGGTACATCTAATCACATCCATTTCTTCATTGGTATGAAACCAACCTGTTGCTTATCAGATTTGGTTCGTGAGGTGAAAAAATCATCGAATACCTTCATTAAGGAAAAGAGATTTACGAAGTTTAAATTTCAATGGCAGGAAGGGTTTGGAGCCTTTTCATATAGTCATTCGCAATTAACCGATGTCATCCAATATATTGAAAAGCAAAAAGAACATCATAAGAAAAAAACTTTTAAAGAAGAATATCTGGCATTTTTAAAAGCCTTTGAAATTGAATTTAAGAATGAATATTTATTCGAATGGATTGATGATTGAATTGATGCCTCCGGCATCATATGTTTATAGAAAGGGAACATGATCGGGTGATATTCGACCCCGGCGGGGTCGCACACTATACGTGACATCATTTTTCTATAAGCATGCACCCCCCTGGGTTTGGGAAAACCAACTTCTCCCCTTCCTAACCCAAATATCCTCATAACCATTTACATCATTCCCAATATTCTGAAAGGTGTGAATTTTGCAACTTTCACACAGAGTTGTGTAACTTATCGGTAATTAAAGGCTTCACCTTTGAATCGTGGCAATGATGTCACAAACTTATACCTATTTAAATGAAGCTTTTTAAAATAATTCCAATCCTGGCCATGCTATTGGTTGTATTTGTTTTTGGTTGCAGTAAAAGTATGGATAGCGTTTATGCTCCTGAAGTGTCTTCAGTATCAAACGCGACTGCTCAGTCATCTGTTCTGAAGTCAGCTGCTATTCTTCCACAAGAAGGAACATTAAAAGGATTAAATCTTGGTATTGCCGGTGAATTCGTAATTCTGTCAAAAACAGGAATTACTAGTGTTTATAAATCTTCTATTTTAGGAGATATTGGAACAAGCCCAATTACTGGTGCTGCTATGACATTAAGTTGTGGTGAAGTGACAGGGAATATTTATTCAGTTGATGCCGCCGGCCCTGCATGCAAGATTACCAGTGCAACCAGATTAGGTATTGCAGTTCTTGATATGCAAGCTGCCTACACTGATGCCGCAGGCCGTGTCAACCCTGATTTTTTAAATTTGGGTGCCGGAAATATTGGTGGAAAAACACTTACAGCCGGTCTGTACAAATGGACAACTGCACTTGTTATTCCAACTGACATAACCATTTCAGGTAGTCCAACCGATGTTTGGATCTTTCAGGTTGCCGGAACTGTTAATATGAGTTCAGCAGTGAGAATTACACTTGAAGGTGGAGCACTGTCAAAAAACATTTACTGGCAAACTTCAGGAGCCGTTACTTTAGGAACGACCAGTCATTTTGAAGGAATCATTTTAAGTCAGACAGGTATTAATATGAAAACAGGCGCAACAATCAACGGAAGAATGTTAGCACAAACTGCTGTTACTCTTCAGATGAATGCTGTTACCCAACCCTAATATATAAAATCATTAAAAAAAGAATAGGCGGTCACTTAGGTGATCGCCTATCCTTTTTGGTTAAAATATCATTGTGTCCGGTCTAAAATTGTACATCTGCCTAAAACGCTTGTATTGTTTAACCTCTGCGCGGTATATTGGGTTTTGGACTTGATTAACTACAATACTTAATCTTCCCGATTTTCATCGGGACAAGCTCTACGGAGAATTTTCCGTGTAGCGCCTGCCTTAGGCAGTTTTCGATGCCGGAGGCATCATATGTTTATAGAAATCGTTGACTGATCAGATATTCGACCCCGGCGGGGTCGAACATTCTCCGTAACATGTGGTATTTCTATAATCATGCAAACCCTCTGGGTTTGGGAAAACCAACTTCTCCCCTTCCTCACTCCAATATTCCACCAAACAATTTTCTTCATTCTAACTAAACGAAAAGGTGTGAATCTTACAACTCTTATACAGAGTTCTGTAACTTTTCGGTGATGAAAGGCTTCATCTTTGATTCGTGACAATAATGTCACAACTAATATATTCTACAATGAAACTTTTTAAAATAATTCCGGTTGCTGCCATCGTATTAGGCGGATTAGTTTTTGGTTGTAATAAAAGTATGGATGGTTTTACTTCTCCAGAAATGATGGCTTCATCAACAGACGCTTCTGCGTTAAAGGATGCTAAGCTACCAAAGGGTGATGCAATTAAGGTTGTAAATTTGGGCCTTGCAGGTGATTTCGTGATTTTGTCAAAATCAGGAATTACCGATGTATACAAATCGGCAGTAAAAGGTGACGTCGGAACAAGTCCAATCACAGGTGCTGCAATTCTGTTGAAATGTGATGAAGTGACAGGAACAATATACTCTGCCGATGCAGCCGGTCCTGCATGCAAAGTAACAAACGCAAGCAGGTTAACAACCGCAGTACAAAATATGCAGACTGCTTATACCGATGCCGCCGGACGGTCAAACCCAAATTTTTTAAATTTAGGCGCTGGTAATATTGGTGGAAAAACTCTTACTGCCGGGCTTTATAAATTTACAACTGCAGTAGTGATTCCAACAAATATTACCATTTCAGGTAGCTCTACCGATGTTTGGATATTCCAGATTGCCGGAACTCTAAAAATGAGCTCAGCAGTGAGAATTACCCTTAAAGGTGGAGCACTTGCAAAAAATATTTTCTGGCAAACTTCTGGTGCTGTTACCTTGGGTACAACCAGTCATTTCGAAGGAAACATTTTAAGCCAGACCGGTATAAATATGCAGACCGGCGCATCGATCAACGGAAGAATGTTGGCACAAACATCAGTAACTCTTCAGATGAACGCTGTTACCAAGCCATAAGAGATTAAACAAATCATAGATACAGGAAAGGCGATCACTATAGTGACCGCCTTTCCTGTTTGGTTAAAAGATCATTGTGTCCGGTCAAAAATTGAAAATCTGCCTGAAACGCTTGTATTGTTTAGCCTCTGCGAGGTATATTGGGTTTTGGACTTGATTAAATACAATACTTAATCTTCCCGATTTTCATCGGGACAAGCTCTACAGAGAATTTTCCGTGTAGCGCCTGCCTTAGGCCGTTTTCGATGCCGGAGGCATCATATGTTTATAGAAATCGTTGACCGATCAGATATTCGACCCCGGCGGGGTCGCACGTTCATTGGATCACGAATTCTTCTATAAACATACAAACCCTCCGGGTTTGGGAAACCTCAGTAGATAATGGAAATACCCCAGACCTCTAACCTCATTTTTTTTTGTAAAGAATAAATAAGGTTAAAAAGTCAGGCTGCATGTTTTTCTACTGAGGTTAGAAAAATAAGAATAAGGTTTAAAAATAATATATTATACAATCATAGCCTTCTCTATCCACATGCAAACCCTCCGGATTTAACAAAACCAACTTTTCCCCTTCCTGACTCCAATATCCCAGCAACAATTTTCTTCATTCCAACTAAACGAAAAGGTGTGAATCTTGCAACTTTGCTACAGAGTTTTGTAACTTATCGCTGATGAAAGGCTTCATCTTTGATTCGTGGCAATGAAGTCACAACCTAATATTTCATTTTATGAAAGTATTAAAGATGATTCCAGTCATGGCAGTGCTATTGGCTGTATTTGTTACCGGATGCAAAAAGGATGAAGAAACCTTTACCTATCCAACAGGAACGTCCTCCGACCCGACAAGCAATGCTACGGATGTTTCGCGAAATAAAGGAGTTTCATTTACCTTTAATGAAGCAATGGATCCATTAACCGTAAACACGTTGACATTTACTTTAATGAATGGTAATACTACGGTAACAGGTACAGTAACTTATGCCGGGAAAACAGCAACATTTACGCCTACAGGTACACTGAGCGCAGGCACTGTTTATACCGCCAAAGTAACTACAGGTGCAAAGACCTTAACCGGAAGTTCGCTTGCCTCTGATGCTGTATGGAGTTTCACAACCGGAGGTACCGCATCAGGCCTGGCAACAGTGCCACTTGGAACAGCCGCCAACTATGTGATTCTGGCTAAAACAGCCATCAACAATACGGCAACTTCAGTCGTTACCGGTGACTTGGGACTTAGTCCTGCTGCTACTTCTTATGTCACAGGTTTTGCTTTGACAAATGCAACCGGATATGCAACCGCCACACAAGTTTTAGGAAAAATTTATGCTGCCGACATGGTCGCTCCAACTCCAATTAACCTGACTACCGCCGTAAATAATATGAATACAGCCTATGACAATGCTGCCGGACGAACTTCACCGGATTACACCGAGCTGGGCACCGGAAACATTGGTGGAAAGACACTTGCCCCTGGACTCTATAAATGGACAAGCAATGTTACAATACCCTCCGATCTTGTTCTGACAGGCGGAGCAAACGATGTATGGATTTTCCAGATTGCCGGAAACCTATCGGTGAGCACAGCTTCAAAAATTACACTGATTGGTGGAGCACTGGCCAAAAACATTTTCTGGCAGGTTGCCGGTACAGTTAGTTTAGGCACAACTTCTCACTTCGAAGGAATTATTCTATCGAAAACGAGCGTTACTCTTAATACAGGTGCATCGCTAAATGGAAGGGCTTTGGCACAAACAGCCGTAATTCTGGAAAAGAATACGATTACACAACCATAAACATTTAGGAAAATCAAGATCGAAGGAGAGGCAATCGCAAGGTTAGCCTCTCCTTTTGTTTACTCTCAGCATATTCCAAATTCCTGCAATTCATCTGGATTTGGGCAATGTGTGAATGATGTAACTTTTCCCCTAAATTCTGTAACGCTTACGGGATGCATCGTAACGATCTTTGAGTAGTGAAAATGTTTTCACCAAACTAAAATTCAATCATGAAAAAATTAACGTTTCTTACCCTGTCAGCATTTCTGTTGTTGTCGGTTATTCCAAGCCAACTAAGAGCCGCAACCAATGGCGAGGCAAGTAAAACTGTAATAACATCAAGCGAAACAGCTGTCAATAATGACCAGTTAAACGAGATTAAACCCATTGATTTTACCGCTTTAAGTACTTCTGAAAACAAAGAAGTTTTGAAAGAAGTAAGTCCAATAGCAAACGAGCAGGGTCGGCACAACGGTAGGTACAATAACAACCGCCAAAGAAGAGATGTTGACGTTACCATCCAAGGAGACGCTGGTTATAGGCACAATCATAGCGGAGCTTATATCGGTGGTGGTGGAGTCTTAGTTCTGATTCTGATTCTTGTACTTATTCTTTAAGCAATTTTGTTTCAAAAATTCTTAAAGAATGAACCGAATCTCAGCAAAACTATCCAGTTTTTGGAAAATTCTTGGTCCGGGATTAGTAACCGGTGCAAGCGACGATGATCCTTCAGGAATTGCAACCTACTCACAGGCAGGTGCAGCCTATGGATTATCGACCTTGTGGACTGCATTGATCACATTTCCGCTCATGGCATCCATTCAGGAAATGTGCGCACGGATTGGTCTGGTAACCTCAACCGGGTTGGCCGGAACGCTACGGGCAAATTATTCAAAACCGGTTCTGTATCTAATGCTTTTATTTAGCTTCCCGGCTATTGTGATGAACATTGGCGCCGACATTGCCGGAATGGGCGCTGTTGGCTGTTTGTTGTTCCCATCTATACCTGCAGCATACTTCAGCCTGTTTTTTACCATTTTACTTTTAGTGCTGATTGTTTATCTGCCTTATCAAAAAATCGCTTCAGTGCTGAAATATCTTTGCATTGTTCTGTTGGTTTACCTGATTATTCCTTTTTTGTACAAACAAGACCTACTCGCCATTGTAAAAGCAACATTTATTCCAACCATAAAATTCAATAAAGAATTCATCAGCATTTTGGTTGCCATTCTCGGAACCACCATTTCGCCCTACCTTTTCTTCTGGCAGGCAACCATGGAAGTAGAACAACAGAAAAAAAAGCATTTGGTGGTTAATAAAAGAATCATTTCAGAAATGAAACAGGATGTCGATTTTGGGATGTTGTTTTCAAATGTGGTTATGTTCTTCCTTATCCTTACCACCGGAACAGTCTTATTTAACGGGGGTATCCATCAAATTGACACCGTTGAGCAAGCAGCCCAGGCGTTAAAACCACTGGCCGGAAATTCAGCTTATCTGCTTTTTGCCGTTGGTGTAATTGGCACCGGACT
>Ga0302215_10001573_pt1 | contig 16180 bp, 15 predicted proteins | sample II_Fen_N3_1_FD_194580 | JGI IMG/M metagenome (GOLD analysis project Ga0302215, IMG submission 194580) | Peat permafrost microbial communities from Stordalen Mire near Abisko, Sweden - II_Fen_N3_1 | ecosystem: Environmental > Terrestrial > Soil > Wetlands > Permafrost | place: Sweden: Abisko...
GATGTTTACTCCAAAGAAAACCTTACTTCCACTCTACCAACCATTATATCGAATCATCATTTGATTTCATACTCTCAATTAAATAAGTTATAATTTAAGATCTTTCAGAACTATTTATGTGTGATTACAGTTAAACGAATAAGGGAATACGATTAATATATGAGAAAAAAACTACTTGTTTTACATCCGGTGTTAGCACCATACAGAATAGATCTTTTCAATGAACTAAATAATGCTTTTGATGCAAACTTTTACTTTTTTCGCAAGAATCTATTGACACAAAAGTTCGATACTGAGAAAATGGAATCTCAATTGAATTTTAAACCGAAATTTTTAACCGGTGGATTTGATTTGCATATAAAGAGAAGAATGATTCGATTTGGTTATTTGCATAAAATTGCTCTGCATAAACCCGATTTAATCATCTGCTGTGAGTTTGGGCTTATCACTTTTCTATCAGCTATATTTGCACGATTATTCTTCAAAAAGACTAAAATTTATAGTTTTTGTGATGACAGTGTTGATGTAGCTAAAAAAAGTACATTAGCTCGAAGAATTGGGAGAACTCTGTGTCTGAAAGTCCTTGACGGCATTATTATGGGCAATGATTTGGCTAAAGATTGGTATAACCAAAAGTTCCCTAAAGCTAAGACAGTTGTTATCCCAATTATTCAGAAGGAAGAAAGAATTTTAGCATTAATGGAACGTGGCAAAGAAATTTCGAAACGATATGTTACCGACTTTGAACTAAAAGATAAAAACGTTTTACTTTATGTTGGACGATTGATTACAGTTAAGAATCTGCCATTTCTAATTGAAGTTTTTTCTGAGTATGTCAGGAACAATTCAAACGCAGTATTGGTTTTAGTAGGTGAAGGAGTTTTGAAACCCGAATTAAAAGTATTAGTCGAACAGTTGAAAATGGAAGATAAAATTAAATTCGCAGGATTTTACGAAAATGAAGCTCTCTATGCATGGTATTCAATTGCAGACTACTTCATACTCCCGAGTACTTCGGAAACCTTTGGCGCAGTTGTAAATGAATCGCTTATAGGAGGAGTTCCCGTACTGTGTTCAAACCTCGCAGGAGCTTCAACTCTTATAAACAATAATAATGGAAAAATATTCTGTCCATTTGACAAACAACAGTTATTAGCAATTTTGCAGGAAGTGCTTGCCGAAAGCCGAAAGACAAAGGAAAATATTTCGATGGATAATTCATTAATGCCCTATACGTTTAATCAACGAATGCATGTGTTTACAGAATTTCTCAAAAAAGAAATGAACTAGACACAAATATTCAAATGAATTAAATGTAAAACATTAAAAATGGTCTAAACTATTTCCATAGAATATGCAAAAATCACACGAAACAAAGTATTACTACTTTAACCCATTGAGCAAACAATGTTATTTTCCCGAAGGATTTAAGAAATATCCTTTATTTGCAACCTTTTATCAACCTTACAGACTGAGTGCTAAATTTTTGTGGAAACTATGGTTACACGTAAAACCTTTTAGATATCTATTCTCAAACAATCATCCGGAGAACATTCTGCCACTTAAGCAAATAGATAAATATGTGCCAAAAAATTCGATTATGGCATTTAACATGGGAACTAAGGGTGTTGAACAGAAAATCACAATTATTGGCATTGACCCATTAACTAAAATACCTTTTTTCATTAAATACGGTGCTTCAGAATTGGCTCGAACAAATATTCATAATGAAGGAAAAGTCTTAAAGCAATTATCGCATCTTGATTTTGTTTCCAAGTTGGATTTGGACGTAAATAATGAAAATGAATTTGCTTTGATAAAAACATCGGTGCTTCAAGGGGCAAAAATGGATCACCAATTCTTAGACGATCAGATTCTTTCTATTTTGTACAAAATTTCGGAACAACAAATTGATTCAGATAAGCGTTATAATTCTAACCTTAAAACAAGCTTTGCCCACGGTGATTTCTGTCCGTGGAATATGTTAACCTACAACGGTAAAATTCAAGTCTATGACTGGGAATTAGCCGGCACTTATCCAGCTGGATATGATTTGTTTACATTCATATTTCAATATGAAATTCTAGTCAATGGAAACACGCATTTTGATATAATACTTGAAAAAAACGCAATTGAAATTGAAAAGTATTTCGCAAAATTTCAAATCAATGATTGGAATCCGTACTTGCAAAAGTTTGCAGATTTAAAATATAAAACAGAATCTGCAAAATGCAATAAAGATTTAATCAAACCTTATATGCTGCTTAAAGAATATGTTTCAGGTCTTTAAGGAACTTATAAAATAACGTTTGGGATATTGCCATTTGAAAAAGAATAAAATGAAAAAAAAGTTGCTGATTTTCCATCCGGCATTAGCTCCTTACCGAGTTGATCAGTTTAATGCAATTAGTCAATTATTTGACCTCGAGGTTGTTTTTGTTTTCGACAATGTTTGGAATCATAAGTTTGATCAAAGTAAGTTGCTTCCGCAATTGCGCTTTAAGTACTCATTCTTGCTCAAAGGACCGTTTTACAAAGGCAGAGTATTCCGTTTTGGGATATTGAAAACAATCAGGCATATTAAACCTGATATTATAATTGGATTTGAATACTCATTTACGACTCAATATCTCATTTTACTTAGGAGATTTGGATTTATTAGGCAAAAAATAGGTTCTACAATTGACGATAGCCTGGAAATTTGCAATCACGTTCAGTCCAGAAGTCGGTATTTTGCGCGTAAAAGAACAGTAAAAAATCTGGATTTCTTAGTTGTTCTGTCAAAAGAGGTTTCACAATTTTATCAGGACACATTCAAACTGAAAGAGGAACAGCTCGTTATTTCTCCAATTTTTCAAGAAGCTGAAAGACTGAGAAATAATGCAGATCAATTGCAAAAAATTGCGTACGAGAATATTGACAAATTCGGATTAAAAGATAAAAAAGTATTGCTTTTTGTTGGAAGATTTATTATTGAAAAAGCAGTACCTCGATTCATTAAATCTATTAATAAGCTACTTGAAAAGGAAGAAGATATAGTTTTGGTGCTGGTTGGAGATGGCGCTGATATTCAAAATATTAATTTTGAAATAAAAGAAACTCACTTAGAAAAGAAAGTATTGTTGCCCGGCAGATTTGAAGGCGACCAGCTATATGCCTGGTATTTATGTGCTTCCGGATTTGTATTACCAAGTACTTACGAACCTTTTGGTGCGGTTGTGAATGAAGCGTTAATATTCGGACTGAAGGTGCTCTGCTCAAAATATGCCGGGTCTTCCTATTTAGTTGATTCAAAAAAAGGCTTGTTGTTCGATCCGTTAAATGAGACTGAAACACTGGAAATGACAACTCAATTTCTAAATTTAATTGAGCCTGTTGGTAAAGCTATTTTAAAAGATAGACCTTCGCTATTTGTAGACGATAAAGAAAACTTTACAACCCAATGGAAAAAAATAATGTATGGCTAAGATATTTCAAATAATAAGATCAATTCACCTTGGAGGAGCTGAAATTGTAGCCTTCAATTTATCGGAATGTTGCCGGAACAACTCACCTGACGAATTTGAGTTTGTGGTGGTTGAACTCCACCAAAGTCATGACGACTATTCTGTCGAGAAAAAGAAACAATTGGAATCAAAAGGTATTCGAATCATTAGTGCCGGAACAAGTTCCAAAAACGTTAGTTTATTAATCGGGCCGTTTGTGCTTGCTTATCATGTATTAAAAGAGAAGCCTGATATAATTCACTCGCATACCGACCTTCCTGATTTATTACTTTCCGGCACAAAACGTATTTTCTCTTTATTTGGTCTCAAATTTCCTAAAATTGTACGTACTATTCACAACACAGAATTGTGGAGTGAACATGCTAAACTTGGAAAATTCACTGAAGAAGCATTCCAAAACGATTACATAGTCGGAGTTTCAGATGGCTCTCTGAATGCTTACAACAATCTGAGAAAAAAATACAACTTACCTGCTTCCTCCATTCAACAGGTTATTTACAATGGCTGTGTCGTACCGGGAAAACAGCCTCATCCTTTCAAAATTGATTCTTCTAAAATAAACATTGCCTATTGCGGCAGATTTGTTGAACAAAAAGGAATCGATATTCTGATTGACAGAATTGCAGAAATCCAGCAAAAATTTCCCGAAACTTTCCTATTCCACGTTATTGGTACCGGTCCTTATCAGGATGGGATCAACAAGCTTGCGGAAAAAACTGCAAATGTGTTGGTCTATCAGGCCGTTCCGAACATTTCAGAGAAATTATATGCCTTCGATTTTATCATTATGCCCTCGCGATTTGAAGGTTTAAGTTTGATGTCAATTGAAGCATCATTCTCTAAAGTGCCTGTCATTGCTGCCTGTGCTCCGGGACTTACCGAAACATTACCGCCTCATTGGGCGTTACTTTTTAAACTGGAAAGTGCGGATGAATTAATTACCATTTTCAAAAAAATTAAGGATAAAGCGTTCGATTTACAAGCATTGGGGAATGAAACATATCGGTTTGTTTCCGACAATTTTTCACATAGCAGAATGATTGCTGAATATTCCAAACTTTATTCAACTTTAACCGAATAGAAAGCGACTGACATAATTCATTAGACATTAGTTTAAAAACCAAAAAAGAAAACAGATGAAGAAGATTCTTTTTATACTTCACTTCCCTCCGCCTGTTCACGGATCATCAATTGTTGGTCTATCGATTAAGGAAAGTAAAATAATTAATGAAACATTCGACTGTCGATACATAAATCTTCTGGTTTCGCGCACAATGGTTGAAACAGGGAAACTGAGTATTACTAAGATTATCCGGTTTTTTAGTGTTTGGTTTGAATTGTTACAAAATTTAATATGGAATAAACCAGATATTTGCTACCTGGCTCTCTCTACTTCAAGTAAATCATTTTATAAAGACGCTTTCTTGGTTTTCTGGTTACGGATTTTTGGTGTAAAAGTTGTATATCATCTTCATAATAAAGGAGTATCAACATACGAGGGACAATTTATCGACCGACTATTATATCGTTTTGTATTTAAAAATTCAAAAGTGATTCTGCTTTCCGAAAAATTATACCCTGATATCAAAACGTTTGTCCCGATTTCCGATGTGTCTATTTGTCCCAATGGAATTGAAGATATGGCTGTTGACCTGGAAGAAAAGAAGCAAAGTCACAGTGAACCGACAAAAATTTTATTTCTGTCGAATTTGATTGAAACAAAGGGAGTTACGGTTCTGATTGAAGCTTGTGATATTTTAAACAGAAAAGGACTGAACTTCAAGTGTGATTTTATTGGCGCCGAAGGTGATTTAAATGCTGCACAATTTCGCGAAAAAGTAAATAAGCTGGGTATTGACGACAAAGTGAATTATTTAGGAAAACGATATGGAAAAGACAAACTCGAGGCTTTCTCAAACGCTGACATATTTGCTTTCCCAACTTACTACAACAATGAATGTTTCCCATTGGTATTGCTCGAAGCAATGTCAGCAAATTTGCCGATTGTCTCCACATTTGAAGGCGGAATTCCTGACATTGTGGATATGGGTAAAACAGGCTATCTCGTTCCTCAAAAAGATGCTGAAACCTTGGCCGGAAAACTGGAGATATTGATTAAAAATCCTGAACTCTGCCGTGAATTTGGCGATGCCGGAAGGAAAAAGTACGAGAAAGAATTTACGTTGGATATTTTTGAAAGGAAAATGACTGAAATTTTAATGTCGGTCTAGTTGTGATTTATAAGTGTTGTTAATGTAATAGAAAAATGATTGGGTTTGAATTTTTTAAGGGTTTGCCATTAGAATATGAATCGTTTTTAATAGGAAAATACGATTCGGCTTTAACTAATTGCAGGTATATCGAAATAAATCATCCGGCGGAAATTTTCCATTACGGACTCGTAAAGAATGAGGGCTATTTAGTTGATTTGTTTATATTTTCAATCAACGGAAAAGTGGCTAAATGTTATAACAAATTAGTTCATATCGATCAAACTGTTATAGATTGCTTTGTGCAAAAGGTTTTTGAGGAATTTAGTTCAATTACAAAAGTAGAGATTGCTGCATCATATAATTCATACAGCCTAAACAAGTCTTTTTTAGTTTCGAGCGCAAGTGATTTCGTTCTATCCCTTCCATTAACCTTAAACGATTATTTTCAGGAACTTGGCACGCAGACCCGCCGTCATTTGAAAAATTACAAATCCCGATTGACTCGCGATTTTCCACAAGCCCTGTTTGTGACAAAATCCAAAAATGAAATTGACAGAGAATCGGTTGACAGAATCATCCAACTGAACATTGACCGAATGGTTCACAAAGGCATTACACCGGGCAAAACCGACACAGACAAAGAGAAGTATTATAATTATGCTCTTCATTACGGCTATGTTACTTACATTGAGATTGAAAACACAATTGTTGCAGGTTGTATCGCTGTGATTTTAAATAAAACGATATTTTTAATGGTTGTTGCTCACGATGATCAATTTTCAAAATACAATGTTGGTCAATTAGCCATTCTAAATCTTATAGAGCAGTCGATTGAAATGAATTTATCGGAAATGCACTTTCTTTGGGGTGAAAATGATTATAAACTGAGGTTATTGGCAAAACCCAAACCGATATTTTCGTATCAATTTTATCGATCATATTCGTTTGACTTTTTTCTATCGTATGCAAAAGCTTTTGTCTCTCGAGTTAAAATTCAGGTCAGACAATCGAAATATGCTAAGCCAATACGAGACACTGTCAAATCGTATCGTAAAAAGAAATTAAGAACGTGAATAAACCAATGCTATTCCAATAATTTATCTGCAAAACGAACTATGATTTCAGCTGAATGCTACACAGGATTACCGTTTGAATATGAGTCGTATCTTATCGAAAGATACGGTTCATTCACAAATACATGTCATTATATTGCCATTTATTACCCTGATTTTGAAATAAATTATATGTTGGTAAAAAATGATGATAAGTTGGCTGACATTCTCATTTTCGGAGTAAAAGGAAACACTTGCACTTGCTTCAATTCGCTGGCTTATATCGATCAAGTAATAATGTCAGAGTTTACTAAAAGTGTTTTTGATCTGTTTCCTGCTATAAGGAAAATAGCTATAAAGGCTTCATACAGCAGCTACGAATTCAACAAATTTATAACACTTCCAAATTCTGAGGATTATATCCTTAAATTGCCCAAATCGTTGGATGATTATAATTCACAACTGGGAACAAAAACCCGTAAACATCTGAAAGCACGAATTGCGAAACTTCAAAAAGAGTTTTCGACGGTAAATTTTGTTTTATCATACGGAACTGAGATTCAGAAAACCGTAATAGATAAAATCGTACAGTTTAACTGGGACAGGATGAAGCACAAGGGCAAAAAATCGGGTATTGACGAATTATACAAAAACAATATGTTCAGATTCGCCCAACATTACGGTTGCATTGCCTATCTCGAGTTGGATGAGAATATTGTGGCCGGATGTATCACTACTGTTTTGAACAAAGAATTATTCTTTCATGTAATTGCCCACGATAATAATTTCTCAAAGTTCAATGTTGGCGAAGTTTGTGCCTATAATTTGATAGAATCATCAATAAACAAAGGATTGGAAAACATGCATTTTTTGTGGGGGAAAAGCGAAATGAAAAGACGCTTTCAAGCCGAACCGCAACCGCTTTACTCGTATTTAGTGTTTAAAAAATACTCATTGGATTTTTTAATTTCCAAATTCAAAAATGATGTTTTGGAGTTGCTAATTCGAATTAAACATTCAGGCTTATATTCAAAATTAATGGATCTAAAGAAAAAGTGAAATATCAATGAACAACCACACGCTAGCCCCGATTTGTCTATTTGTTTACTCCAGATTAACCGAAACACGCCAGCTAATCGAGTCGCTGCAACAAAATATGCTTGCAGCTCAAAGTCATCTGTTCATTTTTTCGGATGGAGCCAAGAGTGAAAAGGTACGTAAGGAAGTGGATGAAGTTCGGGAATACATTCATAAAGTCACAGGGTTTAACCAGGTGACCGTGTATGAAAGTGCCGTAAACAAAGGACTGGCTAATTCAGTTATATCGGGTGTTTCCCAGATTGTAACTGAATTTGGAAAGGTAATTGTATTGGAAGATGATTTGATTCTTTCCACGAATTTCCTGAATTTTATGAATGAAGCGTTAGCTTACTACGAAGATAAAAAGAAAGTGCTAAATATTTCGGGATATTCATTCACACTACAATATCCCGCTGATTACAAATCGGATGTGGCTTTTTCTTACCGCTTCGCTTCGTGGGGCTGGGCTATCTGGAAAGATCGTTGGGAGCAAATTGATTGGGAAGTAAAAGATTACCAATCTTTCAAATGGAATTTATTCAAATTGTTGAAATTTTCAAGAGGAGGAAGCGATTTATGCACAATGTTGAGTCGGCAGATTAACGGTAAAATTGACTCGTGGGCCATCCGATTCGACTATCATCATTCTAAACATAACTATTTGGATGTATTCCCTGTAGCATCAAAAGTAAAATACAATGGATTTAACTCCGAAGCTACGCATACAACCGAAAAATGTGATACGTATGATACTGAGTTGGATATCTCAGGAAAACAAAACTTTTTATTTTCTGATGAATTGAAGGTGAATACGCGTGTTGCGCTGCAATTCTATAGGCATTATTCATTCACCAGTCGGTTGAGAGATAAAATTTCGCAATTATCATGGAAAAGAAAATAATAATCACAACCAGCTGGGACGATGGGCATGAACTGGACATTAAATTAGCCGAATTGCTCGCCAAATACGGTATTGAAGGGACTTTTTACGTTCCTCTCAAAAATGCTGAACATCCGGTGATGAGTGCTGCCTTGCTAACTGAATTAGCAAATCGGTTTGAAATTGGCGGACATACAGTTAATCATATTTACCTCAATACGCTTGGAAAACAGGATGCAAAATATGAAATAGCCGAATGTAAAAATATGCTCCAGCAGCAAATTGGCAAAGAAGTAAAGGCTTTTTGCTATCCGGGGGGAAAATATTCAAAGCGCGACATTGAATTAGTGGAAGAAGCAGGTTTTCTTTTTGGGCGTACAACAAAACTTCTACATACTGACATAGACACCGATCAACGGCTTATGAATACAAGCGTGCAGGCATTTAATCATAGCGGTGTAGTACTAACTAAACACTGTATTAAGCACGGATTTATTCAACCGATTGTTCAGAATGGCTTCTTCCACAAAGCGAATAAGAACTTTATCGAATTATCCGAAACAATACTCAATGGTATGCAAAATACCGGCGGTGTGTTTCATTTATGGGGGCATTCTTGGGAACTTGAAGAATTTCAATTGTGGGAACAGCTTGAATTGTTGTTATGCAAACTCTCTACTCTCGAAAATGTTGCTTTTCTCAATAATACCGATTGCTGGAAATCGGTTCAAAATTCCAGAGCATAATTTAATTGCAAAAAATCAGGAAATATGAAGATATTATTTGTTTTACACCTGCCTCCACCCATACACGGTTCGGCAGCAGTGGGGCTGCAAATTAAAGAAAGTGTGATTATTAATGAAAGTTTTGACTGCGAATACATCAATCTCGGAACTTCGGTTTCCATCGACGAGATTGGTAAGAGAAAACTTGCCAAGGTATTTCGTTATTTGGGAATATATTTTAAACTGCTGAGAAGTATCGTTTTTAATCGACCCGACCTATGTTATTTTTCTCTGTCATCACAGTTTGTGCCGTTTTATAAGGATACCGTTTTAATTTTGTTAGTAAAATTGTTTCGGATTAAACTGGTTTATCATTTTCACAATAAAGGCGTTAGACTTCGCCAACACAAATATATCGATGATAAGCTTTATTGGTTAGTACTCCATAATTCAACGGTGATTCTGCTTTCGGAAAAATTATATCCAGATGTTGAAAAATATGTCAATAAAAATCAGGTCTTTTACTGCTCCAATGGAATCAATGACTCTGAAACTCAACATTCATTAACTCTATTACGCATCAATAAGGCATCTGTTCAAATATTTTTTCTATCAAATTTAATAGTGTCAAAAGGCATTTTCGTTTTACTTGATGCATGTAAAATTTTGCAAGAGAAGAGCATTGCTTTTCATTGTACAATGGTAGGCGATGTGGGCGATGTAAGTGAACACTGGTTTAATTTAAAATTAGTGGAAATGGGGTTATCTAATAATGTTAATTATATTGGAAAAAGATATGGAAACGAGAAAGATGCCTTATTTGCCAATTCTGATATTTTCGTACATCCAACGTTGAATGACTGTTTCCCATTGGTTTTACTGGAGGCAATGAAGAATTCATTGCCGATTGTTTCCACGTTTGAGGGTGGAATACCCGATATTGTTAACAATAATATTACTGGTTTTCTTGTGCCCAGAAATGATGCATCAGCATTAGCCGAAAAGCTTGAATTATTAATCAGGAACCCAGATTTGCGCCTGGAAATGGGTAAAGAAGGCCGAAAAAAATATGAATCTGAATTTACTTTGAGTATTTTCGAATCAAGAATGAAAGAGATTTTGGAACAATTAGACCAAAAAAATAGCTATTTGAGTTAAATGTGGTAAATAATGTAATATTTGTAGCAATAATTACAACTTTGTATAGATTATAATTGTTTAGATTTAAAAGGTTATAGTTAATAATTTAAGATTTGTTGTTATGTTAGACAATTACACACTGTTCAATGAGCCATTAAGTACCATTAAAGCTCCAAAGGTACTAATAAACACCATAAACGCTCATTCATTTAATACAGTACAAATGGACAAAGATTTTGGAGAGGCTTTAGAGTCAAGCAATGTTTTACTTCCTGATGGTATTAGTGTTGTATTGGCAATGCGTATGCTAACCGGAAAGAAATTAAAGAAAGTTGCAGGTGCTGATTTATTTTTTTATGAAATGAAACGGTTGAATACAATTGGTGGAAAATGTTTCTTTCTAGGAAGTTCAAACGATACCCTTCAATTAATTCGTAAGAGAGCTGCAATTGAATATCCCAATGTAAAAGTTTTTAGTTATTCTCCCCCATACAAACCAGTATTCAGTGATGAAGATAATAAAGCAATGATTGATGAAGTAAATGCTGTACAACCCGATGTGTTATTCATTGGAATGACTGCTCCAAAACAAGAGAAATGGGCACATAGTCATTTTGATGAATTACAAGTAGGACATGTTTGTTGCATTGGTGCTGTATTCGATTTTTATGCTGGAAAGATTAATCGTGCGCCAAATTGGATGATAAAGATTGGAATGGAATGGTTTTATCGTCTGGTAAAAGAACCAAAGAGAATGTGGAGACGTTACCTCATCGGTAACCTGAAGTTTGCAGGTTATTTAGCGTTGGCATTGTTAGGTTTCTCTAAATAGAAATTCAATTTAATATTCAATACCAATCACAAATATTATACTGTGTTTATATTCTAAAGCATAAATCAGATTGATATGAGATCGAATGAAACTGAACTAAGATATTTGTATTTGGCATTTGACTTGATAATTCTCAATTTATCATTTGCAATAGTCTATTATATGAGCCCTATTTCAAACGGATTAAATCCGAATGAAATTAGCTCATATATTTTATTGTTGAATATGTCGGATGTTATTACTTATTCAGTATTTTCAAGAAGAAATCTTTATTTACACGACAATTTTTCAAATAGAGTAAGACGGATAACAAACCGCGGATTGATTTTCGTTGCCGTAACTTTTATATCTGCCATTTTATTTTTACCCAAAGATTTTTCGCAATTATTGCTGTTAGAATGTGCGTTTCTTTTCTATATTGGTAAATTGATTTTTTACTTTGGCTTATATACATATTTGAAATACAGTCGAGAAAAAGGTCTTTATGTTCACCGAGTTTTAATTATTGGACCCAATGATATGGGCATATTTTTACGTGAATTGCTGGATAATAATCCAATGCTTGGGTACGATTTCGTAGGTTATATTACCAACAAAGCCGATGATAAAACGGAAGAAGTTTTAGGACACATAGATAATTTGGCTGGATTAGTAAAGGAGAATACAATTGATTATATTTTTGTTACACTTTCGGAGTATAACGATTTAAAGAAGTGCAAGGAGTTACTTGCCAAATGCAACAAAATTGGTGTCAGATTAAGATTTGTTCCTGAGAATCAATACTGGTTTAAACCAAGTATGAATATGGAATCAGTGGGCTCATTGGTCATATTCAATCCTCAAGAAATACCGCTAGATGATTTGAAATCACGTTTCCTAAAAAGATCTTTCGATGTGATCTTTTCAGGAATGGTTATTATTTTTATAATGTCATGGCTATTGCCAATTATAGCCATTCTGATAAAATTGAGTTCAAAAGGACCTGTGTTTTTTACTCAAAATAGAACAGGTATTAACAACCGAACTTTCAAATGTTTGAAGTTCAGAAGCATGCGTATGAGTGAGGACAGTGATACGAAACAAGCAACCAAAGGTGATAGCAGAATAACAAAAATTGGTGCATTTCTTCGTAAAACAAATTTGGATGAATTTCCTCAATTTTTCAATGTGTTGATGGGTCAAATGTCAATAGTAGGACCACGACCACATATGCTGAAACATACCGATCAATACTCAGAATTGATTGACTATTACAAAGTACGGCATTATGTGAAACCGGGCATAACAGGCTGGGCCCAAGTAAATGGCTACCGAGGTGAAACGGATGAACTTTGGAAAATGGAAAAAAGAGTAGAGTACGATATGAAATACCTCGAAAAATGGAATATGCTTTGGGACTTTAAAATTCTATTTATGACAGTTGCCACAAAGAGCGCCTATAAAAATGCTCAGTAAGCAACTGCATTTTGTTACTTATTGGATAGACTTTTCCATTGTAAGTATCCCACCCACGCCATAATTGTATATATGGCAAATAAAACAGCTGTTGGATAAAGTCCTTTGTAAATATAAAGCCCGATGCAAAGCGCATCGGCAACTATCCACACCAACCAGTTCTCGATAAATTTCTTCGCCAACATCCATGTTCCAATCACGCTTAACGCACCAATTAAAGCGTCCGATTTTGGGATAGTTGAATCGGTAAAATTCAGCAAAACAAGATAGTAAATAAGATATATAACTGCTGTTGCTACAACTGAAATAATTATAAATCGGTTGTTTATTCGTATTGATTGTAATTCCTTATTGTTTTCAGTTGTTCCTTTTTTCCAGTTTATCCAACCATAAATGCTAATAAACACATAATAATACTGAAGGCTCATGTCAGCATACAATTTGGATTGAAAAAAAACCACAATATAAAAAAGTGATGAAATAATTCCAAAAAACCACAAACTAACCATCTGTTTTATGGACAAATACAAATATATCAAACTCAAAATTGCTCCAACAATTTCGATCCAGTTAGTTTGTATGTAAGTAAGAATGGTTTGCATAAATCTCTAGTTATAAAACAAAAACTTTTCCAAAGTTCACAGAAACCATGGAAAAGTCTTAATTAGCTATCAAAGTTATTTCAAAATTTTTTCGTAGGCTCCTGGCTTTTGTAAAATTTCAACTGCTTTTTGTAATGATTCATTATCAGCATCCATAATTTGATAATATTCATTCATTTCCCAAAGGTCACGAGCTATCAGGGCCTTTAATTGTAGTTTAATTAATGGTTTTGATTTTTCATACTGAGCTGGATCAACTTCTATCTTCCCTTTCTGTGCCGCACTTGCCAACTCTTTCAGCAGACTTTCATCAATTTGAAATTCCTTTTTATATTTCTCAAATGTGGTGTATTTCATCTTCAGTTCGTCACGATTTTTGTCAATGAATTGCACACAAACCTTATTTACAATACCTTGAGCCACCATTTTTCTATGAAGATTTGTATAGCTTGTTGTATCAAGAGGAACAAAAATATCAGGCATAATTCCACCACCACCGCGAACGGTCCTCTTCAAATTTAATGTTTTAAATTTTAGTGAGTCAGGATAATGAATGCTATCTGCATGTAGGAACTCGCCATGTTTATAACGATCAGTCAAATCTTGCTCATACTTTTCATATCCACCTTTGTATGATTTTTGAATACAACGCCCTGTAGGTGTATAATATCGAGCAATTGTCAATCGCATCATAGAGCCATCAATTAATGGGAACTGACGTTGAACCAGACCTTTACCAAATGTACGGCGACCAACAATGATGGCTCTGTCCCAATCCTGAAGTGCGCCCGAAACAATTTCGCTGGCCGATGCAGAGAATTCATCCACCAGCACAATCAATTTACCTGTTTCAAAAACGCCTGTTGCAGTTGATTCGGCAACTGACTTCGGTTGGTTAAGACCCTGAGTATAAACTATCAACTTGTTTTTAGAAAGAAACTCATCTGCAAGTTGAATGGCTGCATTCAAATAGCCTCCACCATTGCCTTGTAAGCTGACAATTAGGTTTTTCATCCCCTTTTTCTGAAGATCGTTGAATGCTTTTTCAAACTCTTGAACGGTGGAACTTCCGAAATTGTTTATTTTAATATATCCAATATCTTTGCCAATCATGTAGTTAGCATCAATGCTATAAATTGGAATTTTATCACGGATAATTTTAAATTCGATCAATTCACGTTTATTGCCACGTTTAATTTTCACAGTAACTTCTGTTCCTTTTTGACCACGTAACCGTTTAAAAATATCAGAATTCTGCATTTTCACGCCTGCTACCAAATCATTGTTAATGAAAATGATTCTATCGCCGGGAAGTACGCCTACTTTCTCTGCCGGACAGCCAGAAATTGTTTGAACAACTAAAAGTGTGTCTTCCATAAGTTGAAATTGGATTCCAACTCCTTCAAAACTTCCTTCAAGTGGTTCATTTACACGTTCTACTTCTTCTTTGGGAATATATACCGAGTGAGGATCAAGATCTTTTAAAATTGTTTCAAGCGTAGTTTCAACTATTTTTTTATCGTTAATGCTATCAACATATAAATTGGAAATGGCTGACAAGGCATTGACAAGTTTACGTTGCTGAAGAGTGGAAAAGCCTTGCGCAAAAAGTGCAGGCGTTAAAGCAACGAAGAATATAAATGGAAATAATTTTCTCATGGTGTCGTTAATTTTTTTTTACAAGAACGCAAAGATACAACAAACTGACAAATAATCTACAAGTTTTCAGTTATTTATCTCGTTTAAATAACTTTATTTCAGGTTCATTTTCTTTAATAAATTAAATCCGGCTGATAACCTATTTGAATCTACTTTTTTAAGCGCAGCAATCTTCTTGTAGATTTCTTCAATTGTAAGTTTGCTTTCGTCTGTTTCAACAAATAGTTTGTCAATCGGAGTAACCCGCACACTTTCTGCATTAAACATTTCTCCAAATGATAATGCACAACCGGTTTTCATTACTTGTTTTGCCAGTTCTGGCTTGCCCCTAAACCCATGAATTATCCATAATTGCTTTGGGCGAATTTGTTTTTTTATTTCAAAAAGTTCATTGAAACACCCGACACAATGGATTAACAGAGGTTTCTGAATTGTTTCGGAAAGTTGAATTTGAATTTTAAAGATATTTATCTGAGTATTTAAATCTGACTTGCTGTTTTTATCCAAACCACACTCACCAATGAAAACGAATCGCTTGTCAATCACCCATCTTTCTAGCTGACTTAACGCAACAGTTGAAAAAGATTCAGCAGACCAAGGATGAAATCCTACAGAGAATAGGCCATCTTCATTTGAGCTAAATTTCTCATCGGCCTCAGCAAAGGTCAGATTACGAATTTCTAACTCATTATAATTATGTGCATTGTGGGTATGGATATCAACAAACATTCAGAAAATTTATGTTTTTTCTTGAAAGTGATTAATTTATTCTTTCATCAAATTTATTCCCTGCAAATTTAGTAAAATACTTCAATATCTATTTAATAATTCGTCATTTCAAAAAAAGTCTAATAAAAAAATTCAAAGAATATAATAAAAACCCGTATCTTTGCATTCCAAAACAAAAAAAATACTAAAAAAAGAATATGAGTATCACTCCTTTGTTCAGCACTTTACCTTATAAGGTAGCTGATATGTCATTGGCCGATTTTGGTCGTAAAGAAATAGAATTAGCCGAAAAAGAAATGCCGGGATT
>Ga0302215_10001574_pt1 | contig 16172 bp, 13 predicted proteins | sample II_Fen_N3_1_FD_194580 | JGI IMG/M metagenome (GOLD analysis project Ga0302215, IMG submission 194580) | Peat permafrost microbial communities from Stordalen Mire near Abisko, Sweden - II_Fen_N3_1 | ecosystem: Environmental > Terrestrial > Soil > Wetlands > Permafrost | place: Sweden: Abisko...
GATATCGAAAAAGGGGCTTCAACAATGAATCCTGCGACTTTTTTGCGTTCATTAGGACCTGAACCTTGGAATACTGCGATGGTTGAACCTTGCAGACGCCCAACTGACGCAAGATACGGCGAAAACCCTAACAGATTAGGGCACTATTTTCAATACCAAGTTATTTTGAAACCGTCTCCCGACAACGCTCAAGAGCTTTACCTAAAGAGTTTAGAAGCAATGGGGATTGACCTATCAAAACACGACGTAAGATTTGTTGAAGACAACTGGGAATCACCAACTTTAGGCGCAGCAGGTGTTGGCTGGGAAGTTTGGCTTGACGGGATGGAAGTTACTCAATTTACGTATTTCCAACAAGTCGGTGGGTTAGAAATTCGCCCTGTGGCTCTAGAATTAACTTACGGATTAGAAAGAATAGCAATGTATTTGCAAAACGTCAATTCAGTATACGACGTGTTGTGGAACAAAGAAATAAAATACGGCGAAATTTATTTGCAGAACGAAATTGAACAATCCAAATACAATTTTGAAGTTTCAAATGCTGAATCACTTTTTCAAATGTTTGACTTGTACCAAAAAGAGGTCGACAATTGTATTAGCGCCAAATTAGTTTTGCCTGCTTACGATTACGTTTTAAAATGCTCACACACCTTCAACTTGCTTGATGCAAGAGGGGTAATCAGCAAAGATGAAAGAATAAACTTTATTACGCGAGTTAGAATAATGGCTGCTGCCGTTGCAAAATTGTACGTAGAACAAAGAGAAGAACTTGGGTTCCCTCTTTGTAAGTTAGAGAAAGCCGGAATATAATAAATGAATAGTAAAGAACATAGAGCTAGTTTATCAAAACAATTTTTGAAAAACTTAATTAAAACAAAAAATCCTGATGATATGTTATCTGATGCAAAAAAAGAAGGTTTGGAAAAAACTTTGGGCCTCGGGGACTTAATCATTCTTGGAATTGGTGCCATAATCGGTTCAGGTATTTTTGCCGTTGTCGGAATAGCCGCAGCAGGTGGACCTGAAAGCGTTGGAGCTGGTCCAGCTCTTGTAGTTTCTATGTTTATTGCAGCATTTGCGTGTGTTTTCTCAGCGCTTTGCTACTCAGAATTCGCAGCAATGATTCCAGTAGCCGGCGGAGCTTATACTTACACCTTCGCTACACTTGGTGAATTCGCGGCGTGGATGGTTGGCTGGATCTTGATGCTTGAATACGCAATCGGATATATTGCGGTTGCCTGCGCTTGGTCAAGCTACTTAATGCAATTTTTAAAAGGATTTGGACATATACTACCCAACTTTATTACTAATCCTCCTGTTTGGATGGTAAATGACGTTAGAACCGCTACAAAGATATTAACAGACAGCGGAATGGACCCACATACAAGTATTCCTTCATTTTTCGGAATGCCTATATGTATCAATCTGCCAGCGATTTTAATCGTTGTTGCAATCACGCTTATGCTAATTAAAGGAACCAAAGATTCAACCAAAATGGCTGGGGTTATGGTTTTTGTAAAATTGTCAGTAATAGCTTTATTTGTACTTGTTGGTGCGTTTTTCGTAAAACCTGCTAACTGGACTCCATTTGCACCAAACGGTTTTGACGGAATTTTCATGGGCGCGTTCACTATATTCTTCGCATACATCGGGTTTGACGCACTAGCGACAACCGCAGAAGAATGTAAAAACCCTCAAAGAGATTTACCGATAGGAATTATCGGATCATTAATAGTAACAACAATTATCTACGTCTTAGTAGCAATAATATTGACAGGAATGCAACCGACAAGTGGTGGCATTATTCCTGCCGGATTCCTAAAAGCGCCGATGGCTTATGTTATGGGTGTTGTAGGACAAAACTGGGCAGCCGGACTTATCACAATAGGTTCGTTGGCTGGTTTAACCTCAGTGCTGTTAGTTTTACAACTAGCTGCAACAAGAATCCTGTACGCTATGAGTAGAGACCACTTCTTACCAAAAAGACTTCAAACACTTCACCCGAAATTCCATACTCCGCACGTTTTGACTTGGACTGTCGGAATTGTTGCTATAATAGGAATTTTAACTCTTGATATAAACGTGGCAGCTGAGTTATGTAACTTCGGAACGTTCACATCTTTCATAATCGTCTGCGTTGCTGTTTTAATCTTAAGAAAAACTGACCCCGACAGACACAGACCTTTCAAAGTACCATTTTCACCATGGTTCCCGATTATGGGTATTCTATGCTGTGGCGGATTGATGATTTATTCAATGCAAAATTTAACAACGTCAGCTCTACTGTTCCCAGTATGGGTTGGACTTGGAGCCCTAATATACTTCCATTACGGATACAAAAAGAATAGAAAAGCTGAGACAACAAATATAAAATTAGCTAAAGCAGAAAAAGAAAAAGAAATACAGATTAATGAAGAACAACCAATCATCAACTAAATTTACAAAATTACTTAAAAATATGTTCACGGCAAAAAATCCTGATGTACTAATTGCAGAGGGTAAAAAATCCGAATTGAGCAAAACGCTAAACGTTTGGGATTTAATAATCCTAGGTATAGGTGCTGTTTTGGGCACAGGTATTTTTACCATCGTCGGTATCGCCGCTCAAGGCGGACCTGAAGGCGTTGGCGCTGGTCCAGCACTCGTACTTTCAATGGTTATGGCGGCAGTTGCAAGCCTTTTTGCAGCACTGTGTTATTCAGAATTTGCCTCTATGATTCCTGTTGCAGGAAGTGCGTATACATACACATTTGCAACTATGGGTGAATTTATGGCCTGGATGGTCGGTTGGATTTTGATGCTTGAATATGCAATCGGAAATATCGCCGTAGCTAGCGCTTGGACAGGATATTTGTTCCAACTGCTAAAAGGTTTCTCGAATGTTTTACCTAACTGGATTTGTAATCCGCCAATTTGGTTAATAAATGATTATCGTTCAGCTTTGATAGTTTGTAACAAAGAGCATTTAAATCCAAGTGTGGTTTTACCTCACATCTTTGGAATTCCTCTTTCAATAAATATACCTGCAATTGTAATTGTACTTTTGCTGACACTAATGCTAACCAGAGGCGTAAAGGAATCCACAAAAATCGCTGGATTCATGGTTGGGCTTAATCTTTTAATAATAGCTTCATTTATCATTGTTGGCGCATTTTATGTGAAACCTGCAAACTGGGTACCATTTGCACCTAACGGATTTGAAGGAGTTTTAAGCGGAGCATTTTTAATATTCTTTGCTTACGTCGGCTTTGACGCTATTTCAACCACAGCGGAAGAAACTAAAAACCCTCAAAGAGACTTACCGATTGGTATTATAGGAACATTAGTTCTTTGTACTATTCTTTATATTTTGGTAGCACTTGTATTAACAGGGATGATGCCATACAGCCAAATTGATTTCCACGCACCTATTGCTTACGCAATGGCATTTGTGGGTCAAAACAGAATGGCTGGATTTATTTCATTAGGAGCACTTGCTGGTTTAACCTCTGTTTTGTTGGTTTATCAATTGGGTACAACAAGAATACTATACGCGATGAGCAGAGACGGATTCATTCCTAAAAATCTTCGCGTTGTTAATAGAAAAACAAGAGTTCCAGAAGTTTTAACTTGGCTCAGCGGGATTATCGTTGTTATTTGTACTTTGTTTATGGATATTAATATATCGGCTGAAATGTGCAACTTTGGAACGTTTACATCGTTCATTATCGTATGTATAGCGATTCTAATCCTTAGAAAAACCGACCCTCACAGACACAGACCTTTCAGAGTTCCGTTTGTACCATTATTTCCTATTCTTGGGATTTTAACTTGTGGCGGATTGATGATTTCATCTATGAAACACCTAAAGACTTCGGCAACGTTGTTCCCGATTTGGCTATTGATTGGAGTAGCAATCTACGTTGTATACGGCTACAGAACGCAAAGAAAAATTGAAAAGAAAAAGAGAAAATTCAAACTAAAAGCGTTAGAAAAAATTATCTATACTAAATTGACCTCACACGATAAGTTATTTTAGAAATTTTTTTCTGAACTTATTTCAGCTTACTCACAAAATATCTTATATAAAAAGTTGTAAAAAAGCGGCTGAAAAATCCGTATAATTTTACGTCCTGCATTTTTAAAAGTTTTCCGTCTCCACACAATACTGTGATTGACTTGTCTTTGTGCGACTTGTCGACAATTGTGCCCGAGAGCTTCACCTCTGTGTCATTATCCAAAATCTGCAACTTGTAAGGATTCGGCTTGAAAAATTGTTTGTTATATTCAAAATAACATTTATACCAAGGGTGAAATCCTCTGATTTGGGCAGACAGTTCTTCAGCGGTTTTTGAGAAATCAAGCATAATCTCATCTTCTGAGATTTGAGAGAAATAGCTTGCATACTTTTCGTCTTGTTCAACTGGGATTATAATTTCTGTATCAAGTGTTTTAATTAACTCACAGACACCTTCTCGAGCGGCCACAGCGGATTTTTCTCGCAATTCCTTGCCAGTATCAGTTTGCTCAATTAGAATATGTTTTTGAAGCAAAATGGCGCCCGAATCAAAGTTTTCATCCATCAAATGAAAAGTAACCCCTGATTCTTTTTCCAAATGTCTAATAGATTGCAGATACGGATTTGGTCCGCGATATTTAGGCAAAAGCGAAGGGTGCACGTTTATCGTAGCGAATTTTGGAAGATTGATTATCGGCTTTTTAATCTTTTCGCCCCAAGTACCGACTAGGACAATATCAGCATTAAGTTTCAGTATTTCTTTTTTAAACTCGGCAGAATTCGCGCTTCTCGCTTTGATTTCGTATAACTTGTGGCTTTTAATATACATATATTCTTTGCTTGGATTAAATGTATCAACGATAAACCTGTCTATCAAAGAGTATCGGACTTTATCGTATCTAAACACGCCGACAATATCGCACCCGGCATCTAAGCACCCGGCGATTAAACTCATAAGCATTTGACCATATCCAAGTATAACGACTTTCATTTAAATCCTTTGTTATCTTTTACTCAAAATCTTACCAAGAACAAAAACAAAATTAAATGTAACAAAACAATAAACAGCTAGCAAAAAATATTTTTCAGAAGGTTTAAGGCATTTGTATAAATATAAAAGGGTACGATATGACTTTAACAATTGATAATTCACGCAACAATAAAATTTCATTCGGAGAAAATATACAAACAAGAAAAGTAATAAAATTAGTTGTCAACTCTCGTTTAAAAGGTGAGGCGAATGATATGCTGGATATTTCAAGAGCAATGTGCAAAGAACCTTGCACCGACGTTAGAATGCAATATGGTTTGAACGAAGTGCTAAGACAATGCAGAGAAAAATTGATCGCCAAATTCCCAGGGCTCGAAGATGTCGAAAAAAGTTATCAAAAAAAATTCCAGAACAAAGATAGAAGCGAAAGATACACTCAAAGATGGCTAAACAGACAAGTTCGCAAAATGGGCGGCGAAGAAATTGATGTACCTTCTTTTAATTTAGACTTTTTCAAACACCAAAATCAATCAACAAAAGACTATTTAAGCACTCACGCTTATTAAAATAATACTATTTTTGTGAATAATTAATATCCTCTTTGATTTGGGCTTTCAATTCATCAAGCGAATTGAATTTCTTTTCGTTGCGAATTTTGTTCAAGAATGTTACTTTGATTTTTTCTCCGTAAATATCTTTGTCAAAGTTCAGAATATGTACCTCTAAAGCCTTTTTTTCATCCTTTGAAACAGTCGGACGAAGCCCATAGTTAGCAACTCCAACATAGGTTTGACCGTCGTGCTCAACTCTGACTTTATAAACGCCTTTGCCAACTTCAACCAAATTATCAGGATAAATCAGATTAGCCGTTTTAAATCCAAGCTGACGCCCGAGTTTTTGACCTTCAACAACTGTTTCTTCCAAGAAGTAATCGTAGCCTAGCATTGAATTTACAAGCTCAATGTTTCCGATCATCAAGTCTTCTCTGATTCTTGTGCTACTGATGACTTCGCCATCATACAAAACTGGCGGAACTTCAAAATACTGATAGCAAAATTCGTTCTGCATTGTGCATAAAAAATTAACGTCACCTGATTTGTGTGCCCCGAAAGAGTGGTTGAACCCTGTTGAAATTGCAGTTGGTGCAAAGTTCTTCACGATTACGTCTTTCAAGTAATCTGAGGCTTCCATCATCGCCAAGTACTCATCGAACTTTAGACAATAAAGATAATCAACGCCTAAGTCTTCAAAAAATTTAATCTTGTCGTGCTTTGTGATTATGTATTGCGGTTTCACATGGTAGAAAAAGCAGCAAGGATGATCTTGGAACGTAACAATGGCAGACTTAGTCCCATTCTCTTTGGCAAAATCTACCGCACTTTTTATAACAGCCTGATGCCCAATGTGCACCCCGTCGAAAAAACCGAACGCCAAAGACAATCCCTTGTTAGTATCTATTTCATTGAATATTTGCATATTATAAAAACCACCTATAATCATATCTGCACTGGAATACCTAAATTATACCACTATCTAAGTTATAAAGAAACCTGCAAAAGTAAAAATAAATTTACTTTTAGCAAAAAAAAATATCTTTGCACTTATAATAAGGTAAGGAATGGAAGTATTTTGAAACTCACAAATAATTTATTATATAAAAATATAAATTTGAGCGCTAACGCAAACGATTTTAAAACCAATTTCAGCTACAAAGAAAGGCTGCAATATACCATCGCGCACAGAAAAGCGTTTCGCCAAATCGAGAAAGAACTCTTAGGCAAAAACACGATAAAAGGATATCTCCATGATTCAAATAAAGTTTTTATGTACTTAATTGGAATCCCGACAAATATAGCTCACAAAATCCATCAACTAATAACACCGCACCACGTAAAAAACGGAAAAGTAAAAGACCCTATATCAGCTATTGTTGACTGGGAATGCGCTAGATACACAAAACCAGACAAAACCTTAAACGCCTTTGATTTTTACAAACAGAACTATCCAAATGGAATCCCCAAAATTGAAGAAACAATGAAAAAACTCGGATTGTGGCAGGAATAAAAAGAGTAGAACTAATTATAAGTTCTACTCTTTAATTTTATATTGTTGGAATATAAATCCCATCTATTTTTTATCTATTAGTGTTTTGTCACTGTAGATTTCAAGTGCAATTCTCTCAACTGGAGCAAAGAAGCCTCAGAAGGAGCGTCTGTCATAAGACATTTTGCGCCTGAGTTTTTAGGGAACGCGATTACGTCTCTGATAGAAGTTGTTCTTGCAAGAAGCGCGACCAATCTGTCAAGCCCAAGTGCCAAACCAGCGTGTGGAGGTGTTCCGTATTGGAACGCGTTAACCATATAGCCGAATTTTTGTTGAACTTCTTCGTCAGTCAGCCCGATTGCTTTGAATACTCTTTTTTGAACGTCAGAAGAGTGGATTCTTACGCTTCCGCCACCTAATTCAGTACCGTTATAAATGATGTCATAAGCGATTGAACGGCAGTTAGCAGGGTCAGACTCCATCTTATCAATATCTTCCAAGTTAGGAGACGTGAACGGGTGGTGAACTGACATATATCTTTGTTCTTCTTCTGAATAATCAAACATAGGGAAATCAACAAGCCATAACAAGTTGTGTTGGTTTTCGTCAATTAGTCCCAATTTTTTACCGAAGTGTAATCTGAATCTTCCTAAAACATCAAAAACCACTTTTGGTTTGTCAGCTACGAAGAATACGATATCTCCTTTTTGAGCGCCTGAGCGAGTTTGAAGTTCAGCAATTTGTTCTTCTGTCAAGAATTTGAAAACAGGAGATTTAACTTCGCCGTCTTCCATATAAGTTACCCAAGCAAGTCCTTTTGCTCCGAAAGAAATAGCCAACGCTCTAACATCGTCCATATCTTTTCTAGAGTAATTAGCAACTCCAGGGATTCTTATCGCTCTAACAGTTCCGCCGTCAGCGATTACGCCTTTGAAAGCTTCAAATGTAGATGCTTGCATAATGTCTGTAACATCAAACAACTCCAAACCAAAACGTGTGTCTGGTTTATCTGAACCAAAGCGCTCCATAGCGTCTTTGTAAGTCATTTGAATAAACGGAGGTTTAATTTCAACGTTAGCTTCTTTAAATGTGTCAACCAAAATACCTTCAACCAAGTCAATAACGTCTTGTTGTTCAACAAAAGACATTTCCAAGTCGATTTGAGTGAATTCAGGCTGCCTGTCAGATCTTAAATCTTCGTCTCTGAAACATTTTGCGATTTGGTAATATTTTTCAACTCCGCCAACCATCAACAACTGTTTGAAAATTTGTGGTGATTGAGGAAGCGCATAGAATTTGCCTTCTTGAACACGTGATGGAACAAGATAGTCTCTCGCACCTTCAGGTGATGTATTAATCAAAATCGGTGTTTCTATTTCTAAAAATCCTTGATTGTTCATATAATTTCTTGTCGCCGTAACGATTTTGTGACGCAAGATAAGGTTGTTCAAGGTTTCTTGACGTCTGATGTCAAGGTATCTATATTTCAAACGAACGTCTTCTGAAACGTTTTCGTCATCAAGCATAAACGGTAAAGTTTTAGCTTCTGAAAGAACTTCGATAAAGTCAGGATACATTTCAACTTGGCCTGTAGGTAACTTATCGTTGTAAGTTTCTTCAGGACGACGAGTGATTTTGCCTCTAACCGTAACTACAAATTCAGTCTTCAAAGTTTCAAAAGTTTTATGAACTTCAGGATTAACTTGTGGGTCCGAAACAAGCTGGAACAAACCAGTTCTGTCTCTCAATTCAACGAAAATAATTCCGCCTAAATCTCTTACGCAAGACGCCCAACCTGAAAGGGTTACTTCTTGACCTAAGTTATCTAAATTCAGTTCTCCGCAATTGTTTGATTTGTATTTCGTCTTAATCATTATCTTTCTTTCTATCTCATATGTTGTCGGGTTAGAAAACCCAACCTACTTTTACGTTAATTTTTGGCGCACAGAACGCACCCTACCTGAATATTTTACCAAAAACATAATAATTTGTGTACTTTATATTGAAAAAGTTATTTTCGGCTGCTGATTTACAAATCAGATTTCACAAAAAAGGCGGTGAAATAAATCCATCGCCTTTTTTAATGTTTTACTTAGCGCATCCGCATTTAGAGCATTTTCGCATGCACCAAATCACGAGTGCCGGAACAAGCGTAAATTGGAAAATAGCTAATTTCCACAGACCTAGTAACAGAACAACCAAATAATTATAATCTTCTGTTTCCATTTCAAAATATTTTTGCACGAACGCCAATTGGAAGTCGTGCATCATCATGCAGAGCAAAGTCCCAACAAGCAACAAAACAAAGCTTAGCAAAAAACTTTTAACGAAAAAAGCCTGCATGTACTGTAGTTTGACGTTCAACTTAACTCTTTGTTTTTGTTCGATTTGCTCGATTTCTTCTATATTCATAATAATTCTCCTTTTTATCTAACAACGCTGATTATAAATCAAAGTTTTTCTTTTTCAAGCCTATTTGTATTGCTGATTTTCAAAAGCACTGTGTAAAGATTTGGAAATACATTTTTCATAACTAGCAAAAAAAATTATTGACATGTTTTATTACAAATGTAGCTGTAGGGGTTGAAATTTAAAAAAAATACGTTATTATTATATGTATACACCCCTCAAACGGTAATCTAGTGTACGGAAAGGCGAAATTATGGCAATGGTAATAAAAGAAGTTAGCGAATTTTCAGTAATAGACGAAAACAACCGCTCTATACGCAAATCTAAACTTGTTATATCGAATGATGGCGTTGATACAGAAATCATCCTTGAAGGCAACGGCAAAATCCGCGTTACGACGGCTGTTTCGTAAAGATTTATATTTAATCTTTTAGCGTTGAGTTTTGCATTATTTGCTCTTTTTGAGTCATATTAAATTTGAATAAATAGATACCGCCAATTACTGATAGTATAATCATTAGTATGCTTTGGTGCACTGTTGATACTGCGAGTGCGGTAGACTTGTCTATGTTATAAATCCCAAGTGCCAATATGTAAGCATATTGGTATGGTCCTAAGAATACTGATGTAGAAGGAATCATCGTTGAAAATGATATTAGGCTGATTACAAAAAGTGCAGCCGAGAATCCAAGATTTAGGTGGAAACTGTTTATAATCAAAAAAGCAACGTAACACTCTATCGCCCAAATTACGGCGCTCATCACGCATGCTTGTATAAGGTGTTTTGGACTGTTTAAAACCTCAAATCCCTCTATAAAAGAATTGGTATGTACGTTAATACGTTCAAACAATTTTACTAATTTTGTTGCAATAACCTCAGGCAACTTGGAAGAATATTCAATCAATTTTGAGCAAATATAATCCACTTTGTTAAACTTGAAAATTAGATAAAAAATTACAAAACTACCAATGAATAAAGCGCCAATCATATAGGCCAAATTCATCATCCACTGCTGGTTTGAATAAGACAACACTGCAAAAAGCAGGATTAAAAACACGCTTATTCCGTCAAGTGTACGTTCAAGAATAATTGAGCCAAATAGCTTCATCTTTTTTTCTTGCTGAGTGTCACCGAGATAGTAAGCACGATAAGCATCACCGGCTCTTGCTGGTAAAAATATATTTAACATGCTCCCTACCGTAAAAACCGCCCCCAAATTATACGAACTGTATTTTGGGTTATTTAACAGCAAAGATTTCCATCTAACCCCTCTCAAATAAAGAGTGGAAACATAAATCGGAACAATCGCCCACAAATTTTTCATATCAAAAGTTTTGAAAGTCTGGATCAGTTTTGACCAATCAAGTTTGTGAAAAATCAGCGCCAAAAACGCCAAAGTAATAAATAAAGCAAAAATCTTCTTCTTATTCATAATAAGAATTTTATCATGAAAAAAAGATTCGCGCGTTACTATTGACAGAAACATTTTTTCGTTTATAATGTTTCTATGGATAGAAACACACAAATAGAAACGACTAATCATTTACACGAAATTAGTTCAGCAATTTCCAAGTTGAAAAATGCTGAACATGTTGAGTCTTTTTTGACTGACTTGCTTACCCAAAGCGAGTTACAGGATGTAGTTAAACGCTGGAAAATACTCAAATTATTAAAGGAAAATAAGTCTCAACGCAATATCGCGCAAGAGCTTTCAGTGAGCCTATGCAAAATTACAAGAGGTGCAAAAATCCTCAAAAACAATAAATCCATAATAAGACAAACCCTTTTTGATGAAAGTTGGCGCAGATAATTATTTTTATTTAGTTAATTAATTATAGAAAGGAATTATCATGGAAAAATTAATCATTAAACAAATGGTGGACGATAAAGGTTATTTCGGAGAATACGGAGGCTGTTTCGTGCCCGAAGTGCTCGAAAAACCACTCATGGAAATAAAAGAAGCTTACTACAAATTAAAAGACGACAAAGACTTTCAAGAAGAGCTTGCATACCTTTATAAACACTATATAGGCAGACCAAGCCCTATCTTTTTTGCCCAAAATCTAACAAACAAAGTCGGTGGAGCAAAGATTTATTTTAAAAGAGAAGATTTAAACCACACTGGGGCTCACAAAATCAACCACTCAATTGGAGAAGCACTAGTTGCTAAAAAAATGGGTAAGACAAAACTAATCGCCGAAACTGGAGCTGGGCAACACGGAGTCGCTCTTGCAACTGCAGCTGCGTTAGTGGGACTTGAATGTGAAATTCACATGGGTGAAGTAGATATTGAAAAAGAAAAACCAAACGTTCTAAAAATGAAAATACTTGGGGCAAAAATAGTTTCTGTGTCCGATGGTATGAAAACCCTAAAAGAAGCTGTAGATTCGGCCTTTATGGCTTATCTAAAAGATCCTGAAACTCAATTTTACGCAATAGGTTCTGTTGTCGGCCCACATCCATTCCCTCAAATGGTAAGAGATTTTCAATCCATTGTAGGAAAAGAAGCAAGAGAACAATTCTTAGAAATGGAAGGTTCACTGCCAGACAACATAGTAGCGTGCGTCGGTGGCGGTTCAAACTCAATCGGGCTATTCTCAGGCTTTTTAAACGATGAAGAAGTAAAGATATACGGCGTTGAGCCTGCAGGGAAAAGTCTTAACTATGGAGAACATGCGGCAACTCTTACACTCGGGACCCCGGGGATGATACACGGGTTCAAGTGCTACTGCCTAACAGACGAAAACAACGATCCGGCAAAAGTTTATTCTGTTGCAAGCGGACTTGATTACCCTGGAGTAGGCCCAGAGCATTGTTATCTTAAAGACATTAAAAGGGTTAAATACGAATACGCGACAGATAAAGAAGCAATCGATGCCTTTTTTGAGTTATCAAGAACGGAAGGAATACTCCCAGCACTTGAAAGCGCGCATGCGATTGCATTTGCAATTAAACTTGCCAAAGCAAACAGCAGCGACAAAACCATTCTGATAAACCTCTCAGGCAGAGGCGACAAAGATATGGACTTTGTATTAAACACCTACGGCAAAGAATACGGCATAAGCTAAATACTTTTTAAACGGCGCTCTAAATACTAGGGCGCCTATTAAATTTATTTAATAAGGCTTATTAATCAATGACATATGCGCTTGAAATTCTAGCTCATCAGAAAGCTTCTGAAGCTCTATGTTATCTTTATAGCGTTTTTCTAATGCTAATTTAATCAAATAATCCGCAAAATGAGGGTTTTTCGGCAAGAACGAACCATGCAAGTATGTGCCGAAAACATTCTTAAATCTTGCGCCTTCAGTCTTGTCTTTGCCATTATTTCCGGCACCGATTTCAACAATCGCCATCGGCTTTGTTTCGCCTTGCAAATATGTCAAACCGCTGTGGTTTTCGAATCCCACGAGAGTTTTTGGCATTGTGAACTCGGTCTTTGCCGTAACGTTACCGATAAATCTTTTATTCCCCGCCTCTGTATAAGCATCCAAAAGCCCGATACCCATTAGCCTTGAACCGCTGTGAGGCTGGTAATAATTTCCGAAGAGTTGATATCCGCCACAAATTCCTAAAAAAACCGAATCAAAATTCATCGCATCGTGCAACGCATTTTTTTGTAACTGGAACTCTCTTGCAACATCGATTTGTTGCTTATCCTGTCCGCCACCGATAAAATATAAATCATATTTTTCAGGGTCAATTTCGTCGCCCAAATTAATATTGGTAATTTCAACATCGATATTTCGCCATTCACAGCGATTTTTGATTGTCAAAACATTCCCAAAATCTCCGTAAATATTGAGTAAATCCGGATATAAATGCGCTACTGAAAGTTTTAAATTGTTTGTTTCTTCTGTCATTCTTTGCCTATTGTCGGTATGTTAGGGAACCAACCCTACTTTATTACTTTTTGTCTGTGGGATAGCAATCCCACCCTACTGCACTATGACGACGTGAAGACTAGCCGCCTGATAACGTAAATATTTCATAAATTTCTTTGTCTGATAGTTCTGTGATGATTTTTTCACCTTCGTAGACTGCCATATTTGCAAGGTCTTTTTTACTTTTTAACATTTCGTCGATTTTTTCTTCGAAAGTTCCCAAAGTAATCAAACGGTGAACCATTACATTTTTTTCTTGTCCGATACGATACGTTCTATCTGTCGCCTGATCTTCAACCGCTGGGTTCCACCACAAGTCGTAGTGAATTACGTTGGTTGCGCTGGTCAGGTTCAATCCTGTACCGCCGGCTTTGAGTGAAAGTATCATAACTTTCGTTTCAGGATTTGTTTGGAAATCCTCAATAAGTTTTTCACGTTGATTGACATTCAAAGAACCGTGGAAGAACGACGGTGTAACACCACATTCATCATTCAAGATACGGCATAAAATATCGCCCATTTCTTTATACTGAGTGAATATAAGTGTCTTTTCATCGTTATCAATAATGTTTTGAACAAGCGCAACGCATTTTTCCATCTTACCGGAAAGCTCTTTGCTCATCTCGCCACCTTTTAAGAATTGGTGAGGGTGGTTACAAATTTGTTTAAGCGCAGTGATAAGTTTGAAAATATTCCCGCGACGATTGATTCCTGAAAATCCGCTGATTTTTTCCATCATTTCGTTTAATGTTTTTTCGTATAAAACAGCCTGAGCTTTTGCCAAATAGCAGTAATCGTTGAGTACTAATTTTTCTGGCAAGTCAGATATAACAGACTTATCAGTTTTCAATCTTCTTAAAACGAAAGGTGAAACTGACATTTTTAATTTTGTAGCTCTTGAAATTTCTTTAAATCTTTCGATAGGAACAGCATAACTCTTTTGGAACTCTTTTAACGCACCCAAATAACCGTGGTTAATGAAGTCAAAAATACTCCAAAGCTCAGTCAATCTGTTTTCTACAGGCGTACCTGTCATTGCAATTTTCACATCAGATTTAATTGACTTAATCGCAAGTGTTTGAGCCGTATCAGGATTTTTGATGTTTTGAGCCTCATCAACAATAATCATAGCCCAGCCTTGTTTTTTCAAGTCTTCAACATCTATTCTCATAATTGCATACGTTGTAAGAATGATATCGTTTTTCACGTCAAGCTGTCTTTCGCTACCGTGATAAATCACCGCTTTTAAGCTTGGAGCGAACATTTCCAACTCTTTCATCCAGTTACCCATCAAGGTCGTAGGGCAAACAACAAGAATAGGCTTTTTAAGCTTTCCATCTTCTTTCATCTTAAGAATAAGCGTGATAACCTGAATTGTTTTTCCAAGTCCCATATCATCAGCCATACAGCATCCGAATCCTTTTGAAATATTTGTCCAAAGCCATTTCAAACCTGTTTGTTGATAAGGTCTCAAGTCGCCCTTTAAACCAACTGGGGTTTCGACTTCCACCGGTCTGTTGAAATCTTTAATAATGTTAGCGAACGCTTCATCATAGTCAAAATCATACTGCTCTAATTGACCCGACATAGAAGCGTGAATTAGCTCCAATCTAGACAATTTAGAATGATTCGCATTTAGAATTTGTTCGAATAATTTTTTGCTTTCGTCTTGGTCAACCAAAACGTATTTATCTTTGTATTTGATAAGCCCAGGGCTATCTGCAACGAGTTTTTTGAATTCTTCCATCGGGATTTTTTCATCGCCGATTGCAATTTCGTAAGAGAAATCTAAAATGTCATCCAATGAAATTTTGTCAGACGAAGTGTTGTTGAAAATATCTACCAAATCGCCAGCGCGAGACGTTCTTACCTTAGCGTTGATAGACGCTCTTGGAATTATTATATTAACCAATTCCTCAGGTAAAATAACCTCGATTTGAGCTTTTTGTAAATAATAAGCCGTTTGAGTAATTATTTTATATACTTCGTTTAAATTTAACCTTAATGATAATGTTGATTCATCATCGAACAAGTTTTCGAGCTCTGGCATATATTTTATTGCGTAATTGAGCTGCTTTTCAACAATTCTTGAAATATCAGACGAGTTGGCATCAAAAACAACATCTTTGACATACAAGTCGTCAATCAAGACACTTTCGTCAGTCTTACGGTTTTTGATATGAACTTTCAATTCAAAAAGTTCATCTTCAAGTTTTTCAATCTTAAAGAACGGAATAACATCGTATTTACCCAAGTAAAGTTCGTCGAACCATTGAGAGAAATTTTCTGAAATATCATTATTTTTGAGTATGGATTTCTGTTCCAAATCTTTGATTAAATAATGACCGGATTTTATATTCTTAAATTTGTAGGCTTTAATCCCTAAGAATTTATAAACAACGTAATTCAAGTAGTTTCTGATGAAATCACTTACAAACCCCTTTGGCGCTTCTCCATCTACAAACAAATCGCTTGGCATATGCTCTTCAAATTGGTTGATAATTCTTGCAAGTTGGTGGTTAGAGATAATCGGCTCGTAAACGATTCTGAACATTGTTCCGCGAGTTTTTACAGTCGGAATGAAATACAATTTTTCGATTAATTTCATGACGAACTGAGTTAGTTTATTCAAATAAATAAACGTGTGAGAAAGTGATTCTAGATCAACTATATCGCCGAATCCACCGAAATAATCCAACACCAAATCCAAAGGCATAACGTAACCTTGTTGATCGTTCATTGTTTGTGAAGTATATCTAAAAAGCGAACCTTTTGACTTCAAATAAAACTGAAAATTGTTTGTAGGAGTAACGAAAAAAGACAATTTATCTTTATCATTAATCAGAT
>Ga0302215_10001576_pt1 | contig 16145 bp, 7 predicted proteins | sample II_Fen_N3_1_FD_194580 | JGI IMG/M metagenome (GOLD analysis project Ga0302215, IMG submission 194580) | Peat permafrost microbial communities from Stordalen Mire near Abisko, Sweden - II_Fen_N3_1 | ecosystem: Environmental > Terrestrial > Soil > Wetlands > Permafrost | place: Sweden: Abisko...
TAGAAAGTAATGATGATGTTTCTACACATATAAATGAATTCAGAGCTTTACAACAAAAATGGAAAACCATAGGTCAGGTTCCTGCAAGCGCTTCTACCGATTTGTGGAAACAGTATAATTTGTATCAAGAATCTTTCTGGGATCTGATTAAAATTAATAACGAATTAAGAGAATACGATTTCAAGAAAAATCTTGAATTAAAAACAGCACTATGTGAAGCGGCTGAAAAACTGGCTACAGAAACCGATGTTATATCAGCTTTCCAGCAATTACAAAAACTTCACGAAGAATGGCATGATTTAGGCCCTGTGGCCCGCGAAATACGAGAACAAATCTGGAGTCGTTTCAAAGAAGCATCAACTGCGATAAATAAAAAGCACCAATCTTACTTTGATTCAATCCGTAAGCTCGAAGATGAAAACTATGAAGCCAAAAATGCATTGTGCGAAAAAATTGAAGCTTTTGATTTCAGTAGTCTTAATAATTACAAAGCATGGGATGAAGCAACAAAAACGGTGTTGGCATGGCAAGAAGAATGGAGAACAATTGGGTTTGCACCTCGCAAAGTAAATCAAAAAGTATTTGACAGATACCGCAAAGTATGTGATGCTTTTTTTGCAGCAAAAGCTGAATTTTATAAAGAAACCAAAAACGTATTAACCATCAATGCTGAAAAGAAAAAGGCATTGTGCGAAAAAGCTGAAGAGCTAAAAGACAGCACTGAATGGAAAGAAACAGGTGATAAACTTATTCAACTCCAAAAGGAGTGGAAAACTGTAGGACCTGTTGCTAAAAAATATTCAGATGAGTTATGGAAACGTTTCATCGGTGCCTGCGATTATTTCTTTGAACAAAAAAATAAAAGCACTTCCGGTCAGCGAACTGTAGAAAACGAAAATCTAGCAAAAAAGAAAGAGCTCATAGACAGAATAAATGCTTTCGAAAAAACAGAAAATTCGGGTGAATCAATAACAGCCCTACGTGCAATTATGGCCGAATGGAATACCATAGGACATGTGCCGTTCAAGGAAAAGGATAAAATCTACAAAGAATACAGAGATGCTGTTGACAAGCAATTCGAAACTCTGAATGTGGATTCATCCAACCGCCGCATGGATTCATTCCGCAATAACCTAAAAGACATGAGCACTAAAGGTGAAAACAAACTGCTCCGTGAACGCGAAAAGCTTATACGTGCCTACGAACATTTAAAATCTGAGATTGCAACTTACGAGAACAATATCGGATTTTTCTCTTCGAACTCTAAAAAAGGTGGTGGTTTGATTAAAGAAATGGAACGTAAAATTGAAACCCTGAAAGAAGAAAGCAAACTGATAGAGCAAAAAATCAATCTTATAGACGAAAACATTTAGTAAAAACAGAATAGTAAAGAAATCCCCAAATTGAGAATTCAATTTGGGGATTTCTTGTTTTGCATATCTACTGTCAATGTATCCGTTGGCGTTCCTCCGAGTTTTCTGACTTTGACGAATATTTGTACTTAGATTTACCTATTTGATACTTTATATTTATCCCGAAATAAGTATCATCAGCATCAAATACATTTAAATTCTGTCCGGACAGCACGGAATGCTGACGGGATGTCAACTGATTAAACAAGTCGTTGGCTGTAAGTGTGCATGTAAGTGACTCCCGCAAAAAACTTCGTTGTAAGGAAAAATATAAATTCCAATATGGTTCATTAGAACTCGTTGACCAGGATCCTTTTCCATTATACTGATAACCAAGATCAAATATGATTTTAGCAGGGAGTTTTATAGTGTTTTGTATTGTCAGATTTTTCCCGGGAGTATTGTTGTTTTTTTTATTGTTATTATCATCAATATACGGATAAGAATTGGTGTAAAATACTCCGGAGAACGTGGTACTCCACCACAAGAACAACTGTTTATTAAAAGTAAGTGAAGTAGTATAACGACCTACATTATCTCCGTTTACAAAGCGTACATCAGTAAGCTGTGGCTGTAGTTCATCTCTATAAACCATAAAATAAATGGGGTGTACATAATAACTGTAACCTATTCTAAAAGACAAAGAACTAAACAGTTTGCACGACAATTGAAAAGAATGTATATCCGTAGAAATTAAGTTTGGGTTGCCTTTTCGGTTAGTCAATGAATCTATGTAAATGCTTGGGTCAAGTGCCGAAAAAGAAGGACGGGATATCCGTTTACTGTACGAAATTCCGGTTGAGAAATTTTCGGAAGAAGAATAGTTTATTGAAGCACTGGGAAATAAGCCGAACTGATTGGTATTTAAAAAAACAACATGATCCTTCTGTATTTTCCTAAAGATTTCTTCACCTCTTAATCCTATTCTGAATTCAAGTTTATCATCCAACCTCATATTTAGAGAAGCATACATAGACAGGTTTTGTTCATCTGTTTGATAATGCTGATATAAGTTGGTACTACCTATCATATCTGTGATGTTGTTTCCCTTTATCCAATAATATTTTGTTCCGACATCCAATGTCACTTTCTTACTGAATGGTTTTGTATAATCTGCTTTTATTGAATAGATTACCGGCTTCCCTTTGTTATCGTTTTTATTCCAGAATGGCGGATTATTCTCATTACCTACAATTTGATTGTAGAAATTATTTGTGTTCTCCTTATTTCCAATGGTATAATCTGCTAGCAATTTAAGATTCTGACCCAACGAATCTATTTTATAATTATAACTTATAGTATTATTACTTTGCCATGATTGTATAAACTGTTCCACATGTGTATTGAAATTATCGAATGCAGGGTTCGAAAAATACGAAAATTGATTTCGATTTATTTTACTTAGATCTGCATAAAAACCATTACTCTGAAAAATAAGACTTTGGTTCTTTGTAATATCAATGTCTACCGATAAACGATACGATGTTTCGGAATCAAATGATACAGATCTGGCATGCGTCTCCAAATTATTATTGGAGGATATAACACTGTAATTATCTTCAAAAGTTTTATTGTTTGTTGTTGAATGATCAATATACAAGTTCGTAGTTATGTTTCCTGCCTTCAAGGCTCCTTCGATAAATTCGCTTACCGAGCCTTTTCTTGACTGCGTATAGTCTCCTCCCAAACGTAGCAGATATTGATCCGTTCTATTGAGAGTATTAATCAAAATAACCGCATGTCCATCAGCATCATAAGCTGCTGATGGATTATCAATAATTTCGAGAGATTCTATATTTCTTGGATTAAGTATTTTAACCTCATTCATAGAATGAACTTCTTTACCATCAATATAATACTTGGGCATCCCTTTGCCTGCTATGATAAGCTCGCCTGATGCATCTTTAATAAGTCCAGGCGTTTTTTGAAGCATGTCCGTTCCATTTAATGCATTGGACAATATGCTGTTTTCCACATTGATAATGGTACGGTCAGCTGTACTTCGAATGGTTGGTTGCTGCGCTACAACAGTAATCTCCTTTATACTGTAAGGTTGTAAAACAAAAGTGGGTAATGAAGTCACACCTGATTTTATTTTTACACTCTGTTTTAGAGCAGCATAACCAAAAGAGGTAATCTTAATTATATATTCGTTGGGTTGTATATCATTCAGGGCATAAATACCGTCATTAAAAGAAGCGCTTGCAATAGTTGAAGAGTCAGATGAGGAAATTAAAACCAGTTTAAAGAGGCTTACTGGTTGGTTGTCTGTTCCAACTACTTTTCCTGTTAATGTGTTTTCGGATTGTGAAACGGCAGCAAAAAGACAAAGAATAAAACAAACTAAAATTCTCATAACTTTCTAATAAATATTCGTAACTCTCTGTTACAACAATCTAGATATCGAACTGAATTCATACTTATATGTGAATTTCCAGCCACCACAATTATTCATTAATAAACTTTACCGACAACACATTCAACTCATAGACTTAACAGGAATCAATATCTTACAACAATAATCACTGTCTGTGATTATTGTATATCTCTTTACGTATAGGACAATTACAGATAATATACTTACCAAAGCTCATCTTGTAATGACAAATAATCTGACTGCATTTTACAATATGCACTTTCCCATCAAGGCAACGTTCTACTCTACCATTTCTTCCGAAAAATTCGGTATGAGCTTTTAAACATTCGAAATTCTTACGACAATGAACGGTTTCTTTTAGAATTTTCTCATCTATTTCCATTTGATTTTTCAGTTATTAGTATTATCTCAATACCGTTATTACATTGGCCTCAATACCAATGATTAAAGTTTATGCTAGGTTTATCTGAATTATTTATATAATAATACAAATGATATATCTATCCTTTGCAAACGAAAAACCGAATACACTTTTGAAAACAAACTAATCAGCTTTAAACAATTCAAAATACTGATTTCATTCAGTTTTCCCTTTCAACTTCAGCCTCCTTATTCGGCACACAAACGTAGAATGAATAATCAAAAAGAAGAAGAACTATTAAAATATTCTCATGATTGCATTTTGTACAGATCAATAGAAATATCAAAAGAAGCATTATTTCAATTACTTATTTCTTAGTAACTACACTTTATGTAAATTCACTTTTTTTGCACTCCAAAAATAATACATATACTTAACATATCCAAATTATTCTGAATAATATTTCGAATGCAAAACATAATAGTCTGAAAAACACAACATAAAAAGGCCTGATTGAAGAGTTTTCAATCAGGCCTTTTTACTTTGAAATTATACTGCTTTATTCAAACATGTTTCTAAAATGCGAGAAGAAATTACGCGAAGCTGAAGCATTCGGTTTTACATTATCCGAATTTCCAAGTTTTTCCATAATGGTTTTCTCTTCTTTGTTGAGATTTTCAGGGATGTATACTCCAATATTAACCAGCAAATCACCCGTACCATAACGGTTTACATTCGGTAATCCTTTACCACGTAAACGAAGTACTTTACCCGGTTGAGTTCCGGGAGCGATTGTTACTTTTACCTTACCTTCAACTGTTGGCACTTCCACCGTTCCACCCAGAGTAGCCATCGGAACCGTCAACAACAAGTTATATATTAAATCGTTTTCGTCCCGAACCAGCTCAGGATGAGGTTCCTCTTCAATCAGTACCAATAAATCGCCATTCACTCCTCCCCTGCGTGCTGCGTTACCTTTACCACTAACCGAGAGTTGCATACCCTCCATTACACCAGCAGGTATATTGATAGTAATCACTTCATCCTCGCGCACGACTCCTTCACCGTTACAATGAGTACACTTATCCTTAATAATTTTTCCATCGCCTCCACAAGTAGGGCATTCAGCAGCAGTTTGCATTTGTCCTAAAATGGTATTCTGCACTCGCATAACACGTCCCTGACCATTACATGTGGTACAAGTAGTGGTAGACGAGCCACTGGCTCCTCCTGTGCCATTACAATGGCTACAGGCAACTTGCTTCTTGACTTTAATCTTCTTTTCTACTCCTGATGCAACTTCTGCCAGAGTAAGTTTTACCTTCACTCTTAAATCAGAACCTTTACGCACCCGTTGTCCTCCACCTCGCTGACTTCCTCCAAAGCCGCCAAAACCTCCAAAGTGACCTCCGAAAATATCTCCAAAGTGAGAGAAAATATCGTCCATATTCATACTTCCTCCACCGAATCCACCGCCGGCAGCACCACCTACACCTGCATGTCCATACTGATCATAGCGTTGACGTTTTTGGTCATCACTCAGCACTTCATAAGCTTCGGCAGCCTCTTTAAATTTTTCTTCAGATTCCTTGTCGCCTGGGTTTTTATCCGGGTGATATTGAATAGCTTTCTTTCGGTATGCCTTTTTTATCTCATCAGCAGAAGCAGATTTAGACACTCCAAGTATTTCGTAATAATCTCTTTTGGACATATTTTATTGTGATATATAGGTTGATGCAATGATGTGATTTAAACTTATCACGATCACACACTAAAATAAATTTACTCGCCTACAACTACTTTCGAAAAACGAATCACTTTTTCATTCATAGTGTAACCCTTTGAAACACAATCCACAATCTTTCCTTTCAAATCTTCGGTTGGTGCAGGAAAAGTCGTGATAGCTTCATGATATTCTGTGTCAAACACTTCGTTTTCAGTAGGAATCGCTTTTACTCCATTTTGAGTTAGAAACGCAATAAACTTTGAATAAATTAAACCAACACCATCTTTGACTGCCTGAACGTCTTCTGAAGTTTCCATTGCTTTTAGTCCACGTTCAAAATCATCGACCAATGGTAACATATCAACCAAAACCTTTTCGCTGGCAGTTTTCAACAAATCCATGCGTTCTTTCATGGTTCGTTTTCTATAATTATCAAACTCAGCCATTAAGCGTAAGTTCTTATCATTAAGTTCAGTGCACTTCTGCGCCATCAATTCCAGTTCATCTACAATCTGTTCAGCAGCTTGCTCTGTAGTTTCAGAAGCCGGAGCTGTTTCAGCTTGTTGAGTTTCGCTGCCGTTATTTACTTCTGGTGTTTCTTCAGAATGTTTCTTATTCTTCATATCCATTTTTTATGTTTACTAAGCTCTCAAACTATAAATTGTGAGAGTCTGGGTTCATCTGCCATTTTTATTGTCAATAATTTTGCCAAAACGCTGAGTTTCCTTTTTTGGCAGGAATAGAGTGGCAGAATGTCATAAATAGCTGTTTCATGACAATAATCAGGACAAAATGAACAGTCCGCTATTAATTTATCGAACCAGCATGAATTTAAAACTTACTCCAAAATTTGTTGACGAAACGGGATAAGAAGATGAAATGAGTGGCGTACTCGATTGACGATCGTAGAATAATTGGATATTGAGCTTTGAACTAAAAACGTAATCTGCCATAACTTTCAGTGTGTAAACTTTATTACCACTCGAAGCCTGTGTAATATTTTCTTCCACTTTGCGCAACAAAGTTTTAAGATCTTTATAAGAAACATCAGCACTTATTTTCAAATCATTCTTAACCTTAGTTTGTTTATCCGATTTCAATCGGAGTATAACGTCAAAGTCTTTGAGCGTATAACCCAGACCAACGACATATTCATTACTTCCGGTTTCAATAAGTTGTGTACTCGACAAATTCAACACCATGGTGCGTTGCTTGCGGAATTCTAACTTACCTGTCATATTATTCCCTTTCGAACTGTTTTTGAAAGCTACATTTAAACCTATGAGTGGGACAAATTGTTCGGTAAGAGATACATCTGAGATATTGTAGGGCGAAGACGGTATTGCATTTAAATCACTTTGCACATCGCGGATATAACCTAATGCAGAGTTATCACCATTCAGACCTACCCAGGTAGAATATGAAGTATATGAACCAATGCTATATTTACAGGTATAGGCATGAGTAAGGCTTACTGATTTAAAATGGTTCTTGATCCATGGAATATTCGTCAGTCCATCATAACTTGCTCGCCAGTTAGGCATTATACTCAACAACGAAAGAAACGGATTTGTACTGACTGAATTCACATTACGTCCGGTGTATGCTGACAAAAATGCGGGAATAAGTACATCGGTAGAATTTAAATCATAAGCACCTAAGGCTGAATTGTAGCCCGTACCACCCAAATTATTTGCCTTCAAGAACCCTGATTCGGGGTATTGTGTTCCTATAAGCTTGCTATTCAACCTGTCAGCTATTACCTTACGATTGGACAGAAATTTATCAAAAAGCTCTGATTTGTAGTTATTCTGTGCTGTGCCCATAGGCTTAAATGACGTGGACAAGGCCATAAGCGTGATGTTATAACTGCCTGTATAATTCAGCGGCATATCCGGGAACATGTACTGAATTGATGTGTTTTTTGCCTGATAGCGTTTTGCATTTAATTCAATTTTAAAGCCCGAAATAGGCTCTAAGTTGATTTTGATATCCAAGTCGGATGTATAAGCAAGGGTAGCCGGCGTCACCACGGTATCATTTGATACCAGCCAGTCTTTATCTTTCATACTCTTGATGGTATTGATATCGGCAAATCCGAAAACAAAACCGTACCCGGGCGACATTACTCCATCCACATTCTGCTGCCCCAAAAAGTTTGGTTCATTTTTAAATCCGGGCAATACCATGCTGTTAGATTCTCTGTAAGTAAACGTAACCTTTCTTACCATCATCAATGCCCTTACTGCAAAATCGAGGCTGGACTGGGCTCCTGACTGAACATTTGGATCGAGACTTACCAAGGTAAGCAGCACACTATCGGCTTTTAGTGTCGGCGTGATTTCAATGGTGGTTGCATTTTTTATCTTATAATTAAGCGGTATGGACTTACCTTTTTTATCCACAGCAGTAAATTTAAACTTCTCGCTACCCAATCTATGATTGATTATTAATGTCTTATTTCTTTCTAAATTTACGTTCTGAGTGTATGTCCTGGATTGAAATTTGGGTCTACCCAATGTTGACTGTGCACTGTATCGTCGGTTCACATCTTTCAGATACTTGGATTTATTGTAAAGATTTTCGAGATTAAGAGCTCCATCCAATTGCCATGCACCCATAGTAGTTGCCACATTACCTAAGTTAGTAGCACCCTCAATTTTTGCAGTCCTATTCCATTTATAATTCGAATTATAGCTGGCATTTCCGGTAACCCAGTCCAGCATAGGAAGCTTGTCAATAGGAAGTTTCCATGATGCATTGAATACCTGCTGATAATTATAGGGTTCACCCAGTTTCTTTATATTTGACCAAACTGTATCTCTCCATGATTCATAATACTGCTTGCCAATTTCGGGTGTAAGTTTCGGTTCTATAATGCTTGCATTCATGGCTGTTTGGAGCTCCAGACTTATAGATTTAGTTAAGTCCCATTTGAGATTGAACTGCCTGTTCCACATAAAATCTCTGCTGGAATTCAAATCAAGTATGCCTGAAGTGTTTCCGCTCAAATTGCGAAGTTTGATCTGTGAATACTGACGGTTCATATCAGAACTCATACTCAGCGAAGTGGGCAAATAATTGAAATTGAAATCTTTGATCAATCTCAACACAGGACTGTTCAGTGCCTTTATATTTTTGAATGGCTCAACAGGGGTAGGATTAAATGAGAAACTGTAATCTATTGAACCCCGTTGATCTTTTATCAGATTTCTTTCCACTTCAGGGCTATGCTGATTAGTCTCTGTGTAAGCATATGAGAATGAAACATTAGCAGGATCATAAAACTTAGGTTTTTCGCTTTTTATGTTTACTTTGGCACCTGTAATATTAAAACTTTTCGAAGTATTGACTGTTTGAGACATTAATTTCAACGAATCTTTAAATACCTTATTATCTGAATTATTCAAAGCATCCGAAAGCAATACATCCTCATCAAGCGGGTTATATTTAGGAGAAAGCGTTTCGTTGGAATAGGAGTAATATGCCGGTATTTTAAGTTTAGCCTTTTCTGGTAAAAATCTGCCTAATTCCAAAGCCGTTGAAAAGTTCACCTGATACAAATCGTCAAGTCTTCTGGTGTTTACATTGCTCTCAATACCTCCATAGCCCGCAGTTTCAACTCTCCCCGACAGGTTCATAGTTCCAACATCTGACAAACCAACAGCCACATTGGCCATACCTGCCCAACCGCCCGATTCATCAAATTCGGACATACGCATCTCATTCACCCATATTTCGCCCGATTTATTAGAATTACTTCTATTTCTAACACCGATCATTATATTTTCAACATCGGAGATGGTTGGATTACCAACTACAGTTATCTTATTCAGCGGTTTATCCGGATCGTACACAATGTAGGGAATCAGATTGGAGACATTCGAAACATTGTTTTGCTTTGCTTTATTCCGTTTTAGTTTAGTATTAGTCAACACATCGAACGAGAAATCAAACATATTTTCGGGATACCAAACTATTTCCTGATCTGAAACCTTATTGCCCGAATATTCTCCCGGAGGAGTAATGCGAAGCGGAATCTCATACTCGTAATAATTATTCACCATATCTGACCCCAGGCGAATGAAGCAGGTCAAATCATGGTCATTCAGGTTTTCTACCTGATCTTTCTTTTCTGCGTGAACAAACATTTGTAAACGTTTATACTGACGCATATCGTATGCTGTATTTTTATAAACTCCACGTGCATCTCCCGGCGACAAGTCACCGACGCGTAAAACCATAGATTGCTCATTTTGCTGAATAAGCTGTGGTTGACCCGGGTCAGTTTCACGGGTAACTCCCGGAGGTAAAATATATTTTATCGGTGATCTTTTACCATTTTCTTCGATATTTACAGCCTGTATATCAAGTGTTCCGGTAGATGTAACTCCATTTATCGGTTTTGTGTAATTTCGCCATTCCCCTTTGACCAGATCGAGAGTAGCCATACGCAAATGAACTTCATCTGCAAAGTTGTTCATGAACATACGAATAAATCTGATAGACTTAAAATTACGGATACTACCGATTTTGTCATCAAACTGACGAATTGGAATTTTGAACTGATACCAGGTTACAGGTCCGGTTACATCGTTGATTGTAGAAGTAATTTTGTCGGTAATGTAATTCTTACCTATTACCATTTCATTTTTATCTATCTTGACATGATATTGGTAATATTTTTCATATTCGTTCATTGTATTGTCGCCATTAATATCTTCACCGTCTGGAATAGAAGTGGCGGAAGTGCCGTATGATTCAGACACATTATTTGCATCAGGTGAGTTTCCTTCAGGTCCATTAAAATGTTTATAACGATCCAGAATATTAAGCTGCTCTTTATCGTAATCGGAACCCCGATAGAAATGATAATCATCTCCTGCAGGGTCTTTAAGCGGAGAAAAAGCGTCATTTTGCATTTTGGCTAAAACATCAGATGATACGCGGGCTTTAACATCATTGACATAATCCCTGTAGGTGGGGAAAAGAAATTCATCAGTCGTTGATAATCCATCCAGTCCAATATCCTGATTCTTGCGAGCTCCGGGAGAATTATCGAACGCATTAACCGTAGATTGTGTTTTCGGCACGCGCCCCCAAACGGTTGTTTCTGTTTTAGAAACATCGCCATCGGCAGGCAGACCGTTTTCAAAAGATTTCTTTCCATCCTTCAGAATATCTTCACTCATATCACCTAAATTGAAATATAAATCTCCCGATTTATCGGCCGATAAACCATCCTTCACATACGGATCCATCATCCAGAATTCAATGTATTCTATATTTGAGGTTTCAAAATCTGTTGCATCCAATCTTCGCATTATACCTCCCCAACGTTTTTGTGGACTAGCCAGTGTTCCATCAGGATTCATACCGGCTGATATTGCCGTTGGGTTTACATCCAGATTATAAGGTCCGCGTTCCTTTGGATAGAATGACAGGTTCAATACAGTCATTCGGGAAGACTGAGTAGCCAGAGTTTGTTTATATGGAAAAATCTCCTGCTCCAACACATTGCGCGTAAGATTATTGTACTGAAGCGCCTCATCCGATCTGATATAATCCGGATTTGAACGCGTATCGCTATTATTGAAAATAGGATCAACATAAAACCAAGAAAACAAAGCTCTGTTTTTTCCGTAATTCACATTGCCACTTAATGCAGCTTCGGGGAAAAGCGCATTCTTGGGGTCGGGATTATAAGGAGTGCTGGCCAGGTACCAACCTGTGGGATAGTGAATATCAATGGATGTTTGTGTAGATTCGAAATCATCAATATATGCCAGCCCTGCCGAACTTACAACTTTGGAATGCCCAGGTATTAACTGAGCAAACTCAGCATTGACAGCAATTGTCGATGGCTTTGTGGCATTGACAAATGGAAATACATTCAACATCTTTGTAATAAACTGAGACTCTGTTCGCCATGACGTATTTAAACCCCAAATGGTATTGGAAATGGGTTCGTTGCCTGTATTTACTTTAGTGGTCAACGGCGATTCGGAGAGGTGCATAATGGTACCTCCTAGACTAAAATCTTTATTAAATTTATACTCTAAATGCGTACCAAGCAAAGTCTTGCGTTGCATACTGAAAGCAGATTGGTTCTCGAGTTTTACATCCACATTGGTTCCCGATGCAATCAAGGATTTATTGAGGATAGTTACTGTTCCCATTGTGTAATCAACCACGTAATCAGCACCTTCCTTCAGAACCGTTCCACCGGCTGTCACCACAACCGATCCTTTAGGAATATTCATTGCGTTCAGCTTTATTTCTGAACCGGATGAACCTTTATACATACCCACCAAACGGAATTTATTCCTTTCGCTGTATTGCTGAGCAACCACCAAAGTAGAATCATAAAGTTCCGGGTAAATGTATTTTTTTGCAATATCGTCATTCCCAATTTTTGCCTTCAAATACGAGCCAAATGGCTCAAGTTCCGGAAAAATGATTCGTCCGGTGGATGGAAGTACTGTATATCCTTCCACGTAGTCAAACTTACCGTCCGGTCCCACAGATTTTTTGGAATCCAACCTGTCGAGATTCATCACCTTCAACAATGTTTTATTTTTTATATTGCCTTCTGTAATGTATTGAAGTTCTGTTCCTATTGAATCATTCCGATAAACCACATCCAGTTTAAAATTATCCGGCTGAAGCTGCAATGCTCCCAAATCATACACGTTTTTCATCATCAGCTTCCATGAAGCCAGCTGAGGTGATTGCGTGGTTGATTTTATCAACTTTACGACTAATGCCTGCGGTGCAGTAATAGGATCGGTAGAAAACTCACCAACCTGATACACCTGGCCTTTGTAAGTATATTCGTATGCCACGCCCAACACTTCATCTGGATTCAAAGCTGTTTTTAATGATATAAATCCCAAGTCAGGGCTAAAAGTGTATTCCGCCGGGTCAAGTCTGCGGGCACTCTCAATTTTTTCATAATCCTCACCCCCATTGATTCCCAACGCGTTATAGGCTGAAGATAAGATAGAGTTAGTCTGCTGTACATCCCTGACTCCACCCAACCCTGTGACTTCGGAGTAAAGTGTGTTAGCCTTATTAAAAGGAATAATGTTGGGTGTAGGAGCCACCCAGTGACTGTTGTCAATCACCTTGGTCTCTGCCAAATCCATGAAAGCGATTATATTGCGAGCCTGATCGTAGTTTCCACGTTTGTTGGTAACCCAAACTTCCATTCTGTTGATGGTTATCCCCGAAGACACGTAGGGAAGCTTGCTCATCCAAGGCTCAAAATTATCCCTGAAATAATGCGCCAGAAAGAAGTGTCGGTTATCATCGTAATTGTCAATCGGAATATCAAATTTGGTAGTCTGCAAACCACCTTTGGAACTAACAGTTTGTGTTTGTGATTCTTGCTGCGAAGCAATGGCTGTTACGTTTAACCGACCAAACTGCATTTCGCTTTTAATACCAAACAATGCCGTACTACCGGTAATCAAAGAACTATTAAGCGGCATGCTTACATTTCCTGCTTCAATACTTTTTATAATATCATCTTCCTTGCCTTTGTATGCCAGTTTCACCATTTTCTGGTCAAAATCATAACTGGATTCGGTGTTATAATTCAATCCGAAATTGACTTTATCCCCAACAGTTCCGGTGACATTAAGCTGTATCTTTTCATTAAAATCAAAAATGTTTGATTTTCTCATTTGTTCCGTCAACGCCGGATTATCAATTTTGTTGGTTTTATACCCAAAAATCAGTTCGGCTGATCCCTGAGTTTTTAATTGTACACCTCCGGGGCCAAAAACCTTATCGGCAGGTCCTATATCGAACTTCAAATCTGATTTGGAATACTTATCCTCATTCGCAACTCCAGCTTTGTTGTTTTTCTCCTTCCAGTAGCTTTGCATCTCCTTTTGAGCTGAATACTTTTTATATTCCTGATCAGTCATCAGAAACGGAGTGGCAATTTCATTGTTTCCGGCAAGTATCCTCAGAATATAATTACCGGATTTTGTGTCATATTCTACAACCGATTTCACGTTATCCGGTCTGGGAGCATCCATCGGATATTTTGCGTTAAGCTCTTCGTAAGTGTTTTGTGTGATAGGTTTCACCGAAAATTTCGGTTTAATGGGCTGCGCGGTGTCGGCGGGAGACTGAGGTATTTGTGCTAATGAAGAATCCGCTGCAGAATGCTGAGTTCCGGCCACTAAGGCATAAGTAGAACTGAGTATAATACAACAGAAAACCAGAATGGAAATTGTTTTATTTGAAAAAATCATAGATATCAAAAGTATTGCACTGTTAATAATGCAAAATTCATAGTTCGTTGAGGTTCGTTATTCAAATAGATATTCATTTAGATGAATTGATTACTACATCATTTTCAACGCCAGTTTTATCAGTTGCTCCACTTTGAGCGCCGGTTGTTCCTGAACAATTTTATCAACAACCTTTTGCGAAGCAGAAGCTGCGAAACCTAACATAACCAAAGCCGAAACTGCTTCGTCTTTTTTCTCATTCTGAGCATTGGGAATTAAATTTATGATCTCGCTTCCACCCGCACTTTTCATTATTTTGTCTTTTAAGTCCACAATAATTCTCTGTGCCGTCTTTGTTCCAATGCCTTTAATAGCATTTAAGGCCGAAACATTGCCGGAAGCAATCATATCCTGAATCTCTTGAGCCGAATAAGAAGACATAATCATACGAGCAGTATTAGCACCTATACCCGAAACTGAAATCAGCAATAAAAACAGCTGACGTTCACTTTGCAAGCGAAAACCGTAAAGAACATGTGCATCTTCTCTTATTGACTCATAAACATATAGCTTAGCCGAAGTATGTTCACCCAAAAACGAAAAAGTAGGTAAAGTGATATGAATAAAATAGCCGATTCCACCTGTTTCCAGTACAACATAAGCCGGAGTAAGCTCTGATATTTCACCTTTTATATAGTCTATCATGTATTATAAATGCAAAGGGTAATTATTTATTTTTCTTAACATGCAAATATACTTAATTTATCTGTGTACAACAAATACTAATTTGAAATCAAAAAAAGGTATTAAATGTCGTAAAATAGATAACGCTAATTTTATTGAAATAGTATTGTTTAAACACAAAAATATCCTTATTGAAGGCTAAGTACAACAAAATTCTTTGATAGATTGTTATGTATTCAAATAAATGTACTAATTTTAATTTGAAATTAAAAATTATGAAACGATTAAACATCCTTTTATTACTGCTTATTTCATTCTCATTACTCAGTTTCGGGCAATACAAGCTCCCCGACTTACCTTACAAATATGATGCATTGGAGCCATATATCGATAGTGTTACGATGCATATTCATCACGATTTACATCATGCAACCTATGTCAGCAATTTAAACAAAGCGTTAGAGAAAAATCCCGAACTTCACAAAAAAAGCGTCGTGGAGCTTATTCAGACTCTGAACACTCTACCTGCCGACATTCAGACTGCCGTTCGGAATAATGGTGGCGGGGTTTACAACCACTCCTTCTTTTGGGAAATAATGGCACCTGCCGGAACTGCCAATATGTCGGCCAAATTGGAAAAAACACTTATCGATAATTTTGGCAGTATCGATGCATTTAAAGCCGAATTTGAGAAAGCTGCTACCGGAAGGTTCGGCTCTGGATGGGTCTGGCTTATAAAAGAGCAAACAGGAAAATTACGCATTATTTCAACACCGAATCAGGACAATAGTCTTATGCCTAACGCTGAAATTAAAGGGAAACCCGTACTAGCCCTCGATGTATGGGAGCATGCTTACTACCTTAAGTATCAAAACAAACGCGCAGCTTATGCAAAGGCATTCTGGAGTGTGGTAAACTGGACTAAAGTAGAACAGTTAATCGAGCAATAAATAATTCAAAAAGCTTCATTGTTCTTCCTAAGAAACAACTAAAAATCCTGCGTAGCACGCAGGATTTTTAGTTTGGAGTAATATGAACTTAAAAATGACACATCAAACCTAAACACCTGCAAGACAAATATTTTAATCTATTCAAGTAGCAGCAAAATCAAACTTATGCTACAATAATAATCCATTGGTTATAAAAAAAAACCTAATATTTATACACATTTCATTCTTTTCAATTATCTTGCAGACAAATTTAAACAATGTAGTTTTCATGGAAAAAATTAGTTCTACTGAGGTCCTTGAATGGGCAAAAAGTTTTCTTAGTAAATCAGAAAAAGAGATTACAGATGATGAATTAAAAGAGCAAAAGAAGTATGCTATCCTCATCCAAA
>Ga0302215_10001577_pt1 | contig 16145 bp, 6 predicted proteins | sample II_Fen_N3_1_FD_194580 | JGI IMG/M metagenome (GOLD analysis project Ga0302215, IMG submission 194580) | Peat permafrost microbial communities from Stordalen Mire near Abisko, Sweden - II_Fen_N3_1 | ecosystem: Environmental > Terrestrial > Soil > Wetlands > Permafrost | place: Sweden: Abisko...
GGAGGAGCTACCACAGCATTCGCATCTGCATATTCTTCAAGTCCTTTGCGCCAGTCATCAAAATAGCCGATCAACACTTTCGGCGATTTAATTTTAGTCCCGGATAAAGTCCCATGTTTTTTTGAATCACGTGTCAAAGAATCGGCAACTCCGCCGAAACACTTCAGAGCATTAATGTTTTGGGAATCTGTTCCTGTCAGTTTAACAGCCGACTTCCAGTTATCGTGTTCAATAGATCCAATTACATATCCTTTCCTGTCAGTAGAATTAAACACAGCCGTTACCTCATAACTGGTCAGTGTCTTAAATGTCAGAGGGTGTGATTGAAAGCGTATCCAGTTATCATTATCGAAAGGTATAAACAAGGCACGATTATCCCCTTTTTTTAATATTTCCGGCATAGCATCTACATTAACCGGTGCCATATAATTGGAGGAAACACCCTCTGTATTTTCCAATGTAAATTCCGTCAGCAGATAATCTTTACCCGGATAAACATAAAAAACCTGGACTAAAGTTGGTAATTTTTTTTGAGAATACGTTATTTTATAAACTGACCCTTTTCCGAATTTATCAGTTATCGATTCATGTTTAATGGTTTTATGAGAATAATCTTTTGTTGTTACTGTTTTGTCACCTACTTTATAGGAAGCATAGAGAGAACTCATAAAAACTTTATTGTTTTTTTCTATATTAATACCCTTATTCGTTTCATCATAACTGACCTTCCATTTCCCGGAATTCAAGGTAACTGAATTGCCTGTTAATGTCAGGAATAAGCTTGCAATCAAGAATGTAATTGTCCGGTATGTTTTCATTTTTATTTTTTTTTGTAAATTAATTTTCAGGATCATTCAATTAATAAGCATTACTCAGACAAACAACTTTCAGTTGCTTTTCAAATTCAATTTGTGAAAGGGCTGTTTTAATGTGGCAACTATAGTTTGACAGGGCAGAATATCGAAGTAATTATTACGAATACATTGTCTATTCCTTCCTAAGACATAAATACGGCACATGCAAAGTTGTCTGATTTCAAAGAAACTTCAAATCATCCTGTAACGTGTATTATACTCTTTGAGATGGAGGCTATAGGAAATAGAATGTCTTTCTTAAACCAATAAATATTGACAAATAATAATCTTGTTGTTTAAACATCTTACAACCATTATTTAAGCCGGTCCATTCATTCGAATAAAAAAAAACGAAAGGAATCCCCGGCAATCCTGTATGAAAGGATTGCCGGGATAATTCCTCAAAACTAAACAACTATTCTTCCTTAACCAATAAAACCGTACTTTCAAAAGGATTTCCCAGATTCAATACAAAACCGACTTTCATCAAATAATCCCCTGTATAGGTTTTTTCAGTGCTGTTAAATGTATGTTGGCCTGATTTAATATTTAATTCTGTGATGGTATAGTTCTTATCCGGATCAAGACCGTTCAGTTTATTTTCAAAAAATGTGGTACGATCATGATATTTTAAACTAAAAGCAAAAAATGCAGCTTGTTTTTTATCTTTCGATACATACATAAGCGACGACCAGCCATTTTCATCATAGGGTGATATGAGTCGGTATAAGTCACCAAACTGAACGATCGGACGGATTAGCTTATAATCTATTATGGCATTCTTAGCAAATTCATAGTCATCCCCGACAATGTCTTTTGGTTGCAACTCCATACCAAGACGTCCGGTCATAGCCACATCAAAACGAAACTTCAACGGCAACATCTGTCCTGTCTGGTGATTCGGACTTGTGGAAACATGAGCAGCCGTGGCAATGGCAGGAAAGAAAGTATTCGATCCGTATTGAATAAAAAGACGATTCAACGGATTGGTGTTGTCGCTGGCCCAGAATTCGTCATGATATTTCAACGCCCCAAAGTCCAGTCGGCCTCCACCGGAAGAACAAAGTTGAATTTCGATATCAGGATATTTTGCCCTGATCCGCTCATATACACTGTATAAACCTTTTACATAATCATACCAGAAATGAGTCTGGTTTTCCTTTGATAAAAAGTCTGAACCAACATTATCCACATGCCTGTTTGCATCCCATTTGATATATGAGATATTTGGTGACATGGATACCACCTGATCAAAAGTATTAAAAACGAAATCCTGCACTTTGGGATTGGATAAATCCAGCAGCCACTGGTTACGCATGGGTAAAATATCACGTTTACCACTCTTGACTACCCATTCAGGATGTTTTTTTGCCAGATCGCTTTCCGGATTTACCATTTCGGGTTCTATCCAGATACCGAATTTCAATCCTTTTGCCACAGCATAGTCGGCTAAATATCCTATACCATGAGGCAGTTTCTTCCTGTTTACCTGCCAGTCACCCAGGCCGGCATTATCTGCATTCCTTGGATAATTATTTCCAAACCAACCATCATCAAGTACAAACATTTCAATTCCGAATTTGGAGGCATTATCCATCATGTCGGTGAGGGTCTTCTCATCGAAGTTGAAATAGGCTCCTTCCCAGCTGTTCAGGATGATCGGGCGGATTTTATCCCCATGGGCCAGAGCATATTTACGGGACCAGTCATGGTAATTTCTTGTAATCTGGCCTTTTCCCTTTGAACTGTAAGTCAACACCATCTCGGGAGTTTCAAGTTTTTGTTTCGATTGTAAATGATAGGTCGAAGCGAAAGGATTAATTCCTCCTAAAATATTCAATAGCCCACTTTCATCAAATTCAAATGATAAAGCAAAGTTCCCCGACCATGCCAATGAACCGGCATAAATTTCACCGGAATTTTCCTGCGCAGGTCCGTTTAATGATAATAAGAATGAAGGACTCTCCGATTGAGTCGCTCTGACTCCTTTTTTAGATTCTATCACTTTCACACCGGGAGTTAACTTTTCTTCTTTCATCTGCATCTCTGCAGCCCATGTACCATGAAAATGGGTTAAATAATAGGATTGTGCATGAAGCGGAATGTATGTTGAAGCAACATTCTCAACCGAGAAATTCGTCTTTCCTGCATTCGTTACGGTAACCGACTGACAGATTATATTTTCTTTCTGATAAGCCACGAAACGGACATCTACCAATACCGGATATAACAGGTCTTTCAAATGAATAATTGTTTCGATTCTGTTTTCATCTATATTCTTTTTTTCAGACCCTGCATACACCAGTTCGGTAGTTAAAACTCCATCACTCTGAGTCAGTCTTAATGCAGGATTTAAATAGTATTTACCACCATATGCAGGAAATAACTGCGGATCGGTATCCTGATTTGAATCAGGTTGCCTTTTAAACCCTTTTTTAAGAAATGCAGAAGTATCATTTATTCTGTTTCCCCAATATTGAAAAGATACTTTTTCGTTTTTTAGTGCACTAAAAATCATGCTCAGGTCATTTGTCCGGACTTCAATAATTTCTTTTTCCTGAGAAAAAATACATATCGAAAATAAAAATAAGAATAAAATACTAATAACGAGATGTCTCATGGTTTACGAATTATTTAAGGATACATATCAACAGGATTCCCTGATTATTTTAAATTATAGTTTTACAGAAAGGTAAATCGGACATTTAATTTCTGATTCAGTTTCTTCTGGTCATAAGCCCAGAATGAGTTATATATTTATAATGCAAAAATATCCAAATTTGAACGACAGAAAAAGCTCCACATGGTCAATAAATGCTAGTATCGTCCCTTTTTAATTAGATAAGACAATAATGCTACTATATTTATATTTTTTGACTCATCTGTTTCAATCCGTTTTCCTATATTTGTGATGAAGTTATTTAATACTGAAATCACCTTTTATCCAATGAAAAATACTTGCTTATTTATATTAATTTATTTTTTATGCCTGTTTTCTCTACCTGTTAATGCAAATTACCCGAATTATTTTTTCTCGAAAATAAACAGTGAAAACGGATTATCACAAAACACCGTTAAAACTATTTATCAGGACAGTTGGGGGTTTGTATGGTTTGGATCACGGAACAGACTGAACCGTTTCGATGGCAAATCCATTAAAGTCTTCGATTGTTATGATCCAGAAGCAAAACGAGGCAACAATAACATTTCATCCTTATTTGAGGATGCTGATAAAAACCTTTGGGTAGGAACCGATAAAGGAATTTACATCTTTAATCCTATAGATGAAACCTTTCGGTTTTTTGCTTTAAAAACAAAAAATGGTGTTCAAATAAATGATTGGGTTTCAGAAATAAAATCTGATTCGGAGAATAATATCTGGATTGTGATTCCAAACCAGGGTGTTTTTCAATATCGCTCCTCCAACAAAAAACTTTATTACTACCTGATCGGAGAAAAAAAACAACCCGATCAGGGAAATCCGGAATGTATGTGCATGGCGCGTAACGGCAAACTATGGGTGGGAACAAATGGTGCCGGAGTTTATTTATACAATAAATCGACGAATGGATTCACCCAATATCTGGGAAATACGAATGGAAATACGTTAGCCGGTAAAAATATCTATACCATGTGTGATTATGGGGACGAACTTGTTGTTGGTATTCATGAAGGTAAATTAATGAAACTGGATAAACGGAAAAATAGTTTAACCGATGTCAATGCCCCGGATGTTCATTATAAAATTATACGAAATGTAATTTGCGTGAATGACAAACAATTATGGGTTGGTACTCAATCCGGCCTTTATATCATCGATGAGCAAAAACAGTCAGTGATTCATGTTCATGAAGAACTGGCAAATCCCCATTCCTTATCTGACAACGTGGTAGAGAAAATATACCAGGATAGAGAAGGTGGGATATGGATCGGCACTTATTTTGGCGGAGCCAATTACCTTCCGAATCAGGGAATGAATTTTGATAAGTACATTCCAACTCTTGAAAAAGGAACAATAAGCAGTAAAAGAGTCAGCGAGTTAAAAGAGGATGCCTCCGGTAATATCTGGATAGGAACCGAAGATGCAGGTTTAAATATATTGAACCCCAAAACAAAGAATACAATTCAGATTGGAAGAGAGATTGGAAAGCCCGTTTATAACAACAAGATTTTGTCTATTTTTCTGAAAGACAACAATGCCTGGATTGGTTTTTTCAAAAACGGTCTCGACATTTTGCATTTACCTGGTTTTTCCAGTACCCATTATTCAGGGACTGATCTTGGTTTAAACGAAGCAAGTATCGATGCCATCTGCGAGGACAGGCTTGGAAGGATGTGGATTGGAAACGGATGGGGTGTTTTCATGTCTGAAGGAACAAATATGAAATTCAACCCGATACGTGAATTCGGGTACAGCTATATTTATGATTTAATGGAGGATTCTGAAGGAAATATATGGGCTGCCACAATGGGAAACGGAGTTTTTAAACATAACCCGGTTACTCATTCAACCATCCATTATTTGAATAATTTAGAAGATAAAACAACACTGAGTTCGAATTCAGTGAGCAGTATTACTGAAACCAGTTCCGGTGAAATATGGTTTTCCACTGACAGGGGAGGAATTTGCAGGTACAATAAAAACAATAATAATTTTACTTCTTACTCCATTGAGAACGGCCTTCCGGATGATGTAGCCTACAAAATTCTTGAAGATAAAAACCGGAATCTCTGGTTTGGCACTAACAAAGGATTGGTGCGGTTCAATCCTTTAACAATGAACATCCGGGTTTTTACCCAAAATGATGGTTTACTGGGAAATCAATTCAATTACAAATCGGCTCTAGCAACAAAATCGGGGAAGTTTTATTTTGGTGGATTTGATGGGTTAATTGCCTTTGACCCGTATCAGATTAAGGAAAATACATATATGCCTCCCATCTATATTACGAAGTTGACAATTTACGATAAAGAACCCACTATTGGTGCCGAAAAGTCTCCTTTGGTAAAAAGTATCATTCATTCTTCTAAAATCACCCTGCGATACGATCAGTCCAATATCAGTTTCGAATTTGCGGCTCTCAGTTTTACGGCTCCGTTTTCAAATAAATACTCGTATAAAATGGAAAACATAGACAAAGAGTGGAATAATACATCGATTAACCACAGCGTTTCATATGCTAAACTGCCTCCCGGAAAATACATCTTCCGGGTTAAAGGAACTAATAATGACGGGCTTTGGAACGAAAACGGAGCTTCCCTCGAAATTAATATCTTACCTCCCTGGTGGAGATCAAATTTCGCCTATTTCTGTTACATTATCCTCATCATATCCATTGCTTATTACACTTTTAAACGGTTACAGTTAAGGCATGAAAAACGGAATATGGTAAAGCAACAACTTTATGAAACTGAGAAAGAGAAAGAATTGTACAGTGCAAAAGTGGAATTTTTCACGGATATTGCTCATGAAATTAGAACCCCGTTAACGCTCATCAACGGGCCTTTAGAGTCGTTAAAAGAGATGCAGATAGAAGATGTGGAGATTCAGAAAAATCTGCATATTATGGAAGATAATACGAAACATTTATTGTCATTAATAAATCAGTTGCTTGATTTCAGGAAAATAGACAGCAATAAGTTTCTGCTGACCTATACAATCATCAATATAAATGAATTCCTGCAGGAAACAAAAGAGAGGTTTGAAATGTTGGCAATATCCAAAAATAAAATAATCAGTCTCACACTACCGCACATTACAGTCAGTGCTCCCGTAGATAAAGATGGATTATCAAAAATCGTCAACAATTTGCTGGTAAATGCCGTAAAATACTCTGATGAAATTATAAGAATCGAATTGTCAATTGAAAACAAATATTTCAAAATAACGATAAACAATGATGGGAGCCTGATTCCACAAGAGGAAAGTGAAAAAATATTTGATCCTTTCTACCAGTTAAACAGGAACAGAAATATGTCCTCCAGCTCCGGTATAGGCCTATCTCTGGCACGTTCCCTGACAGAACTACATAACGGTACGTTAGAACTTGATAAAGAATCGGATATGAATTCATTTATTCTCAGATTGCCATTAAGCCTGGATAAATCGATATCGGTGTATGATGTAAAAGACGAAAACCTGGATTATATTGTTGATGAAGCCGAGCTGGTGACTGATAAAAACAATTTACCTTTGATTCTGATTGTGGAAGATAATGAGGAAATGCTCTCGTTCATTGCCAACAAATTAAATGGCAAATTCAGTGTTGAAAAGTCGTTAAATGGTCTGGAAGCAATGAAAATACTGGAGAAAAAGAATATTGATATTATTCTGAGCGACGTGATGATGCCGGTAATGGATGGATTTGAATTTTGCAGGAATGTAAAAAACAATATCGAGTTCAGCCATATACCTGTAGTACTTCTGACTGCCAAAAATGATATGGATAGTAAGATACTTGGTTTAAAAGCCGGAGCCGATGCCTATATTGAAAAACCATTTTCATTCAATCATCTGCTGACGCAACTAACAACTCTGCTTAACAACCGAATGCGGGAAAGGGAAGCCTTTATGCAAAAACCGTTCCTGCCTATCCAACAAATAGGGATGTGTAAAGCGGATGAGGAATTTATGGAGAAAATGATTGAATTAATAAACGAGAATATCACTGATGGCAATTTCAATGTCGAAAAGCTCTCGGGAATAGCATATATGAGCCGTTCGAGCCTTCATCGTAAAATCAAGGCTTTATCCGGTCTTGCTCCTACCGACTTTATTCGATTGATACGTTTAAAAAAAGCTGCTACACTTATTCAGGAAGGTAGATACCGGATTGGTGAAATATGTTACCTGGTTGGAATAAATTCGTCATCCTATTTTATTAAACTTTTCCAAAAGCAATTTGGGATGACACCAAAAGAGTTCTCCAAACAGAACTCTGAAAAAGCCTTGTAGAGAATCGATGAATTTCTATTTATTCTGATCCTTTTATCAGATCCAATGACATAGAGCCTATTGTATTAAATACAGTAGGCTCTTTTGTTATTTATTCCGTACAAAGTCAGGACAATTGCAAGTAAATTCTCAGGACATGTCAATTAAGTATGTGCCAATTTTCAAATTGATGATTGACCCGTTATATGTCTGTTTATTGTTATTTTCCTTTCCAAACGTTTTCTCCTGAATTTAGGAAGACTCTAAGTCACAATTCATCAGCCATCCGACATAAAGCAACCCATACTTAAAAGGCAAAAATATATGAACACAACATAAACTCAAGAACCGGATTGGAGAGTTTTTTGAGTTAACATGCTTGATTTTTGCCTGTTTCGTGATTACTCTAACAACTTTTTCTGAAACAAACAGGTTAAATCCTATAAATAAAATCATGCGTTCGTATAGAAAGTCTATACAAACGCATGAAATATTTTATAACAATCAGAATATAAATCGATTATTTTACGATAAATTTAACAACTGAACGGTTATTTTCTTTTGTTGCATTGATCATATATATACCTGAAGCTAAAGACATCTGAGCTACAGTATTCAATTCAGTTGCTGGGAAGTGTGCAACAGTACGACCATCAACACTTACAACAGAGATAGAATATCCCTGATAACCTTTTAAATTAAGATTCCCCTGTGAATAGAAGACACTTGAGTTATCAAGCTGAACATTCTTTACTCCGGTAAAATCGGTTAATGCTACCGGATAACCCATTAAATCAGATCCATAAATGCTCAAAAGGTCTTGCGGAACATACCATGTGAAATTAATCTTACCGGCATCGGATCCAAAAGCATTGGCATCAATAACAACACCACCGATTGGATCAGCCCACGATACATATATTTTAGTAATACCTGTTTTTTCGAATGCATATCCATCAATAAATACTACGCTGTTAGGAATGGTAACAGTTGTAAGTGCAGCATCTCCCGAAAATGCTCCTCCATCGATACTTTCAATAGTTCCAAAATCAACTGTAGCAAGTTTTGGACATCCTTCAAAAGTCCAGCCACCGGTACCACCTACATTGCGGAGAACAACACTTGTAAGATTGAGACATTTTCTAAATGCTTCACCACCAATATTGGGTACATTGGAAATATTTGCTGAAGTAATGGCAGTTCCGTATAATGACCAGGCTACAATTTCAGTAACATTTTCTAGATTGATGGAAGCAAGTTTTGAGGCATCCTGAAATGCACAAACTTTTAAACTTGTTACACTTGCAGGGAGAGTAATGCTTTTCAGACCTGATTGTTGAAAGGTATGTTCTGTGATAGCAGGGACACCATTGGGAATATTAATACTTTCCAGATTTGTACAACTATAGAAAGCCCAATCTTCAATTGATTTTACTGTTGATGGAAGAACAATGGCAGTAATTCCGGTACAACCTGCAAATGAGCTGTTTCCAACTACTTCCAGACCATCAGGAATAACTACACCGGTTAAAGCAGGGGCATCACGCATGGAACCGTCCCCGATTTTCTTAACCGGATAAGAAGTACCATTAATAGTAACATTTGCCGGAATAGTGAGATTACCTGTATATTTGGTACCATCTGGCAAGGCTGCTGTTTCTGCCGCTCCATTTACAACATTATATGCAATACCATTTACAACTACAGCAGGATCGGCAGCATACATAGATCCAATTGACAAAACACCGAACGCAAAAAAAGCAACCAAAAACACTTTTTTAAATAAGTAATTTGTTTTCATAATAATTAAATTAAATGATTAAATGATTAATAAATAAACCTCAGACAGGAGGATTGCTGTTTTGTTTGAATTTTTACTATATATATTCCTTTTTGTAATCCTGATAAACTTATTGACCGAAAATCGTTTGTCCCGTTCTTACCGGAATACAAGCACTTACCTGACATATCATAAATCTGAGCAGAAACCGGTTTTTCAACGGTGACTACACGTAACTGGGCTGATGCCTCGTCCACATAAACAGAGATCGGATTGTTGGCGGTAACAGGTGAGATATTATCTGTTAACGAATTATTTAATTTAATAACAAATCCTCCACCAATAGCCATATCAACGGATAATTTGGTGTCATTTGTAATCTCCATAGTCTGGTTCACGTATACTTTTGGTTGTAGGCCTGATTCAGGAGCATCTTTCAGAATGGTTGCGTGATAGGTTACACCGGGCGATAAGAAACTAAAATCGACAGTCACTGTTCTTGCATTCCAGTTACTCATTCCACCAACATACCAGTCATTCCCTTTTTGTTTTGCAATCAAAATATACTGACCAAGTTTTGCATCCAGAGGAACCGTTTTATCCCATACAGAAGGAACCTTTGACAAAAAATCCAGAATATCGGGATATTTATTGTATTCTGTGGGTGAATCACATAAATACGCTAACCATTGATCGAACACAATATACATCGACAATTCATGTGTACGGGTTCCCATACTCATCGGCACCGTATTATCCTGATCAATAGGTACAAAATCAGCAGCTGTCGTATTCCGCATAGAGCCTGGGGTATAATCTTCCGGGCCGGCCAATTGACGGATAAAAGGGAATAAGGTATGATAATCAGGCGTTTCATCATTTCGCCAGAAATTATCTTCAGCTCCACGCACGGCTTCAAAATTTAAGATATTGGGATAAGTCCGGTTCGTTCCGGTCGGCACAGGACATCCGTGAAATATACCCACCATTTTATTATCGGCCAGTCGCTGAGCAAAATCATATCCCCATTGCATGGCAACCTGATCATTTCGTTCGAAGAAATCAATCTTTGCACCAGCGACTCCCCATGCTTTCATTTTACGTATCCAGTCAGTTGGATTCTGACGTACATTGCTTGCCCAGGTCCAAAGAATAATTTTTACATTTTTGGTTTTTGCATATTTACAAAGTTCCATCACCCAACTTTCCTGATATCCGGCATCAAGAGTCATGTATTCCAGGTTATTGGCCGAGGCCCAGTCAATATAATACTTATATAGCTGAACGCTCAGATTTTTATTTCCAACCGGGAAAGTAACACCTTCCAGCATGGCTTTGTGCCACCATTCCCAGGCTGTTTTACCTGGTTTGATCCAGGAAGTATCGGTCAACCGGGATGGTTCTGCAAGTAAGTAAACCAGCTGATTATTCAGCAGTAATTTGTCATCGTCAACGGCAATAATCACACGCCAGGGGAACGAACGGGTTCCTTTAGTCCGGGCAATATAAGCTTCCCGTTCATACACCAGATGATTGGAGTAATAATTGGTCGAATCCATGACGCTTTTCGGGTAGTAGGCCCACATACCACGCATGGATTTAATTCCGCCTGTGCGGTTACTTTTCAAATACATTCCCGGATAATCAAACGTACCGGCTTCAGTTACCACCACTTTATACGGTGTACCTGTAATTTCAAACAGTACGGGAGTCACCGAAAACTTATTATCAGCTATGGCAATCGGTGCAATATACGTATTGTAGGTTCTCTCAAAATTACGGAACCCTTCCTGGATGGAATAAGATACTCCGTTATCTCCTGTTTCAGTATTCGTATTTGTATCACATTCAGGAAAATAAACTTTTGGAGTCGTAGTAAAATTAAATACTGCATCTTCACTATTTACGATAATGTCTCCTCCTAAGTTTGTAACAAACCGATAAGCCAGCCCTTCATCATAGGCACGGACAACCAGGTTGTAATTCTCATTGAATTCAATAACCAATTCATTGTAAGCCTCCGTTAATGTTTGATTTTTACCGATTGGTGTATTAATTTGGTTATTAACACTACTTGTCTGGGTATCTTTTACAGTCCCGGCTCCTACTACAGTTCCATTTGAAAGGTTTAGACCAATCGAAGAGGGGGATATCAATTGCGTATTCGAATGCCAGATTTCATAGGTCGTACCGGCATTAACGTGTAGGATTATTTTTAATTGATTATTTGGCGACACTACTTCATAATCCACAGCATGCATGCAATGAATTGTGAAAAGCGAAATAAATAAAGATAGTAGTAACTTTTTGCTCATTATATGAAGCTTATTTTTCGTTTAAAAACATTATTTCCGGGGAAGATGAAGGAAACATTGAATCGTTTCCTTCACCCCGAAAAGACAAGACTATTAGTTAGTAACCCGGATTTTGATCTTTGGTCACATCCATATATGGATTATTTCTTAATTCAATTTCCGGTATCGGCCAACGGACATTAAAATTCTGGATAGTACCTTTGGCTTTTGTCCATGGATTACGTTCCTTGATCAGCTTTACAAAGTTACCGGTACGAATCAGGTCCATACGACGCCATCCTTCAAAACAAAGTTCCCTAATGCGTTCATCCATTATATTAATGCGGAATTGATCCTGTGAAAGGCCACTCCATACTTTATCAGTAGGCAATGTTCCACCCCATGCACGGGTACGAACCCGGTTAACCACTGCTGTTGCACCCGGTACATCATTTAGTTCATTCAAACATTCGGCATAACATAGGAGGACATCTGCAAAACGGATAAACATATAATTCTTTCCTGACCAGTAGATACTTCTACCGGAAGTTGCATCAACTGCCTGAGCCGGAAGTGTAAACTTATCAAGCCTTCTGTCTTCATACTTTTTAATGTGAGGGTCAAGTTCATCAGCTCCCCACGAAGGAACTGTAAACTTTTGATTGTGATAGGTGAAATCGGTACGGATACTGACATCTTTACGTAAATCACCATCTTCCCATACTCCTCCGGCTGCCTGCATGGTAGAAGCATACTCAGTTGGAAGTACTACATCATATCCACCGATATAACAGGATTCTCCCAGGGCTGCCAGAGTGCGGGAACCCATGTCCCACTGCCAGTAGTTTGGCGCCTGACTGTTACAGATATAGTTGATTTCAAAAACGGATTCATTCGAATTAAACTCAAGCTTTCCATATTCATCAAACAAGGTAGAGTATTTCGCCTCCAAAGTATAGGAATTCAGAATCTGATCGAAATAGACTTTGGCTTTTCCAAAGTCGCGGTAACCACTTTCAGCCGGGGCATACATAAACAATTTGCCTAACATAGCCTTTGCTGCACCAACCGTTGCCTGCGGTCCGGTCTGTTTACCGGTGGCCAGATATTGAGAGGCATAAGTAAGATCATCAAATATTTGCTTCCATACTACTGGCAAAGGCTTTCTTGACATATCTACAGCCGTATTATTCAAATCCTGAATATCCACTACAGGAACTTCTCCCCAATAAATGCTCAGTTCAAACATGCACATGGCACGCATAAAACAGGCATTCGCTCTTAACAATTTAATTTTATTTAAAGAAGTTGAGTCAGTGGCATTGGTTGCAAGAAGTTCCAACCCCCGTATGCTTTGAGCGGCAACAGTAATGGTCGGCCATCTTCTCGACCACATTTCACTAATCTGAGACGAAGATGGGTTTAACATTCCATCATAATTGTCCAGACCAGCCTGACCGGCATCGGTCATTTGTACAATTCCTTGTTTTGTCTCATCCAGTCCGACCAGCGTAAAAGTCAAACCTCCACGTCCGGCCTTAGAATTTGCGTAAGTAGTATACAATCCATTTACCAAAGGTTCCAGAACATTCAAATCAGTATAAGCCTGCTGTGGAGATAACGATGTTTTAGGTAATTGATTCAGATAATCGGAACAAGAAGAGGTTCCGGCTACAATTGACAATGCAATTGCAAATATTTTTATATTGATATTCTTCATATTTTAATTCATTTATAAATTATGTGATATAATAACCAGAATTAGAAGGATAGATTTAATCCGAACACAAACATTCTTGTCGGTGGATACCAGTCTCCCATTTCAGGATCATACCCTTTGTACCCGGTCAGACAAAACAGATTGGATGCAGTCGTATACAACCGGACATTACTCAACAGTAAATTTTTTATGAGCTTTTTCGGGAAGGAATACGATAGTGTCAGGGTAGATAACCGTAAAAAAGATGCATCCTGAACAGAAAAATCCATGTTACTTGCAGAAAATGTATTGTAGGATAATTTATCTGATGGATCATCCATCATTGGGCGGGGAAATTTGGCCCCTGTATTTTGAGGAGTCCAGCGATCAAGCAGGTCAACAGATGCAAGACCTTTTCCGGTACTGCCTATTAATGATTCATACAAAGAACTTAGTTTCTTTCCTCCAACCGAATAATTAAATACTGCATTTAAGGAAATACCTTTGTAAGTTACATCGGATGAAAATCCACCGTAAAATTTCGGATCCGGAGAACCAACTATTACGCGGTCCTTGTCATCAATCTTTCCATCAGGAACGCCATTCGCACCTGAAATATCCAACGGATATAAATCTCCCGGTCGTACAGTACGTCCTCCCCAGTCAATCTTGTTCAACCGTTCCATATCACTCTCCTGTGCTATTCCACCGGTTTTCCAGATATATATTGTATTGCGGGATTCACCGATGAACAAGTTGCCTTCTTTTTGAAGATTTCTGTCGGCATCATAATTAAGAACATAATCGTTCTTACCGTACAATTGAGTCACCTTGTTTTTATCTGTCGAGATATTTGCAGACACATTCCACTGGAAGTCTTTTGTATTAATTGCTTTGACATCGACTGTTAATTCAAGACCTTTATTTTCTATCGCTCCAATATTGACTACTTCTGTGCTAAATCCACTCGAAGGGAACATTGCAGTACTCATCAACAAATTCTGGTTCAGGATACTAAAAGCATCAGCAGTCACATGAATCCTGTTATTGAGAAATCCCATGTCTATACCTAAATTGAACTGTTTTTGTGCTTCCCAGGAGATATCTTTGTTTCCAATCCTGCTATCAGCGGCATAAGTTGTATTGCCTTGCGTCACAGAGGCATTATAATGGGTAACATACGAATAATCCGCAATTTCCTGGTTTCCAACCAATCCATAACCTGCACGGAGTTTTAACTGATCAAAAACAGATTGATCTTTCATAAACCCTTCTTCAGCTACATTCCATGCTCCTGAGAAAGAAGGGAAAAAGCCCCATTGTTTTCCGGGTGCAAATTTGGACGAACCATCATATCGTGCTGTGGCCGTCAGATAGTATTTGCCGGCATAATTATAATTGACACGTCCAATATAGGACATAAGGGAAGAAGTAGTAAAATCTGAACCAACAGACCGGTTTGCTATATTATTTGATGCTCCAAGATTGTAATATGAGAATATATTACTTTGAAAGCCTCTTGCAATAACATTCGTATAATCACGATCCGTTCTTGAGGCACTGGTACCGGCCAATGCATTGAATCGATTTAAGCCGATTGTCTTTTCATAGGTAATCGTATTATCCCATTGCAACATGGTTCGTTGATCCCGATTGTGTGTTGCCTCACCGGCATGAGCATATCGGATAGCTTCCTGGATATCGTTTGGTACATATTTAAATGTAGATGCATTGAAATAGTTTACGGATAAGGAAGTACGTATATCCAACCCTTTAACAGGATTTAGATTTATGAAATTCGAAGAAATCAACCGATTACGGGTGCGATCGTTATTGATCTCCAGCGTATTTAGCGGATTAAAATAATTTTGATCGTAGACACCACCGTAATTTAATGTCAAAATATCCTTGCTTATAGCTAACATTGGATTTGCACCACGGGCCCTGTCAAATACGCCATCATCATTGAAAATTTGTGATTGATCACGAACAAATGAAGTGTTTGTACCAACTTTCAACCAGGATTTAATCAGATAATCTGCATTGATACGGCCTGTGTATTTCGTATCGCCTAGTTTTTGGATCATTCCTTCCTGGTTTGAGTACCCAAAACTCAAATAATAAGATCCCTTGTCCGAACCACCGTTAAAACTCAGGGAATGATTCTGCTCTACAGCATTGCGGGTTACTGCTCCCATCCAATCGTTATCTTTAAAATTGGGATTATTATATGCATCCAGTTCATATTGTCCAAATACAAAACCTCCTCCTTTAGTAGTTGGATCGTATGCAGTCATTACCCTGTTTTGGACAAACGCGCTCAAATCAGCATCCGTTGCATTCGGATAATTGGCGTTATAGCTATTCAAAGCAGCATCTTTCCGTAATTCGAAAAGTTGTTTGGAGTTCATTGTTTTTGGCATATTGGCATAGCTTCTTACACCAACCCAACCATCGTAGCTTACTTTTCCTTCACCACTTTTCCCTTTTTTGGTGGTAATCAATACGACACCATTGGCTCCACGTGAACCATATAAAGCAGTAGAGGATGCATCTTTTAAAATTTCAACAGAGGCAACATCGT
>Ga0302215_10001578_pt1 | contig 16142 bp, 8 predicted proteins | sample II_Fen_N3_1_FD_194580 | JGI IMG/M metagenome (GOLD analysis project Ga0302215, IMG submission 194580) | Peat permafrost microbial communities from Stordalen Mire near Abisko, Sweden - II_Fen_N3_1 | ecosystem: Environmental > Terrestrial > Soil > Wetlands > Permafrost | place: Sweden: Abisko...
TACACACGAACACAAACACCGCGACGCTGTGGACATGAATCCAATGCAGGCGACTTGCTTTTGTCGATGAGTTCTGCTCTTCCTTTTCTAACTAATTGCTGAATTGTAGGCATTTTACTTTGTTTTTGATAACTTAAATACTTTATTTATATCCTTTTGGTTTTTGTCCAAAATGGGTTGCAAAGATAGACATAATATTTTAATGCACAATGCCTCAGCTGGAAATATTTTCATTTCCTCTGAAAATCTTGATATAGACTGTAATTTGAAAGGACTAATCGAGCTTAGCTAGCACTTAATCAAGTATATGACTTTCTAAAATTAGAATACCAGTCTTTGTGAAACAATCTACAAATCTCACCTTTGTTAGTGCAATTATGAACTTCGTTTTTTAATTAAAAGCTCCTTCCAAATCGAGTGATTTGAAAGGAGCTTTTAATACCAACAATTTCTACATTTATAATTTTTATCCAATCGATATGTAATCATCAGTTCGTGTGAACCTAATGAGCTTCTACTAACACCACCAAAATTGTAATCGTAGCTGTATGAAATCCTCAAATTACGGCTTAAATCTATTCCAAACAAACATCCAACCTCACTCCATGTGCGATAGACTAAACTGAGCTGAATCGGATTATTTTCAGAAGTTGCTTTAAAATAACCTGTCAGATTAAACTCTGTTTGATACATATTTGAATATTGTATTTCGCACACACCATATCCAACATTAAAAAAATCATGAGTATTATTCTGGAACATTCCATACAGGAAATTTGTATTAGGAAATAGCTTCTTGCTATCAGAGAAGAGAGAAAATACATTCTGACTTGCAATACCAAATCGAAAAAAACTATTACTATATTCTACACCTAGATCAGAATTGATATAATTTTCATTCAACAATCTGGTTAATACTGTGGGGTCACTCGGAGTTGGCGAACTTACTCTGGAAACATTATAAGCCAAACTCTGGAAACTTATGCCCAAGCCCATGTCCAACTTCCAATCGGCATTAACCATCATGGAATATGCATATGTCAAATCAACGTCAGTCGTAGAGGTAAATCCTACTTTGTCTTGCATTATTTTTAATCCGAACTGAGTGTATAAATCCTCCAAATATAGCGTACCGGAAGCAAAGAGTGTTGTTGGTGCTCCTTTAAAACCAACCCACTGTTTGCGATAAGCCATATTAAATTCAGTCAAATATAGATCATTTATTGAACCGGGATTTATTATGTAAGTATTAGACCAATCATTAGTTAATCGGGTATTGGATTGAGAAAATAATAAATTCCCCAATAGTGTGAAAACTATAATTGTAAAAGTTTTTTTCATTTCTCCAGCATTATCTAACGACAGTTATAAATCCTGTATCTGTTTTTACTCCCGACACAGTAGTTTCATACAAAACATAGAAGTACGTATCATTTGAAACTGGTTTACCTTTATAGGTTCCATCCCATCCAGTGGTGTTATCATATAATAATATGCCATTTCTATTATAAACCTTAATATGCCAACCTTTCATGAAAACATCATCAATTCCATCACCATTGGGTGTAAATACATTGTTTTTAGATGTATTATTTGTCCAAATCTTTTTAGCAGCAAACTCATTGCAGCCATTCGGATTTTTCACTTTTAATTTTACTTCATAATAACCATCTCTTAAATTATCATAATAATGATCTTGACTGTTTCCCTGATCAGATTTACCATCTCCAAAATCCCAAAAATAATCAGAATAGGTTATACTTTCGCTCCATAATTGTATAGAGGGATCATCCGTTGTAATTTCTTCTTTATTTGATTGGATAGTATAATTTAAAGGCTCAAAATTTGTTGCCTTAAAATTCAAAGTAGAGGTACAACCTGCCTTAGATGTCCCTAATACGGAATAATCTCCTACTTGTTTAATTAGCAAACTATCACCTGTCGAACCATTACTCCAACGATAGAAGTCAGTCCCTGACGCGTGCAATAAAATTGAATCACCAGCACAGAATATAGGTAATTTATCCAGATCTAACACGGGGGACGATTCAACAGCAATAACATCACTAAACTTATTGGTGCAAGTTATGCTCTCATATATCAGTTTGACAGTAAAATTTCCAGGAGATGCGAAAGTGTGCACCGGATTTTTCATTGTTGACCCAACTCCATCTCCAAAATCCCAACTATAAGTATAGGTTTCTGTATCATTTGGAACAACCGCTTTAAATTGATATTGATGAGTATTACAATCCACCAACTGATAACTTATCCCAAGAGCTGGGATATCTACATTGAATGTATATCTACTTGTGCATCCCAGTGCATCAACAACATCCAGAATCACGAAACTACTTTGAGTAGTTTGCATAATTTCATTGTTAGTGCCACTCACAGTTCCACCCGACCATGTTAGGGAATATGGTGGTACACCACCGGTAACATTAGCTGTAGAAATCTTTGATACTTGCTGCGTTTCACAATTTAATTTGGTAACTGTACTTACTGAAATTTCTATTGGTGCAGGTCTGGTAATTGCATATTGCGCAGTTTGTACACAAGTGTTAGCATCTGTGACAGTCACTGAATAATTCCCTGCGGGGATATTGTTTAAATCTTCGGTGTTCATTCCGTTAGACCAGACATAATTAAATGGCGGTGTACCACCTGAAACCATCAAATTAATAGCTCCGCTATTGGCATTATTACAATCAAGCGCATGTGTTAGATTTGCAGAAAGAACTAACGGTTGAGGTTCTATAATTACAAATGTCGTATCGATAACACAAGGAGTACCATCGCTTATAATAACTCTGTAAGTACCGGGGCCAATATTGTTTCGGGCTGTTCCAGATGTAGAATTATCTGACCACACTAATGAAATAGGTTTTCTGCCGCCTTCAAAATTCAAAGTTATACTTCCATCTTTTGCTCCAAAGCAAGACACATTCTTTACTACTGGCATTATTCTAAAAATAGGTGCATCTGGGATATTAATAACAATGCTTTTAGAACAGTTATTGGCATCAACAACCGTTACTTTATAATTACCCACAGCTAAATTATCCTGAAACTCGCCAATAGCATAATTATCTTGAAACTCTCCCCCTCCAGAGGCATAAGCCCATTGTATCTTATATGGGCTCACTCCTCCACTAATAGTCAGATTAATCGATGCATTATTAGCTCCATAACAAGTAACAGGAGTAGTTTTTACATCTATTTTTATTTCATCCGGTTGATCAATAGCGGTAGAAAAATTTTGCGTACAACCTGCTTTATCTGTTACCCTAAGATTATATAGCCCTGCAGCAATACCAGATAGATTTTTATCTACACTTGTAAAACCATTTGGACCGGACCATGCATATTTATAATCAAAAATACCTGGAGCAACTTCTATTTGCGTTCCACCTTGAGCTGAAATTGAAACTGCGCCTGTAAATTCACCAAAACAAAGAATATCTGTTTTCTTGATTAAATCAACTACCAATATATTTGGTTCGGTAATAGTATAAGTAAGTGTTTGGGGATTACAATTATTGACATCTGTAACTGAGACCTCATAGTTACCTGAACCCAAATTTGAGATGTTTTCGGTACCGGGAAATGAAACTCCATCTTTTTTCCATGAATAATTATAGGGTGGCGTGCCACCTGACACTGAAATTGCAATTTCGCCATTTGCAGCACCAAAACAACTTATATTTTTATTCCTCAGTGTCTCAAGATGTATGCCAGCCGGTTCAGTAATAGTATAGCTCATAGTGAATGGTAAACCACCATCATCGGTTATACTAAGATTGTAAACGCCCGGACTCAAATCAGTAATAGTTGGTGAAGAAGAAAAAAAAGCGTTTGATCCAGTCCATGATACCCTATAAGGATCTCCGGTAGAAAATGGAATACCACCTTCTATTGCCGTTTGAATGCTTCCGTTATTAGCCCCAAAACAAGTTATATTTTCTTGTGTTACATTTGGCAAAATTGAAGGATTTACGGTGACAACAACTTTGAAGTCTGCACCTTTACATACGCCGGAAGTTGGGGTAATGGTATAAGTTACCGTTGAAATCCCATGAGTCATATTAGTCAATGTCTGACTTATGACTGACTGTGAGATTAATTGTAAACTTACACCAGTTATTGAATTTGCCGGGGTTACTACTGGTGTTGACCAAGTATAGGTTGTTCCTGGAGGTACTACATCTCCATTAACAGTATTTGGATTGATATTGAAAGTTTGACCGCTTCCTATCCGCACATTATACTGTGATATTACCGGATAAGGATTAACTGTAACCGCTGCAATCTCTGATGTTAGATTATTACAATCTCCGGTTGGAAATGTTAGGGTGCAATAATAATACATCGTTCCGGTAGTTGAAGTGGCTGGAGTATAAATTGCAACATTTGTATTTGATAAAGCCGATGCACCGGACAAACTATTAACTGTATTAGAATACCACTGGTATATTGGTGATATAGCACTATTTCTATAAGAAACAGAAAGGGATACTGGTTCATCTTTACAGATTGTAGCTGTTTTTGGTTGAGAAGTAAAGCTTGGTGATGGTTTAACCGTAATTGTAAATGTTTTCGACACTCCGCTGCATCCATTTAACATTGGAGTTACTGTGATGGTTGCTATTATTGGATTTAAACTATTGTTAATAGTTATAAACGCCGGAATATCACCGGTTCCGTTAGCTGACAATCCAATAGTGGCATTGTCTATGACCCAATTATAGGTTGTTGCCAAAATGTTCCCTGAAAATTTAATGGCAGTTGTTGTGAAACCATTACAAACTACCTGATTTATTGGTTGATCTGCTGTTGGAGTCGGATGTATAACAATACTAAATTGTTCTGCGCTGCCTTGACAGCCAACTCCATTATTTATAAATGTGGGGGTTACAGTAATACTCGTTGACAAGTCTGTCAACCCTGAATTTACTGGAGTATATAAAATGTCGCCGTTACCCGATGCACCAATTCCAATCCCCGGGTTACTATTTGTCCACGAATAAGTAGTATTTCCACCCGTGTTTTTCGTGGTAAAATTTATAAAGTTATTTACAGCATTACAAGCTTCTAAGCTACCTAGATTATTTACTTGTCCTGTTGGATTTACAGTGATAGTGAGAAACTCCACTACACCGTCACAACTCACACCACCATTATCATAAGTAGGCGTAATAGTGATTGTGGCAGTAATGGGCGAAATGCCCGTATTTATGGCTGTAAATTCTGGTATTTTATCTAATCCCGAACTTGCTATCCCAATGCTTGTATTATTGCTCGACCATTTATAAACTGTGCTAGGTGCATTGCCGGCGAATGTGATTTCGGCACTTGCATCTTTATTACAAAGCGTTATATTATCCGGTTTTGTAACTGTTGGCTTAGGATTAACTGTAACAATCACATCAAAAGTCGAACCCGAACAACCATTGGCAGCAATCGGCGTAACCGTATAAGTGGCAATTGCAGCAGCCGAAGTTGTATTCACGAGAGTCTGACTAATAACCGCCTGATTGTTTTGAGCACTTGCACCCGCAATTGACCCGACAGGACTTATTACAGGCGAACCCCATGAATATTTTGTCCCTACAGGAATAACATTCCCAGCACCAGTTGCCGGTGTAAAAGTAAATGCAGTACCATTGCAAATAACACTTTTCAATGGTCCCTGCACAGAAGGCTTTGGATTCACGGTTACAACGTATTCATATTCAGCTCCGGCACATGTAGTAGCTCCCGACGAGGTGGCCTTAGCTTTATAAAATACAGATATTGGAGCATTTGTGGTATTTACCAATGTTTGAGCCGGAATAGCATCCGTTCCGCTAGTTGCTACGCCAGTAATGCCCGAAGGTTCAACTGCCGACCACGAAAAAGTAGCTCCCGCAGTAGTACTACTTAACGCCACTTCCGCCGTACTAGTGCCAGAACAAATGGTTTGATTTGCTGTCGAAAAGTTAACTGCAGCCGAAGGATTTACAGTAATCTTAAAAGTTTGACTTGCTCCGGGACATCCGTTCGCCGAAGCCGTAACGGTAATGGTAGCCACAACCGGACTTGCCGTGTTATTTTTAGCTACGAAAGAAGGAATATTTCCTGTTCCACTGGCCGCCAGTCCTATAGTGGGTGTGGAATTCACCCATGCATAAGTTGTGCCGGGCACCGAATTACTAAAACTGATAGCTGTTGTAGTAATTCCATTACAATATTCCTGGTCAGTCAGGGTCATTGCTGCTGGAATTGGATTTACGGTAATGGTAGCTGAGCTTGTTTGCGCCTGAGTGCAAGCAGTTGTACTTGCATCCTGTACGCTTACTAAATTATATTTAAATGTACCGACTACATCATTCAATGCTTGAATGGAGACACTATTTCCTGCCGAAGTAGTTATTGTTTGGCTTGATCCTCCGTTTATATTATATGTAAATGTATAGGGTGCTTTGCCTTTGGCTCCGGTAAAAGTAATTGATGTTGCAGCGTTCAAACAAGTAGTTGTCGTACCTGTTATGGTAGCAGTGGGCAATGCATTTACAACAACTGTAGCACTTCCCGTCTGATTTTGTGAACACCCTGATGGGCTATTTCCCTGTACGCTAACTAAAGTATATGTAAAGACTCCTGCACTACTTGTTGATGCAGGAATAGTTACACTATTACCGGAAGTCGTGCTAACCGTTTTTGTAATACCATTTACTGTATAAGTAAATCTATAAGGAGCAATGCTGCCCGCTCCTGTAAAAGTTACTACCGGGGGGGTGGAGTTTTCGCAAATGGTTGCATCGCCCAAAATAGTGGCAGTGGGTAAAGAATTAATAACAAGTTGTTTTGTTTTTGATGTAGTTCCACAATAGTTTGTTGCTGTCAATATAACCGTATAAGTTCCCGATGCAGAATATGTATGATTTATATTTTGAGGTAAAATAAGTGGAGTAACTACAATTGATGACCCATCCCCAAAATCCCATGTATAAATTGCTTTTTTATCGCAGTTTTGACCGGAGCCGGGAATAGTAGTGTTCGTAAATAAGACACTTGAATTGACGCACGCTGAAATTGGAATAGTGAAGTTTGCATCTGGCTTTGTTAGTATAATAATACTATTTGTTGTCGAAACAGTAGATTTACAAGCATTTGAGGCTGTAAGTGTCGCTATAAATTCACTATTAGGACAACTAGATATTTTATAAGAATGGGGAACTGGATAGTTAGACGAATTATTAGGGTCAGAAGCTAAATAATACGAAGAAGCCACCATTTGTTCTTGAGTTAGATGTATTGTTGATTGATCTCCAAAGTCTACGTCATAAGTTGTTCCTAGAGAATTAGCACCCCAATCAGCAATTACAAATTGTAAATCTGAAGTAGGGGCACACAAATCAGCGGTTGAACCTGGACCTAGAATTGCACCCCGAGGATTTGAAACATTCTTAACAACATATTGTTTAGAGTTGGTACAACCGTTTGTACACAGAGCTGTAACTATCATAGTAAACACACCTAACTGAGAATAAGTATGTGAAATTGGAAATACTACATTTGAAGTACTGCTCCCATCGCCCCAATCAATTGAATATGATGTAATACAACTAATAGATGCTGAGCTGTTTCCGAGTTTTACTGTATAACTTGGATTACTTGCAGAAGCGGAAGAGCAATTACTAAATGAAGATGGGTCAAATAAATTATCAACATTAGTAAACTCTATATCCGGTTTTTGTTTTATGGATATAGTTTTTGTTTTATAAGATTGACAACCATTTGCATCCATTATTGTAAGTGTAACTTGATAAGGAAAGTTTCCACAACCCACAGATAAAAACTCATGTGTAGGGCTCGCATCCGTAGAAAGGGCCGTTCCATCTCCAAAATTCCACGCATATGAGTAAGAAGGGCCGGTTAACGATGGAGTAAACGTAACATTCTCTCCCGAACATTGATTATCTGGAAACGTAAACTCAGCAGAAGGAAGTGCATTAACAACAACAGTAACCGTCTGATTTAGGTCCGTTGAAATTGAGGCGTTGTCTGTTACTTTAACAAGCTTGTAAACGAAACTACCTGCAGTACCTGTAGAAATATTTACTGTAGCTGTATTTCCCGAAGTCGCTGAAACACTCGGTTGATCCACACCATCTATTTGATAAAAAAACGTATAACCAGTCGTACTACCCGAGCCTGTGAATGTAATATTTTGATCACTGGATCCTTGACATACAGCAGTTGGACCTGTTATTGTACCCGAAATTGTAGAAGCATCTGCGTTTATAGAAGTAGTATTCTCCGAGATATAGGATTCCTGCTTATAAGCCCCGGCGTTCTTCGCAAAGATTATATTTACAATAGCAGTTAACAAAAACACTAAAATGCATAAACGTCTCATATGTTGATTAATTAATTTTGCATGAACTCTACAAAAAAGATGAAGAAAATGATTGTATTTAAAAAAAATGGTTCAATCTAGATGTGAATAGAAGCCTCTATTTCATCTAGTAGTAACAGCCACCAAAGTTACAATTTTTTTATAGATTTAATTTAAATAGTATTAAATAAATTATTCCCAATAATATTAAAAATACTCATCGGCAAGATTCCTAAACAACAAAAGATATTTCGATAAATTCAACAAACCCGATTTATAAAAAAAGCAATAAATGCAAAATAGTGGTAATCTTACTTTAAGTGAGATTACCACTAAACCTTAGATCTATTTGGAATACAACCCCTTTTACTTTCCAGTATTTACATCGACTTTTAAAATCCCATTCTTTACTATAAATTCAACCCGACGATTTATTTTACGTCCACTTTCCGTCTTATTAGAAGCAATAGGTATACGTGAACCAAAGTATTCGTATGATAACATGGATGCTGAAACTCCATTCTTAATCAAATAGGAGTAAACAGAAAATGCACGCTTCTTCGATAAATTCAGATTCACCTCATCCGAACCAATACTATCTGTATGCCCAACAATTTTCATACTTAACGAAGGATATTTCTGTAACAATTGAATTATTTTATTCAAATAAACCGTAGAAGATTTATCTATTTCACTTTTATTAAAGTCAAAACCAACGATATTCATGCATATCTTTTTGTCGTTTACATCTACACCTGAATTGAGAAACGATAGTATTTCTTCCATTTCATAGCAATCGTTCTTAATTTCATTTGATACTGGTAGTTTGACCGCAACTGAATCTTGCTCAGTTTTTGTTGGAAGTGGTTCTTGCTGCTTTTTAGGTGGAATTGGTTTTACTACTTTTTTGTGTAAAGGCATTGCTAACGATAAAGCAAATTCAACACCTCTGTTCTTCCGGGTTCCCTCTATCGTATAAGACCTTCGATTCAGTGCCGTAGCTGATCCCACTTTCTCTGATTCACCATAAGTATTATTAAATCCATGAGTATATGCTAGCTCAGCAGCCAAAACCAAAGGTAAGCGTTGTATTTTCAATGGAACTTTTACGCCCAATCCGGCAACAAAACCAAAATCAAGAGTTGCCATATTTGCTTTTGTTATCTTTGTTTCCAAATTGTCAAATGTAATTTTGCCTCCTGAGGCTAAACTTAAGGTAGGTCCTAGTATGGCATAAGGCGAAACAACTCGCCCGGGTTTATAGGTGTATACTATGGGCAACCGCATTTCGAAGTAGTTCGACTTTAGCGTATAAGAGATACCAAGATTATCTATCTTTTGCCCTTTGCCAATATATAATAATTCGGGACGTACCGACCAATTTTTCTTTAGCTGAGTTTCAAAAAAGATACCGAGTAACTCTCGTTCCAGGATAGAACTTTTATAATCTTTCAAATTTGGATTCGTATAACCGAACCACGGAAAATTCACGCCAGCTTTCACACCAATCGAACAGTGACTCTGCAACGAATCAATGGCTTGCGATTGTGAATAAACAGATGAGCCAAACACCAGTACAAGCAGATATATAATTAATATTTTATTTTTCATTTGGCTGTATTTTTACTTGATTGATAAATGGAATACTTTGTTAGGCCTTGATTGACTGACACATTTATAGATTTCACCTTTGAAGCTGTAGTCCAGGTTGTATTACTAGCCAAATCGTCTCCATCTCTAAATATACGATATGCGTTTACATCCATAAGTTTTTTATCCGGGTCAGCTCCCTTCTCCAACATAATGAAAGCCATTTTGTAATATTGAATACCAGATGCTGTCATAGTGCCTGAAATCACCGTCGAAGTTTTTGTACTTATTCCAACGCTGGTTCCCGTAGCAATAAAGTAGGCAGTAAAATTTTCATTTGTTCCACTTACTGATACTAATTCACTTGAATCTTCTGAAGATGCTTGCTTACCTGCATACGTCACAATATTCGTGGCCCCATTTTGACCTGAAAATCTTATTATTTCGTCAGCAAAAACTTTTCCAGGGTCATATATACCATCAGAAGTATAAACTAAAGTTCCAGGACTCACTAAATAAATACCTTCAATATTTGGAGGTGTTGCCCCCTCATATATTGGCATATACTTTTCAATATCGGTTAGTAACGCTTCCGGAATTACCTCCTTAATCGGTGTTGCATACACTACATTTGGCAACACCAGCGTTTTATCTGCATTTTCCAAGCAGGAGAAAAGAAAAAAGGGAGAACATCCTATCAACAAGAGGAGTTTTAAAAATTTATTCATAACATATTACTTTGAAATATAATTACGTTGTTTAAAGTATCGGCTTGGTTATTTTTGCTAATTTTCTGTGATTACTTATATTGAGCTACAAGAATCGATAAACTTGCATTTTGAATACTATGAATGTAGATTCTTATTGAATAGCACCAGTAGAGAATCAATATCCTAATTCTCTACTGGTCTACTATGCAGATATCCACTGATTCAGAAAATAGCCTTAAAGTTGGGCATCAAAATTTTCAATAAAATTTAATTTTTGGTTTTCTCTATCTTTGATTTCAAAGCAAGATATTCATCTTTTGAAATTACACTTGATTGCTTCACATTACCTTTTTTATCTAACTTAATGACAGAATAATCAGGTATAGTAGTGGAATTACTTGCTAAGCTAGGATCAATTAAAGGAGTCCCCTCTACGATATAGATATTTTGCCCATACAGAATGGCCCACCATGATTTATAAAACACAACACCATCTACTAATGCAATTGCCCCTGAAGTACTTTGCAATGCCTTGTCGATTGCCTGTTTCATATTTGGTGTTCCGATAGGAACATAAATAATCATATGAGCTACATCTGTCCCTTGAACTCTTGTTTTACCCCTTTGGAAAGTTGATGCTTTAGTCAAATCAATGTTTTTTGTAGAAATAATGGTAAAATCAACAAGTCTCTGAGTACAGCTAAACAGCGTACATGAAATCATTGCTAACATTAAAATTTTTGTTGTTTTCATTTGATGATATTTTTTATATTTTGCCTACTCTCTAGCTTTTCGGCTACCGCTATTTAGTCTATCTTGAAATTTTCAGAAAAATTGGAAGATCCCTTTATAGGATATACTTTACATAGAATACATACCTATCATTTTTATAGCCATCTTCATCGAAAATAGCAATAGTTTTAATTACAGCTATTGCGTTATTTAAATCACCATTGATAATATGTGATTTACTTTCAAATCATTTGTCATTGTCTTCTTTGCTGCATTCGCATAACAAGTTTGAAGACTTTGCACAGTAACTTCGGCATAATTAAAATCATTAAAACGAGATTACCTTGTTTCAAGCAATCTTAAATCTATACCATTCACAACGTTTGCAATTATACACATTACTATTATGAATACTTTTTCATTATTTTAAAAAATAAATTCCGGCTCTGCTTCCAAATATACGAATCTTGTAACACTCTATCTTTTCACTTTTTTGCTCCTACTTCTAACTTATTGAAAATTTATATGTGAATTACATTCAAATCAGAACCCGAGAGTATTTCGGTATCATTTTCTTACTCTAGGCTTTCAATTTAATATTTTTGGATACCAATAATGTCGTCAATAATTTATTGTTTGACATTATTTATGAATACTGCTAGAGGACCACCGAAAACGAGACCATGTCCATCTTTTTCTGCTATAGATGTCAATGCAGTAGTTAGGGTCCAAAGCGAACTTTTCAAATTAGTAGTATTGGAATAGATAATAATAAGCCCACCTTTTCCTGCTTTTCCATTTTGATATGTGCTATATCCTCCAACTTGACCACTAACTACAAAATGAGGTGGATTAATAGAATCAAATACAATTTTTTGTGCTGTTATATAGAGGACACCTCCTCCATAACCACCAGCACCACCACCAAATCCACCAAATCCAGCACCACCGCCATAATAGAGATCGGACGAACCTCCACTTGCACCATTTCCACCATTTCCACCGCCGCCGCCACCACCTGCTCCAATCTTATCACTTGGCATTACACCATGTGTTCCAATACCGGTTGCGCCACCACCAATGCCTATCGACACATTAGCGCCACCATATCCACCATCACCTCCGTTTGGTTTTCCACTACTTCCTGCATGTCCAGACCCACCAGGACCATTCCCTGCTGCCCCACCATATCCAGCTAGTCCACCACCAAATCCACCACCGCCACCACCTCCACCGGAGCCACCAACACCTTTGACTAAATACCAAGTACTATAACCTAAATAGATATTCTGAGCTTGTCCTGATTTTCCAGGTTGACCATTTCCACCATCTCCTCCAATACCATACGTAGATGGCAAAAGATAAATATTCCTGTACAACTCAGCATTTAAAAAGAGTGTTTTGGATGTTAATGTTGATATGTCTGTAACAGGAGCTTCTTTATAATATCCATTTCTAACTTGTATTATTGCATTTTTTCCAAGAGTTAATGTCCCTTTTACTTTTATAACAAGTTGTGATATACCAGAACTGTATATATGTACATTATCACCAATGCTAAGATTCTCATAAGCATAAACACCTGCATATTTGGACGGAGAATTACCTGTAAGTATTTGATTATTTGTCCATTTTGGATCTAATTCATAAGTATCTTTGTCTTTCCATGGAGTATCTGTCAACTTAGTTGTTGTGCCATTATTATTGTTTTCAGCACCTCCATTTTCATTATTACCATAATTTTCGTTTCCATTACCACAACTTATTACGATCAACCCAATAAAACCAATACTAAAAATCATTAAACTTTTTTTCATAATATTCATTGCTTTTCCGCCTACTCTCGTGCTTTTCGGCTTCCGCTCCCCTACTCTATTTCCCAATAAAAAAATCCTGACAGAGTTTTCACCCTGCCAGGACTAATTTCAGTATCTAAAATGACTTTTCCCCCGGAGTTAAATGTCCGGGCAGGTCACTAACCCTCACTATAATTTTATCACCGTCCAATGAGGCATTATTAGCAGTAGCTGTATAAACCCACTCTACTCCGTTAGCCGATTGCACAGCAAGTCCATGTTGTACTCCCGAACCATCGGCATTATAAATAGCCACGCTCACTTCGGCTACTTTAAAGTCGTCGGTAGCTTTTACTTTAATGGTACCGCCAATTTTGCCTCTGGAATTACTTTCATTAATTTCGTCTATGTTTGGAGCGTGAAAGAAATCGGCTACTGCCACATTGTAAGCTGTTTCACCATTACTCGCAGCAGCGGCATATCCTGCCTTTGTAGCTGGGTCAGTCAATGCCGCTTTTCCATAAATGGTAGCTTCCTGAAAAAATTTTTGATGCTCCTTTTGAGCTTCCGATAGTTCACCGGTACGTGGAGCTGGTTTGTTTGCTACAATAGTTTTCCCATTCCGGTTACGAAACACGATTAAATCACCCAATTTTCCACTCAATCCATGGGTAATCACATTGTTATTTGATTCTGCCATAATTTTGTTTTTTTAGTAATTTGACTTCAATTATCGATAACACTTTTCTGTATCTTAGCTCTATGGTTCCTGTATCTTAGCTGTATGCTCTAGCTAACAGACAATAGGTCAATATATTTAACACTGACATCGTATCAACGGCTCATTAAGGTTAAATTATTTAACTCGTAGTATCCGTCCAATATTCATGCACCTTGTTCTGTTGCAAATCACACCTCAAAATTATAATTCATAATTTAAACACACAAATGTGATTTTTCTTCAAAATGTATTTTCGGTCAAAAAACAAGGTTATGTTGCAAATACCGTTACTATGTGGTGAATATTAGCAACTAAGTTTTTTTAATGGAAGAGAAATAAAACAAAAAAAAGACTACCCACCTTCCCTTGGAAATGGAAAGATGATTAGCCTAATAAAAAAAATAAAAACAAAACGTAAATAGATAAACTAAACTGAGGTTATGCGAATATGAATACTTTCTTTATTGAGTAAGAATAAACGTATTTTGAATCAACTATCTTTTAAATTAATCGTTCGCAAAAGTACATGAAGAAATCTGCTACAACAAAAATGAAGCAGGACAGTTAGAACGTTTCAATCGAAAAATGAGGATAGAATACAAATAGCGTGGATATGTAGTCGAAATTAATGACTAAGTTTTTTTAGGGGCTAGGGACAAAAAGGAAAGAGGTAATAAAAAATAGAATGCAGATTAATAATTAGAATCAGCTATATCAGCTTTCTACTGTTCAAACCCATATTAATTATCAAATATGATTATCCGGGTTTTTACCTAAAGCATATTAATTACCTGAGAACAAAAAAATATATCGGTGCGCTGCACCTCAGAATTCAATAATAATCTACGTTTCTACAAATATCGCGAGACGCTGTCCCTTTGAGTTTTATCAAATATAAGGTGCAGAGCACCAAAATCTTTGTAGAATAAAGTAGAACAGAAATAAAAGAGGTGCAGCGCACCGACATATAGTTGCCTTAAATCATGAATAGGCAACAAAATGGATATTCACATTATCAAATCAATTCAAACTTTTCCTGAAGCCCTTTCATGAACTTACGGGAAATTTCCAACGGCATTGCCTGGAAAGGTGGTAGCAAAAGGCAACTTTTGCCCTCAATAATAGAAAGGTAATCAAGGTTAATGATCTGGTGCTGATTTATCTGAACAAATGACGTTGAGTATCTTAAAATATCGTCGCCAGTAGTCGCTCGTTTCAACGGCAACCGGGTTTGGTCAGTCAAAACTGCCTCCCATTGTTTCTTATCTTTTTGATGTTGGAAGTATCCTATTTGTTTCAAGCCCAGTTTCTGATAGCCTGTTGGAGTAGCAACCATAAACGATTCGTTGATGGGCAACAGCTGAGCCAGTGTTTCGTGAAAATAATTATGTACCTGCGCTTGCGTAGCCGATTTAAAGAAACGATCCATCACCCCCTGAAAATCGCCATATTCATAAGGCTTCAATAAGAAATCGAATGCTGAAGCCCGCAAAGCCTCCAACAGATATTTTTCATAGGCCGTATAAAAAACCACTTGCATAGGCCAGGTTATCCTTTCGTGCAATTCACCTAACAATTCCAGTCCTCTTTGCTCCGGCATCTCCACATCCAAGAATAGCAAATCGGGCTGCTGCTCTAAAATTAGTTTCTTTCCAGCCTCGGGCATTAGCGCAGTTCCGACAACCTGCAATTCGGGAAACTCTTTAAGCGAATGTTGAATATTCGTAATACATTTTTTTTCATCATCGATAATAGCGACAGTATATTTCTGATCTTTCATGTGTAAATAATTGTTTTTTTAAAGTCACATGGAACTCGCATTAGATTTTCATGCTCTTTGGTTTAAGCCAGATTAAATGCTCGTTTCATAATCAATTTAGTTGGTTTGTATTATCTAAGTAAGCAATAATGTTTAATGATATGTTTTCTTAAAGTGAAATCCAGATAAATAAAACTTTGTGCTGAGCTTGTCGAAGCATGTGACTTATAACTACTTATATTTCATAATTATACTCATCCGGTACAGTAATTTTTACTCTTGTGCCAGTCGTTACAGTATCCTTTACATCTTCGATATTCAAACTAATCTTTTCGCTATTTTTTGAGTTCAATACGTCAATGGTTTGATACAGAACTTTTAGCCCGGTACCGGTTCCTTTTGACCTAAGTTGTTTTTCGGGATGATATCCGGCACCATTATCCTGAATCGT
>Ga0302215_10001580_pt1 | contig 16118 bp, 10 predicted proteins | sample II_Fen_N3_1_FD_194580 | JGI IMG/M metagenome (GOLD analysis project Ga0302215, IMG submission 194580) | Peat permafrost microbial communities from Stordalen Mire near Abisko, Sweden - II_Fen_N3_1 | ecosystem: Environmental > Terrestrial > Soil > Wetlands > Permafrost | place: Sweden: Abisko...
ACTTTAGCTCATTTTCATATAAATCACAAATATAGAAATATATGGATATTAATTTTTGTTCTTTTTCTCTGGGAATCATACTTAGAATATTACTACGAATTTTCTTCTAAGATAATGATTTTCAGAGGATTAAACAAATCATTTCGCACTTATTTTCTTGATAATAAACACTTTAAACTAACAATGAATCATGGAGTCTCTACTCCTGATTCGCATTAATAACTAAAATCTATGTGTAACCTATAGTCCTATTTTCAGACAAGACAAAAACGATGACAGTGTAAAAGTTATTCGCAGACTATTGAATTATTATAAGTTGTACATCTTACTCCTAATAACATATTGTAAGTCGAAAGCTCACTTTTGCGAGAGGGTAGAATACTCATTAAGAGTAGGAACGAAAGTCGAATAGAGCACAAAATATTGGCACAAAATAAATATAAATATTATGAAAAAATCAATCTTCATAATTCTAATTAAACTAGTGTTTATCAATACTGTATATGGCAGTTATGTTGACACTGCTACTGCAAAAACAGTAGCAACAAATTTCTTTGTATCAAGAACATTGCATAGCAAACAAGCTCGCGTGAAAAGTTTATCTGCACAAAGGATAGAAATTGAATTGGTTCATCAAGAATTCGATGATTCTGTGGCACTAGATAATCAATACAATAAAGAACCCTATTATTATGTATACAATGTAAAAAACAACAATGGTTTCATTATTGTTTCGGCGGATGATGCTGTAACGCCGATATTAGGATATGCCTTTGAAGGGAAATACGATAGCATTAATCAGCCTCCTGCTTTTATTGAATGGATGAATACTTTCAAGAAACAACTTAAATCTATCAAAATAACGAAATCAAACGGATTAAGTCGTGTAAAGTCCGAATGGTCTAAAATTAAAACAGCAAATACAATAACTAACGAAACGACTTCAACCGAAGTTGCCCCGCTACTTACCACTACTTGGAGTCAAGGCTGCTATTATAATAGTTATTGCCCGGTAGCTGCCAAAGGAGACTGTGGGTATGTTCCAGTTGGTTGTGAAGCTGTTGCTATGGCACAAATAATAAACTATTGGAAATATCCCAATGCATGCAATGATATTCCAGGATATACTTCTTATTATGGTTTGATGCCAACTATAAATTCAACTACTTACAACTGGGCTAATATGGCAGATAACCTTACAGATTCTACGAGTGAAACAACCGTAAATGCAGTTGCCGAATTGCTATACCATTGTGGAGTAGCTGTTCAAATGGACTATAGAGTTGACGGTTCAGGTGCGGTGCCTTCTGATGCTGCAAAAGCTTTGTGTAAATATTTTAATTATTCATCTTCTGTTCAATATAAAGAGAAGCGTAATTATTCAATTGTAGAATGGAAAAGCTTACTCAACAATGAATTGGATCATAGTAGACCATTGTTTTATAATGGACAAGGTTCTGGTGGTCATGCGTTTGTGTGTGACGGCTATCAAAATTCAGATTATTATCATTTTAATTGGGGGTGGGCAGGACGTTCTGATGGATACTTTTATATAGACAATTTAAATCCTGGTGGGTCTGCTTATAACAATTCAAATGGAGCTATTATTGGTATTTCTACTGTTTCACTACCGGTTATCGACTATTCCAACTATGAGATAAAAGACGGAGGTTCAGGTACTAGTAAAGGCAATGGTAATGGTATTGCAGAAGCGGGTGAGACGATAGAACTTCCTATAACCCTAAAAAATATCGGGTCGGGAAATTCTAATAATGTCACTGCAATTTTATCATGTGAGGATGCTGATATAACCATAACAAACAGTACTCAAGATTGGGGCAGTATAGATGCCAATTCGATGAAAACAGCTACAAACTATGCTTTCAATATATCTTCAAGTTGCCCTGTTAAAGACGTTGTTTTTACACTTAGAATTATCTCCGATGAGGGTAGTTGGACTAAAGTGTTTTCAATTCATGTTTATAAAATAAAAAGTATTAATGTTGATGTTGCCGGTACTTTGAACACTTTGTTGACACCTGCTGAGAAAAGCAGCATTACTTTCCTTACTTTAACAGGTACAATAGATGCCCGTGACTTTAAAATTATGAGAGATAGTCTGCCCTTGCTATCAAGATTGTACATTAACAGTACAACAATTGCTGCTTATAAAGGAACTGAAGGAACAGCAACTTATTATAGTATTACTTACCCAGCCAACACTATACCGCTATCTGCCTTTTATACTTATAGCACAAACCAAGGGAAAGTGACTTTGGTTTCAGTTACACTTCCCTCAACTATTGCTTCAATTGGAGGTAGTGCATTCCAAAATTGTAGCGGTTTGACTGGCTCATTAATTATTCCTTCAACAGTTACTACTATCGGAAATTATGCATTCGCTTATTGTAGCGGTTTGACTGGATCATTAACCATTCCTTCATCAGTAACTTCTATTGGAAGTTCTGCATTCCGAAATTGTAGCAGCTTGACCTCAATTCTTGCATATAAGACAACTCCGGTTAATCTAAGCTCATCACCTCTTGTTTTTGATGGTGTAAATAAAACCACTTGTTCATTATCTGTTCCTAATGGCACTAAAAGCACCTATCAAGCGGCTCTTCAATGGAAAGATTTTACAATTATTGCAGAGGCTGTAACAGCTGTGCCTACATTGAATGAAGAAAGTATCAGTATATATCCAAATCCAGTAACTGATAGATTCCAAATCAGAGGTATTGAAGAAATAAGTGATTTTAGACTTACAGATTTATACGGCAAATTATTGCTTCAAAAACAAGTAAGAGCTAATGAGAGCGTGTGTGTAAGCGCTTTGCCAACAGGGATGTATATCATTAATATATTTAATAATGGTGTTAGCTATCAAAAGAAAATTATTAAGAAATAAGTGGTAACCCTGTCTTCGTTAGTGATAATGAACAGATAAGAGAGGAATGTTGTTTGCAGGTTGACATTTATTGTACGGACGGCCTTTTTTGACCGATTTTTTTGAAAAAAAATTCTATTCTTTGGTCTTTTTCAACAACCAAAAAACAGTACATAACATTATTACTGCTAACGACCGAGGCTATGGGTATTTGGCGGTTTTCGGGAGCATTCGCTGTCGTGAAACGACAACGTGAATGCGGGAGCAAAGACCGCTGTATGCACATCAGCCAGCCAATGAACATAGGCGTGTGTTAGGTTCCCGTTCATTTTCTTCGTTATATTATATGGTACCCTCCAAAGAGTAAAATGCTACCACAAACAAAGACAGGGTTACCACTTATTTCTTAAGAACTTTCTTTTGATAACTAACTCCATTATTGAATATATTAATGATATACATCCCTGCTGGCAAAGCGCTTACAGATACACTCTCATTAGCTCTTACTTGTTTGTGGAGCAATAACTTTCCGTATAAATCTGTAAGTCTGAAATCAGCTATTCCTTCAATGCCTTTGATTTGGAATCCATCTGTTACAGGATTTGGATATATACTGACACTTTCTTCATTCAATGTTGGCACAGCTGTTACAAACTCTACAATATTTGAAAAATCTTTCCATTGAACAGCTGTTTGATAGGTACTTTTAGTGCCATTAGGAACAGACAATGTACAAGTAGTTTTATTTACACCATCAAAAACAAGAGTTGATGAGCTCAGATTAATCGGAGTTGTTTTATATGTAAGAATTGAGGTCAAACCGCTACAATAAGCGAATGCAGAATTTCCGATAGTAGTAACTGACGAAGGAATAGATAAAGAAGTCAATTTGTTACAAGCATAAAAACTAGAATTCCCGATAGAAGTTACTGTAGAAAGAATGGTTAGTGACCCAGTCAAACCGCTACAATAAGCGAATGCAGAACTTCCGATAGTAGTAACTGACAAAGGAATAGATAAAGAAGTCAATTTGTTACATTTATAAAAACTAAAATTCCCGATAGAAGTTACAGATGAAGGAATAGTTAATGATCCAGTCAAACCGTAACAAAAATAGAAAGCATAATCCCCGATAGAAGTTACGGACGAAGGAATCGTAATCGAAGTCAATCTGCTGCATCCATCAAAAGCATAACTTCCAATACTGGTAATAGATGATGGTATATTAACTGAAGTCAAACTACTACAATTTTCAAAAGTATATCCATTTATTGCAGTAATGTTTGCAGGTAATGAAATAGATTTTATTCCTGAACAACCGTGAAAAGCATGATCTCCCACAGAAGTAACTGACAAAGGTATAACTAATGAACCATTTAATCCTGCACATCCATTAAAAGCTGAAGCTCCTATTGAAGTTACAGATGAAGGAATAGTTAATGAGCCAGTCAAACCGCTACAATAGTTGAATGCACAACTTCCAATAGAAGTAATTGTTGAGGGCATTATAACTGAATTCAAAGTCACTTTTCCTTGGTTTGTGAGCAGATTGTAAAAGGCATTTTGCGGTATAGTATTGGCTGGGTAAGTAGTACTAGTTGAAGTTGCCGTTCCTTCAGTTCCTGTATAAGCAACAATTGTTGCATTGTTAATGTCCAATCCTGATAGCATGGGGAAACTATCTCTCATAGTTTTAAAGTCACGGGCATCTATTGTGCCCGTTAAAATGAGGGAAGTACTGGTTTTCTCAGAGGGTGTCAACAAAGTGTTCAAAGTGCCGGCAACATCTATCTTAACACTGGTTGTTTTATAAACATGAATAGTAAACACTTTAGTCCAACTGTCCTCAACGGAGGTAATTCTAAGCGTAAAAGTTACGTTTTTAGCGGGGAAACTTGAAGGAATGTTAAAAATGTAGTTTGCAGATGTTTTTATCGAATCGGGAGCAATACTGCCCCAACCTTGAGTGCTGTTTGTTATGGTTATATCAGTATCCTCACATGATAAAGTTGCAATGACATTATTGGAAGTACCTAATCCGATATTTTTTAGGGTTATAGGAAGTTCTATAGTTTCACCCGCTTCTGCAATACCATTACCATTGCCTATACTAGCACCTGAACCTCCGTCTTTTATCTCATAGTTGGAATAGTCGATGACCGGTAGTGAAACAGGAGAAATACCAATAATAGCCTCTTGCCCATCATTCCAAGTAACCCCACCAGGATTTAAATTGTCTATATAAAAGTATCCATCAAAATTTCCTCCATGGCCCCAATTAAAATGATAATAATCTGAATTTTGATAGCCGTCACACACAAACGCATGACCACCAGAAGGACCTTGTCCAAGATACAACAATGGTCTGCTATGATCCAATTCATTATTGAGTAAGCTTTTCCATTCTACAGTTGAATAATTACTCTTCATCTTCAGTTCAACTGAAGATGAGTAATTAAAAAATTTAAACAAAGCATTTGCAGCAGCATCAGAAGAAGCACCTGAACCTCCAACTGCATAATCCATTTGCACAGCTACTCCACAATGGTATAGCAATTCGGCAACTGCATTTACTTTTGTTGCACTCGTAGAATCTGTAAGGCTATCTGCCATATTAGCCCAGTTGTAAGTCGTTGAATTTATATTTGGCATCCAACCATACAAACGAGAACTATACCCAGGAATGTCATTGCATGTATTGGGATATTTCCAATAATTTATTATTTGTGCCATAGCTACAGCAACACAACCAACCCGAACATGCCCACAGTGGCCTACTAATGCATTTACATCTTGTGGGCAATAACTGTTATAATAGCAAGTTTGATTCCAAGTAGTTGTAAGTAGTGGGGCAACTTCGGTTGAAGTTGTTTCGTTAGTTATTGTATTTGCTGTTTTAATTTTAGACCATTCGGATTTTACATGACTTAATACGTTTGATTTCGTTACTTTGATAGATTTAAGTTGTTTCTTAAAATTACTCATCCATTCAATAAAAGCAGGAGGCTGATTAATGCTATCGTATTTCCCTTCAAAGGCATATCCTAATATCGGCGTTACAGCATCATCCGCCGAAACAATAATAAAACCATTGTTGTCTTTTACATTGTATACATAATAATAGGGTTCTTTATTGTATTGATTATTTAGTGCCACAGAATCATCAAACTCTTGATGAACTAATTCAATTTCTATCTTTTGCGCAGATAAACTTTTCACGCGAGCTTGTTTGCTTTGCGATATTCTTGATACAAAGAAATTTGTTGCTACTGTTTTTGCAGTAGTAGTGTCAACATATCTGCCATATACAGCATTGATAAACACTAGTTGAATTAGAATAAAGAAGATTTGTTTTTTCATAATACTTATATTTATTTTATGCTAACATTTTAATTGCTTTTCAACTTCCGTCCCCTACTCTTAATGAGTATTCTACTCTCTCTCTCTCTTAAAAGTGAGCTTTCGACCTATAATATGTTATTAGGAGTCAGATGTACTACTTGTAATTAATCAGATGTGTGCGAATAACTTTTGCACAATCATATTTTTTTTCTATAGCTGTTAACGACCGAGGCTATGGGCATTTGGCGGTTTGCGGGAGCATTCGCTGTTGTGAAACGACAAAGTGAATGCGGGAGCAAAACTGCCGGAATGCACTTCAGCCAGCCAATGAACATAGGCGTGTGTTAGGTGTTCGTAGCTTTGTCAGTTAGTTTGTTTTCGTCCGCTGTTTTACGCTAAAAGTCCGTTTGTCACACCGTCAGCCTGTATTTTCGTTTTTTACTTTTCGACCAATAAAGAAGTCGTAAAGTTAATAGTTTTTCTTAAATTCAAGTTGTCGTGTTTTATGTTTCTCAGCACGTTTGCGTTAAATTCTCCAAGTCGTAAGTTTGTCTCTTTCCTTTCGAGTTGTCGAGGAACAAAAGTCGCTAAATGAAATTCTGAAAATCAGTCGTAATGAGAAATCTGTATTTTTGTTTTCTTTCTTCTTGTTTTCAGTCGAAATGCATGAAAAGTCTTGAATTTCTGAATTCAGTCTGAATAAAAGTCGTTTGTTTCTGTTTTTTTTTAGTCGACAAGCCGAAAACGTTTCAGTTTCCTAGTTTTCTTCAGTCGTTATTGTCGTAACATGAATCACAAGTCGATTTCTTATCTTTTCTTCCTTAAAAATCTGCGAAGAATTGTCCGCTAAGCAAAGTCCGCAAGTGGGAGCAAAGCAGTGTCTTTTCACGCAGGTTATTCAGGTCGAGAAAGCGGACAGTTCTTTAAAGATTTTATCTGAAATTGCAGAATTGTCTTTTCATTCCTGCTATGACCGCTAACGACCGAGGCTATGGGCATTTGGCGGTTTGCGGGAGCATTTGCTGTCGTGGAACGACAAAGTGAATGCGGGAGCAAAATTGCCGGAATGTACGTCAGCCAACCTGTGCCCATAGGCGTGTGTTAGAAGCAGGACATTGTTGTGTCATAATTGTTGTCAATATGTTAGTCAATCTTTGTTATCTCTTAATCTACCTATTTCAATTCGTTTTATATGTAATTAATCTCTTTCTTGCGGAAGTCAATTATATAAATGCGGAACGCTATTACAACATTGCGGAAGACAGTTACAACTTTATGGTAGTCAATTACATAAATGTGGAACGCTATTACACTTTTGCGGATTGCAGTTACAACTTTGCGGAAGTCAATTACATATTTGTGGGTTATAATTTTATCTTTGCGGAATGCTGTTTTATATTTGTGGTTGTCTGTTTTATATTAGTGCTTAGGTCTTATAAACTTTAGTTTTGATATTTGTTTGTATTGCGGACTCGTTGCACCAAAAATTGATTTAATGTATGTTTTGCTGTCTAAAGCTATATCAACTAAGCCAGTGTTTTCGTTGTAGAGAATTTTGTTTCGAGAGATACGGGAATTACTAAGCTGAACGGCTGGTAAAATAACTTCTGTATTCTTTTTTTTTAGTTGGCCATAGAGAGCTTTTAGTGTTTCAATCTTGAGTTCTTCTTCGTTTGGGTTGTATAAGGGAACACTTGAGAGCAGCATAATAAGCTTGTAGAAGTTTTCTATACGATTGTCGAAACTCATTTGAGAAGCTGATATTTGATTTACTTCTTTTCCCTCGGCTTCTAAAGCTTTCTTTTCTTCTTCTGTAATCTTGGCACTTGCTCTTCTTCCTTGTAGCTTTCGGACTATGGTTCGTGCGCTTTGGTCTACTTGTGTTGTCGTCTCAGTTGCTTTAAGTGAGTTGTAGACCCGAGTAATCAACTGACTAAAAGGTTGAAATGCGACTTTGCGTGCGGCAACTGCGTTTGAATATGTGGCTTGTGCAATGTTTACTGTATTCAGAGACTCTTCTGACGCATTATGCAGGGTTTGTAACTCAGTCAATTTGATACTGTTTCTTGACGGATTGTAGGTTGTTCCTAAAGCGATAATTGAAGTAATCAGACTTTCGAGGTTTGTCACATTCTTGGCGTGACCAGTTTCAGAAGTGTTTGCCATAATTGATTAGTTCTAAGATTAGTAAACTTGTTGGTTGTAGACAACAAATACACATAAAATTAATATATTAACTTTATTTTGTCGGGAAATTGCAAAATCTAGTCTAAAATATTGCGGAGCAATCATCTCTCCACTGTTCATTGTTTTTTCTTTCAATGTTCCTCGGCGCTTTCAAAATCAGCAAAAAACAATGTACTGTGACCGCTCTGCCAATTATCAAAAAGCTATAAAAGCCACTGCAAGGCGTTTGAAAATAAACACTCACTTGCTGTGGCTTTTTTTGCTTTTGGGGCGATTGTATTTCCCAAATAGAGACGGTTAATTTAGTTGTTGTATTAAATCAGAAAAAATAATATATGCCTGCCGAAAAATTTATTCCAATAGGTTTTAGTGAGTTATTTTGATATAGACTATTCAAGTAAAATATACCTCCTGTATTAATACTAAACGAGAATTTATCGTTGATATCCCAACGGAACTGCGGTGATATTGCAAAAGAAAAATTCACATTAGAAATTGGATATAAATCTTCGATAAGCTGTATGTCTGATGGAACCTGATTAAATAGTCGAAGTTTTGATAGATATATTGAAGTATTAATCCCTGTTTTTATATCTAAGAAAATATTTTTATGGTGAAAAATCTCTTTCGTAATAAAAAGTGGTATGACAAGGTTGTAGCGACTGTATTTATATGAAGAAACTGTTATCGTTGAATCGTATATTCCCGTAGTAGGATAAGTGTATAATGTTCTGCTATAAGGCAAATGATATTCCAACGACTGAAAACCGATACCTGTTTCCACTGAAAGATTATATTGCACATTGTGTATTCCGATAGTGAGTATTCCTCCGGATGAATAGATATTCTTGCCTGCATTTTTAGAAAATAGTAACCCATTGATCTCAGATAGTCCAACAAATATATGATTGGCTTTTGGATAGTTAGTAGCCCTGTTTTCCTTCTTATATTTCTCTTTTGTATGGAGTTTGTTGATTGGTGAGTTTGTTTCAGTTCCGAGAGAATCCTTTAAATTAGGTATAGTCTCCAATTCCACTTTGATTAAATTTAGTTCTTTTGGCAAGAACTTGTTAGGTTGATGATTTAGAGAATCTATACTATCTGTAAATGTTGTTTGTTTCTCAATAAAATTTGTTTTATTGGGTGATTTAATAGCCTCTACTTCATCATTATCAGCAACTGCATTGTTCAAATTAGATTTATTTACCGATACTGCTTTCTGTGAAGTCTGTGTTTTAGTAATAACTGTTGAAGGAATAACTACATTGTTTAAATTAGTTTTTTTTACCGACATAACCTTTTGTGGTGTATTTATTTGGGTAATAACTGTAGATAAAGAAGTCTTATTATTTTGTTGTTGGTTCAATTCTTTTTCTTCATTTACTTTTTGATTGTTACTTAAACTTGCTTGAACCTCTTTTTCGGCTGAAATAGCAGAGTCTTCATTTTGAACAGTTTTATTTATAAGACTATCAAATTTTGAATGTTTAATTGAATGTTTGGGAGTATGAATTTCTTTTTTGTTCTCTATAGTCTTAAGCGTTATAAAGGTTCCCCCACCAACAAAAATCATTGCCGCTACCACCGAAATAGCAAACTGAGAAAAACTTATTGTGAATGCTCTTTTCTTTGATTTTTGATCAGATACAGGCATTTCTGAATCTAACAGTTCTGCCATTTTATTCCATGCCTCATCGACAGGAGTCAAAGGCGTGGGTGACTTCTGCTGGTGCTGATTCAAATATATTTTAGTTTTTTTCAACTTAGTATGTTTTAGTGTCGAAGTAACTTTGATAACTTATTTCTGCACTCGCTTAAATGCCATTTTACTGTACCTTCACTTATATCGTGTAGCTGAGAAATTTCTTTAATAGAAAAATTTTCTCTGTAATAAAGACTACTTACAGCACGTGTGGCTGGAGGAAGTTTGTCCAAGTATGAAAATAAATCTTCCCATTCCAACTCTATCAGTGGATTTTCACAATAATCATACTGTAAAGTTGCATCCAACTGAACGGTGTTTAAACTTTTAATACTATTCAAATAAGTGATAGCAGCATTACGAACAATAGTGTAACACCAATTTAAGAATTCTCCCTTAGAGGCTTCATAAGAGGTGATGTTTTTGTAAACGTTTAACATGCCATTGTTTAATGCAGTAACAATATCTTGTTCATCAGAAAAGAATTGTCGACACATCGCATGTAAACCAGGATAAAACTGACGATACAATTTTTCCTGACTTACACGATTATTTGATATACAACCGGCAATTATATCTTCTAAATCGGTCAAAATAAATGAAATTTCTTTTGTAACTAAATGTGTTTTTGGAAAATTTAATCTTACTCAGAAGATGCTGCTTCTATAGGATAATACACTGATTAATTATTAGCGGTTGTTATTTTTATGGCATTGATAAAAATGATTCCATCGGTATAAGGCCAATAAATATACAACTGCTTGTTTGAAACATAATAATAACCTTTGTAAGTTATTCCTCCGAATGAAATTTCTAATCTATTCATTCTAGACGTTGGATCTGGATTTAATATTACTGAACCTTCAGCTACTTTTTTACCAGTCGAACCAAATTTGGAATCAGGCGTAAAGACACCAGAAAACGAAATTAGCCCGGTCATAGGGTCAATTGAAGAAAGTAAGGAATTATTCAGACAGTCGTATTTATAAGTTGTTGTAAAAATCAATAGAACCCAAACATCTGTTTCGCCTACAGTTGAAGTGTCGTTAATAATTGCCTCTACTTTCAATGTATCACCACTTACAACTGGAGTGAGACTATTCACAGCAGGATTATACACACTGTCAGTAACAAGCACATTCGTATTTATAACTGCATTAGCATAAGTAGCGTTTATGCTATAACTGCCAGCGATTGTGAACAAGGCAGAAGCCTTGCTTCCATTTGCATTTAAGGTTACACCCTCTTCAGGAGTTACCTTCCAGACCACACAACTACTATCGGGAATGTTACTGAACTTAAATACTACCGGTTCACCTCTTTTGATATTGGAAGATTTAGATGCATTTAAGGTGGATGTAGCTACATTTTCGAGTTGATTGCAACTAATTAGTACCAGAGATGCTAATGATAAAAATAATAGTTTTTTCGGAGTTATAATCATAAATTTGAAATTGTAATTTGTGCTTCTACCAATATATATCGACCGAGGCTATGGGCATTTGGCGGTTTGCGGGAGCGTTCGCTGTCGGAATGCACGTCAGCCAGCCAATGAACATAGGAGTGTGTTAGGTTCTCGTTCATTTCTTCGTGTTTATTCTGTGTCGTTTTTTACGATTTCTTTTTTTGTCCTTCAAATAAGATTTATGTTCATCTGACTAGAATTGATGAATTGTTATTTACAGTTTCACCTTATAACTTCTCAGTCCAATTCTCACTATATATATTCCATTAGATAAATTGTTTAATTGAATAGAATTAGACGTGATTTTTGAACTATAAACCAGTAATCCCGTTATGTTATATATTTCAATCGATTCATGATTAGTTGATCCAGTGATATAAATAGTCTTGTTGCTGGAGAATATGCTAATGTCAGCGTGATCGACTGGTTTTATGTCAGCTGAGTTTAATGACATAAACTTAAAACTAACTTTATTAATTGTGTTGGTTATATTTGTCAATTCCCTGTTTATATCAGTCCCCGACCAAGTTTTCGGTCTAAAAAATGTAAATACATCAATCGGAAAAGGTGAGCCTGGAGTTGCAGGTGGAGGCATCGGATATGCTGGTTCCAAATAAACCCTCATGTGGTCTGTAGCCGTTTGGGTTGTTCCTGTATAACTATTTACCCTTTTGTTTCCCCAAGCATTAGCATCATAATCAATGTGCCAAATTAACATGCCTCCACCGGGTAAAAAACTATCCCAGCCTGTCTGCTTTCTATATTCAAGCATAAAGTATTCATTTGGATTAGTTCCAGTAGGAATAATATATGCTTGATTATTCGTGTTTAAGGCTTGTGTTTTCTGTTGGGAGATAGGTTCGAGAAATAAATCAGCAGGAGAGTTTATTTCTTGTGGTGTTAACCAACCCAACAGGTATCTGTCAAAAACTGAATAGGTTGGTGGTGTTCTTCCTACATTCAAATAACTACCCTGTGCCATAATACTCCATTTATCGAGTGAAGGTTTCTTTGAATCTATAGTGTTGTAATAATCAGCTAAACCAATAACATGACTAAACTCATGACAGAATGTTCCAATTCCACACATTTGACTATCCCAACGCAACTCCGATGTACAAGCATATCCATATAATAATTTACCATCAAAGGTAATAGATTTGGCTGTACCTGTATAATTTTCGCCGGGAATAACTTCCCACCGATGCGGCCATATTCTATTTGGTGAACCTGTTTCAGCTTCGTTGAAACCGGCAAAGTAAACAAACACGTTATCTATTGTATCATTGTTGTCCAAATCGTATTGCGAAAAATCTAAACCTGCATTTTGGGCTAAGATACATGCATCTACAACCATTGTTGGAGCTTTTATGAATTTGCTATTTTCAACATTAAGATCATTTGCTCCATAGTAAGCCATATCGTTGGGTAACGTATAAGGACCTACAACATCGAATGTAGGAGAAAATTTACCGTATGAACTTGCCTGAAAATAATCGCGAGCCGATCCTGTTCCGCCATTGGAACTATAATCTTCTTGATTTAATAAATTGTCAAAAGCAATTTTGGGTGTTGGTACTGTAAATGACCAGTCAGAAAAATTAACTAGAATTACCAATGATTTTCGTGACCCATTTGCTGGAAATACTTTTTGTGGTTTACTTCGGCTCATGAGTTGCTTTACCTTATTTGGAGCATTTTTGAAGCGATTTATTTGTACTTCAGTATTTACTGTTTTAAGAAATTGTAAGTCTGAATTATTACGCTTCTTAATGTCCCGAGCAATTATTTTTGATTCCACAATTTCCCCGGCGTCAGTCACCGTAGCATAGGTATAATATCCAACACTATTCTGTTTAAGCATATAACCATCCTCAGTAGTCCTGACATGTTGAAATTCATCTCCCTGCAAACGGATAGTCAATTGGCTTCCATCTGGTTGGGTCACAACAATTGGGTAAGGGTATGCACTCACAGCAAAAATAGGCACTACCGCAATTTGATAAATAATGGCTATAAGTGAGATATAAAAAGTTTTTCTGTTCATAATGTCGTTTTGTATAACGATTTTTTATAGTTCAAGATTGTCTGTTCAGATTTGCTTTGCTCGTATTTTTTCCTTTTTTTTGAATGAAACCTAATATATATACTAACTTTTATTCTTAAAGGTTGGGTAGTAAAAAAAATAAATCTATCTTTAACTATAGGTATCTTTTTTTTGCAATATAAACGTATATAATGACTAAGACGAAATTCATGGTATTGTCAAATTTCTAGATGGTGTCCCGTTGCAGAAAACAAAATACTATTCACAGCAGGATTATACACGCTGTCAGTAACAAGCACATTCATATTTACAACTACATTTGCGTAGGTCGCCTTTATACTATAACTGTCTGCAACACTGAACATGGCAGAAACTTTGCTGCCAGCTGCGTTTAAAATCACACCCTCTTCAGGAGTTATTTTCCATAATACATTACTACTATCAGGAATGCTGCTGAGCTTTAATACTACTGATTCACCTCTCTTAATATTGAGGTCTAATGATAAGAGTAATAGTTTTTTTGATTTCATGATGGTAAATTTGGATTTCTACCAATATGTACTAATTTTTTATTCTTAAAGGTTGGGTGAATATAGAAATAAATTCATTTTTAGTGAAAGCTGTCTTTCTTTTGGCTTGCACCTAACGACCGAGGCTATGGGCATTTGGCGGTTTGCGGGAGCGTTCGCTGTCGTGAAACGACAAGGTGAATGCGGGAGCAAAACCTGCTGAATGCACGTCGGCCAGCCAATGAACATAGGCGTGTGTTGGGTGCTGGTGTTCGTTTTATGTTATTTTCCAACGACCTGTTTTGTCACTTCCGATACGTTCTATTTTTCCACTTTCTTTAAGTTCTTTTATTTTCCGTTTTGCTGTACTTAAACTTATCTTCAATTGTTGGCTAATTTCGGTTGAAGTTATCACGTTATTTTGCTTTATCAAATTATATACAGTGTCATTTACAGTGTTATTTGCAGTCTTTACAGTGTCAATGTATTGAACGTGCATTTCTCGGTTTTTCAGTGAATGATTTTTGCCAAGCAATAAATTTGAAAGAAAGAGAACAAGATACTTTTCTGTTTTGTGAATGCCTTTGGATAAATCTTCGTAGTTGGCTCGCACTAATGCATTACGGAAATACCAGGAATATTCTGCAAACATATCATTGTTTACTTCTTTAAAACCAAGCTTGCGAAGATATTTTATCAAAAAAATTGCTGTTGTCCGTGTGTTACCCTCACCAAAAATGTGAATTTGCCACAAATAGCTAATAAAATGTGTTATATGTTCAATAATCTCTTGTTGGCTTAAACCTTTGAAACTAAATTTTTTTTCTTGCTCAAAATCATATTCAAAAGTAGCTTTTAAACTCAGGGCACTTGCATACAATACCGTTTCGCTATTTAAAACCCATTCTTGTTTTGTAATGTTATAGTCACGCATTTTACCTGCATGGCTGTAAATACCTTGAAATAACCTGCGATGAATGCTAAGATATTCAGCTGGCGAGAATGTAAAAGTTTGCTCGCTCAATATTTCGGCAATACGTGCTGAAACTTTGTCGGCTTCTTCGGTGCGGTTTTCAGAATTTGTTACAGGATGTTGCTTGTAATAACTATCTATTCGCTGTTTCACCTCAATTATAGAGATGTTGCCTTCAATATTCTGCTTGGCAGTTGATATCAAATAATCAGAAGGTTTTAATCCATCAACTTGTTGTAAGCCGATGGCAGTTTTCCAAACTTTTGCCTTCTCTGCTTTATTAGGTTCGCCTTGCCGTAAGTATTCTTCAAAATTATCCATTTCCGTACTGCTATCATATTTATTTTTAGTCATTTGTATTTTAATTTTCAAAATTCATATTATAGTTACAAAGATAGGATTTTCAATTCGTTTACCTTTTATTTTATCAATTTTTGGTCAAAGAGTTTTCAAAGGTGGTAGGTAGTATTGAATGTGTAGGCAAGAAAATAACTTTTTTGTAAGCTGAAGCGTCGGATTGAGTTTCGGGGCTTGTAAATGTGTTGTTTTGTGCGTTGGTTGTTCATTATTTCGGTCTTCTTTTTCTGTTTTTAAGTAGCTAATTGTCTGCTGTATCTTTGTTTTTTTACACTTGCACCCTAACGACCGAGGCTATGGGCATTGGCGGTTTGCGGGAGCGTTCGCTGTCGTGGAACGACAAAGTGAATGCGGGAGTAAAACCGCCGGAATGCACGTCAGCCAGCCAATGCACATAGGCGGGTGTTAGGGGCTAGGTGCTTGTTTCTATTAAGTTGTTGATATTTTCGGAATTCGTAAATTCTTAGGACTAACAATCAGATAATTGGTTTTCTTTCCAGTGTCTTCCGATTTCAAGATTTTTTTTTCAACTAAGTCCTGTAAATCACGCAAAGCTGTATCAGTTGAACAATCAGCCAATTTTGCGTAGGTTGAAGTTCGTAAAAATCCAACTTCCTTATCGTAATTGTCGTATAAATAATTAATTGTT
>Ga0302215_10001582_pt1 | contig 16092 bp, 10 predicted proteins | sample II_Fen_N3_1_FD_194580 | JGI IMG/M metagenome (GOLD analysis project Ga0302215, IMG submission 194580) | Peat permafrost microbial communities from Stordalen Mire near Abisko, Sweden - II_Fen_N3_1 | ecosystem: Environmental > Terrestrial > Soil > Wetlands > Permafrost | place: Sweden: Abisko...
AAGAGCATGCCCGAGCGCAGCGCAAGCAGTCCCGAGTAGACGTACTCGGCACCGATGTTGTACTGGGCTTCTTCCAGATTGTGCCAAGCGATGTCCCCGGCCCCGGCGCCCGCCGGGGTCTTGCCCTCGCCCCACGGCTCGGAGATCCCGTAGTAGATGCCGTCGAGGATGTCGCGGGCCTGGCCGTCCGCATCGCGGCTCACGGTCTCGCGCGAGAAGTCCGCCGCGATCTTGAGCGAATGGACCGGATTCTGGAAGACCTTGTAGGCCGTACCGAAGCGCCAGGTCAGCGGGATCGGATCCGACTGCGACTTGTCGATGTAGAAGACCGACGGTCCGATGTTCTGCAGAAAGAAGCCGAAATCCAGCCCTTGCACGAAGGCGTTGCGACGGATCGCGCCCACGTCGAAGGCGTAGCTGGCGGCCGTACCATCCTGCTTCTGCCCGCCGATGGTGATGCCGGGAGCCAGGGCCGAGTAGAGGAACTTCAGATTGAGCCCAAGGCCCCAGTCGCGGGTCAAGCGCGTGCCGTAGGAGACGGCGCCGACCATTTCGTAGGAGCTGAACTTCTGGACTTCCTCGCCGGCCTCGTTGGTGATCGAGTTCTCGCCGAAGGACAGGAAGTTGATGTACCCGCCCACGGTTCCCCATTCCTCGACCGGGAAGGTCGCGCCGGCGAAGGTGTGGAAGAGGTCCTTGAGGTTGAGCGAAGGCAGCAGCGTCTCGTAGAAGAAGCCCAGCTGCGCATGGGCCTTGCGCTCACGCACGATGCCCACCGGCGTGGAGAACCAGAGGTCCTCGCCCTGGGCCACGATGGCGCCCGCCTCGGAGGCGCCCAGTCCGTTTCCGGCGTGGTAGTGGATCCAGCGGGCGTTGGCGGCACCGTCGGTCGTGGTCCGCGCACCGGCGGCCTTCTTGCTGGCCTCCTCCGGGAAGTACTTCCAGGCGCCCTTGTCGGTCGAGATCCAGACGGCGCCCTTCTTGTCCACGGCAAGCGACCGCACCTCGATGCCGGGGAACGCCACGCGCTCCCAGACCTTGCCGTTCCAGTGCGACAGGCCCGCGGCGTGCGCGACCCACAGGCCGCCCGAAGGATCGAAGGACAATGCTTTGACGGAATCCGACAAAAGGCCGTCGGCCGTGCCGAACATCTTCCAGGTGCTGGCTTCCTTGGTGATCTCCAGGCGAGAGAGGCCACCGTCGGCGGTTCCCACCCAGATCTCGCGACCGCGCGCATCGACCGCCACCGCACTGACCTTCTGGCTGCGCAGACCGAAGTTCTCGCCGAAGCGGCGGATCTCGAAGTCGCTGCCCTTCTGCTTGAGGCGCGCAAGTCCAGACTCGGTGCCGATCCAGACCGAGGCGCCGGCCGAGGCCAAGGCCGTCACGTTGTTCGAGGGAAGGCCCGCCGAGTCGAAGCCCTTCCAGGACTTGCCGTCGAAGCGGCGCAGGCCAAGCGGCGTGCCGATCCAGAGCTTGCCGGTCTCGTCGAGGTTCAAGGCGCGCACCGCCGACGGGATCGCCAGGGAGTACGGGAGCTTGAGGTCGACGAGGTCCTTCTCCTCGGAGGCCGAGGAAATTCCGTTGGCCTTGCGCACCTGCTGCATGAGCGCTTCGCGCGCCGCGGTGTCGAGAGGCCAGAGGTTGCCCAAGGCCCGTCGCATCACGGTCTCGACTTGATCGCCCTGGTCCAGCGAGACCACCGAGCCGTCCTTCCAGGCACGTCCGTCGTAGCGCCAGAGCCCCTTCTCGGCACCTGCCCAGACTTCGCCGCGATTGAAGAAGCTGGTGCGCTTGACGGCGCACAGGGCACTCACTCGCCCGCCGGTCAGCTGCGGCGTAAGCGACACTTCCCATTCGTCCGAGAGCGGTCCGAAGGCAAGTCCCGCCGGGTTCCAGTAGGTCGCGAAGACGTCGTCGGCCAAGGCCGTCGAGACTTCGCCCATACCCAGCTGCCGGGCACCCACCGGCATGACCAGCGTGATCACCGAGGAATTCTGGGCCAAGGCCGCACCGGCAAGAGCCAGGACGGCACATACGGACTTAGTCAGCTTGGACAAGGACGTCCCTCCAGTCGGGTGTCGGATAGCGGCCATCCTGGCCGGGCAGCATGGGACGCCAGTCGCCGACATCCCATGCGTTGCGCGCACGCAGCAGGATCGAGCAACCGGGACGGAACGGCGGGATCAGCTCCGGGTGGGCCGAGAGCTGGTCGCGAGTCACGTAGACGCTGGCATAGAACTTCTGGCCGAGCGCATCGCTTGCGGGAACCTCGTAATGGAAGGTGCGGATCTCCTGGAAGTCGCACTCCTCGATGGTCTTGAGGTTCTCCTCGATCTGCCGGTTCCACAAGGCAAGGAGCGCTGTCACCTTCTCATTGGACACGCCCTTGGACTCCAGATGCAGCTGCACCTCGCGGTCCGTAGGCTTGTTCAAGCGGATGGCATCGCGCGGATTGTGGCGCAGGCGGTAGATACCGCTGTTGTGGATCTGGTTGGAAGTCTGTTCTTCCTGGGAGCGTCGCTGAAGGGCGATGTAGAGCCCGGCGACAAAAAGGGCCACCAGCACAAGCAAGGCGGCACCGAAGATCAAGGCGTAGGTCATGGCAGCAATTTAGCGATTAACGAGGCGATAAAGCAGCATGCAAGATGTCAATCTCCTCATTCGTCGGCTTGGCAGCCTCGAAAGCCTTGCGGACGGCGCTTGCCGGGGAATCGGCCATGGCGGTCCCCTGGAGGGTCAAGGCAACCGGATCCCCCACCCTGCCCAACCTCAAGGTGACCACCTGCTTGTACAGGGTCCCCGAGAGCATCTGCAAGGCCACCGGGGCTCCTGCCTCGAGCCCCACGGCCAGCGAATCGCGGTCCCGCAAGGAGAGGCGACGCGCCAGCGACAGCCCCAGACCGGCCGTATCTACACCGGTAGGAGCCTTGATCCAGACCTGGGCCGGGACCTTGGCGCTGTCGCAGCCGCCCGCCCCGCTCAGGGCCAGGAGGAGAGCCGGCAGGGCGCTCATCCCTTGGTCACCTCGAACATGAGGAACTTGCGGTTGCGGATGGTCTCCTTGACCTTCACGCCCGGGATCTCCAGCTTGTTGCGCAGGGCGCGCGAGACGTTGGAGCTGGTCTTGTACTTGGCGCGCGGGGCCAGGATGGTGTAGTCCATCGTCTTGTCGGTGAGGATGTTCTGCTTGGAGCCGGGGAACTCGGCCTCGACCAGGTCCTCCAGGCCGTCCTTGACCTTCTCGGCGGTGGCCTCGTCGAACTTGCCGGTGACCTTGAGCACGACCTTGTACTGCAGCCCCTTGCGGGAGTCGGCCTTCCAGTAGTTGGTGACGCGCTGGAGCACCTTGTCGATGGCGTCCGAGGTGGCTTCCTCGGTGAGGGCCTCGTCGGAGGTGTTGGGGCGGGTCTGGGAGTAGCCGGTCTCGGTTCCCAGCGCACGGCCGGTGGTCGACTCGAAGGCCTTGACCACCAGGGATGCCTTGCGGCCGCCCTGGGTGTTGTCCACGGTGCCCGAGAAGGTGATGAAGATGTCGCTTCCCGAGGTCAGGGCGATCTTGTAGGCCACGTCCTCGTCCATTCCCTTGACGGTGCCGATCATGTCCACCTGGGAATTGAGGTTATCGGCCGCACGAGGGATCTGCACCTCGTACTGGCGGGCGGTGAGGTAGCTCTCGATCACGCCGGCGGTCTGCTGCGCCAGGCGGTTCTTGTCGAAGACCTCCAGCGGCGACTGCCCCTTCGGGGCGTCGGGGATCACCATGATGACGGGATTGCCGACGGCGTCGGCCAGTTCCTCGCGCGAGGCCATCACGCCCTTGGCGACCAGGAGATCGGTGAGGCTTCCCTTGTTCACGCGCACCAGGCGGGTGATCTCGTACTGGCCGTTGGCCAGCTTGCGCGTGGCGGTGACCTTGTCGGCGACCCAGCTCAGGTAGGGGCGCGGCTCGCGGTACAGCTCGTCGAGGACCGGGTCCATGCCCTTCCTCTCGGCCTCGACCGACACGATGCGGTCGGTCCACTTGAACATCACGAAGTCCAGGGCCACACGGGCGACATCGGCATCGGCCATCTCGGGATTGTCACCCACGCCGGTCGCCTTGACGGTGACCTCGGTGGGGCTGTAGCTCTCGACGAACGACGCCTCGAAACCGCGGGGACGGATACGCTTCTCGCTCTTGGCGGCGATCAGGGAAGATGCCAAGAGAACACATGCAACCAGACGCTTCATGGAAAACCTCCAACGAGAGAACCCTCTCGGCTATAAGGAACTAGAAAACTGAGCGAAAGTCAAGCGACCTGCTTGCCTCATGTGCTCCAGATCACAGGGAATGTGACGGAGGTCACAGGGGATCGCTCCGCAGCCTTGGGTTCAGAAGCGCAGCGCCAATCCGACGGAAGGCAGGAAGGTCCAGCCCTCGAGACTGATCGGGGCCATGTCGGGGACCTTGTAGGTCCCGTAGTCGGTGTGCCACAGGGACGCGCCGAGCGTGAGGTTGAAGACGCCCCAACCGGGCTGCACCATGCCGTGGACCCCGAAGGAGGCGAAGCGCTCCTGCGTCTCGGGGATCACCTCGGCCCGCTTCACCGTTCCGTCCACCTGGACATCGCTCACCGGCGTGAAGGAGTAGTCCACCTGGGTGAGAGCCACCCCCACTCCGCATCCGAGATTGGTGTGGAAGCCCTTCGCGCTCCCGTATTGCACGCCGAAGGCCAGCGGCACCAGCAGGTCCTGGCGCTTGAAGTCCATGCCCAGCGCCGTTCCGGCCTTCCCGGAGACCTCGAAGGATTGGGTCATGTAGCCCAAGCCCAGTCCGCCCGTCCACTCGCCGCTCCCGCCGTCGAGGAACTGCCAGCGCAGGTCGCCGCCCTTGCTGCCGGCCACGTAGCGGCCGCCCAGCTCGAAGCCGGCTCCGACCCCGACGCGCACCGCGACGTCCAGCGCCGAACCCGGCATGTCCAGCTGCGCCGCGACCAGAGCGCGCTCCAGCTTGCGAAGATCGCTGCGATCCAGCCCGGAGAGGTCGCTCTTGGCCTTGTCCAGGACATCGAAGTAGGGACCGATGCTTGCGGAAGGAAGCGACGCCACCTGGTCGGCCTGGATCTCGAAGGAGCCGGCCTCCGCCACGCGCCCGTCCCACAGGATGCTGCGCGGCGCACTGCAACCGGCCAACAGGGCAAGGAACGGGAAAACAGGAACGAGTCGCATCAAGCACGGCTTGCGGTACAGGGAGAACATCGCCGAAAGTTAGCTCGGGCGAACCCGTAAGGGAGGGCCCTCTTCCCGCCCTGTTCGCCCATTCCCCCTTTTGACAGGATCTGTCATGGGCTCGCCAAGCCTCCTCGCCTTTGACAGATTCCGTTCGTCCTGAGGCTCTCGAAGGATGGACGGAATCTGCCTGCGGCTGCGGGGTCTTGGCCCTGCGGGCGACGGTCGGGGGGAGGTTGGCGTTTCTTGTCCGTGCCGACGGCGTCTTGCCTTTGCACTGCGTGCCCGTTGTTCTGGGGCTCCACCCCAGACCCGGCTTGAAATCGGTTTGCAGGCGCTCCGCCCTGCACCCGGCCTAGGGCCACTGGCGGCCCTAGGAACCGCCACCCAGGGATGGCATCCCTGGGGACCCTGCATTTTCGCAGCACGCCAAGCCGACGGCCACCACTCGCGATCAGCAACCTCGTGTGCTCGAGAGGGCAGCTTGCCCCACGCGATCAGGATCGCAACATGGGGCCCCATGAAGGGTACTACACAGGGCCACTGACGTGGCCATTGCGCAAAACCTAGCGAAGGGCTAGAGCCAATGATCCATGCGCCCGTCTGCGTGTCCTTCACACAGACGCATTCTAAAATTTCGTGATTTTGATCGTTATGTTGCGGAATTTATGTTCAACGGATTGTTGATCTTTCCCGACACAAATGAGTTGCAAATCACGAGATTCAGCACCTAGATGATAGCCAATACAAACAGAATCGTCACGGCGCAATGGAGAAAGATATCGATAAAAATGGGACCAGTAGTGCCCCGAAAAATCCCGCGACGCATCCTTAAGCGCTACAACATTATCTACAACAATACGTTCATGTTGCAAATCCTGCCATCTATATCCAGCCCCACCGCCTAGCGGATTGACAAATACGGCTCTAGACAACTTAGCCCACAAAGAAGTTGCGCTAGATATATTGTAATACCGCTGTCTCAAGCCAAAACCTTTCCCATCACGCACCTCAAACATAACATTTTTTATTTCCCTTCCATCCAACTCTCCTGCAATTTGCCTCACGGAATCAAACGAGTAATCAAATCGTGCATCATACCCATACAAAGAAGAGCCCCATTGACTCCGCGGATTAAACTCAAACGAGGACACCCCTTTAAGGCCATCCAAGTCACGCCCCCGCTCAACAGTTTGTGCCACCCTAGAACTTGAATCCCTAGACAAGCCTAGAGAATTCAAAATCGAAATATACCCAAAATACCCACCAATAGTCCACCTAGCAGAATACACATACAATCCCGAATCCGCGCAATAAACTACCGCACCCCTCGAATGGAATGAATCTTTACAATCAACCCCCACACAGGAAGCACGAAAGCACAGACGGCTTCCAAATCTATAAAAATCCGGACTCGATATCGCCTTCACGCACCCCATCTCTGGATAAGCTATTCTTTTCGCTTGTATCCACGATACGGATGGAATCTTGACAACGGGAAGAATCTCGTGCCTTTCGGTAATATTCAAGCAGCCTAATGCCTGATCATGCCCCAGGCTCGCTGGACTAATGTAAACTTTCCGCAGAACATTTTGATCCAATCCCGAAAGACCATACGGATCAAAGCAATCCCAACTTTTATAATACGACAATTCTGCGAATGAAAGCGTTTCTTGCATATATGCTTGACGAACAAAAGACTTTTCAAAAGAAGAAGCCACGTTCAAATAAAGGAATATAAAACAAACTAACATCTCACGGGACCACCACAGGAAAATTAACAGATTCACCCACTTTGAAAATCTTAAAATCCTCTAAAGCATAGCGGGATTTTTCCAACGTAACCGCACCAGACTGCGGATCAATTACAGGATTTGCAAGTATAAAATTATATGGCTCATTTCCAATTATTCCGCGGCGAGATCCATTTTGAGAAACCTGCGTCGCACGAGGATCATCCATCATATATTTCGAAGAGAAAAATACAACATCCGTTGCCGATCTATTCCTGCCGACGCCCATATCCCACTGTCCTTCCCGATACTCCCCTCCACATACAATCGTATAATCCAAATCTCCAATCACTGAAATACGCCATGCCGAGGAAAAAGCCAATATACCAGGCTCAAGACCTCCACGGCAAGAAAACTCAATAAATGAAGCATTCTTCTCAAATGAAGTCGCAGAAGGATTTGGCACCCATGACTTTTCATCCCCGACAATAGGAAATCCCTGTCCACTTCCGTGACCAAAATAGACTACCCTTGCAAGCTTATTCTGCCCTCCCGCGTATCGCGCAACAACGGCATTCAGATAATCACCACATCCACCACCATTTACCAAATACCTGCCACAATCTACATAAACAATATTCTTCAGGCCATCACCCAAACTCACCAAATAATCCCTGTAAATTTGAGATGCTTTTCTTGCACCCACGATGTAGTTGTCATTAGCATCTATCAACGGTCCCGATACAAGCAATTGAGTTGAACCAAGTATCCTCGCCCGCATCTCCAAAATAAACTTATTATTCTCACTCTGTGCAGTCCCACCGTTTGAAAGCTCGAGCCAAAACACACCTTCACCAATTTTCGCCGTAGAAGTCGCACTTACAGAAAATGAGTTATTAGTCAAAGTAGATGTAGCAACTGTGAATGGGCAGCCAGCAATGCCCCCTGTACCCGAACACCCAATTTTTTTAATGGCCGTTTTCACTGCGGAACTAGGCAGCAATAAATTCCTCGAAAGCGTAAAGTCCCGGCGTTCATTTGGAAGCATTTCTGCGACATTCCTACGCCGAATGCCTTCTGGAGAATTATTTACACTTTCAACCATCGATGACTTTCTATCAACACCACCACGCATCCTTATACAACGACTTTTTTCCAAGCACATTTCAAGCAAGTATGACTCCAAATTTTCATTAGAAGATTCTACCTGCGAGAAACCGACGGCAGAGGATTTAGCTCGCCCCCACAATCCGCGTTCATGTAGATGAGTATAAATTGATCCAACCGGACTCCCTACTTTCCCTGCCATATCAAGAGAATAAGACACCGAGCCATCTTTCGAGACCGCATCATTCGGAGCTAATGGCAGGAATTGGTTTGATGAATTTTTCACATACAAATCAACATTTTTCGAAGTCTGAATGGCAAGCTTTGCCATTGAACTAATATCACTTATTTGAGGACTCGAAATCAGAGTCCAACCATCAGCACTTAATAACGCATCATTTTGAATAAAATCAATAACCATACCAGCTTTCAGGCCATTCTTGAGGCGGCCATTTAATGAATAGGTACCAGAGCCCAAAAGGATCGCAAATGCATCAGATATAGATTCTCTCTTTTTAACTTCTCCCCAACCTTCAGCTAAGAACTGTTTAAACTCACCTCCTGACATTTCAGTGACCCCGCGCATCATAACTACAACAGCAGCAACAAATCGATGAAGATCCAGATCTTTTCCAATAGGAGGATTGAAGTCAGGTACTTCATTCGTCTTTGGGCTATTCAAAATTCCGACTACATCTCGCGAAGCATCGCGCACCCAATCCGAACCTGAAGACAACGGAAGTGAATAGTAATAATTATAGCCATCAAATTTTGTACCAGACTCCCCGCTGGGCAGCCCTCCAATCATAGAAATATCAATATTAGAGGGCCTCCCTGGGATCAAAATAAAATTCTCCCCCCACTTTAAACCGCCGCCATCGACAAAGGAATATCCTCGCCACTCAGAATACGGAACATTTGGATCATTCGTAACAGTAGACAGAAGATCATTTGAAAAAACCCGCAATCCTCCACTGCTCAATTGAGATGCTATCGTTATTAATTCATTTCCAGCCACATAGGAGCGTCCATCGATAGCTACTTTTGTTTCAAACGGATAATGATCACCAGACTCAAGCTCTCCATCCTGGCATATCTGCTGTCTAACTCTCAACAACGTCGCAAATTGATCTTGTTTAGCTCCCATTTTATCAAAATCAACACGTTCCACAATCGGTCGACTTTGTAAGCAGTCATTCGTGCCAACCTGCGCCTTATAAACATTCCGTTCAAAGTTCACCTGATACACAAAAGACGTAATCCATTTTGTCTTGTAATTATTTCCTCCCAATGAGGTTTCAAGCTTACAGCGATAGCCCATCGCATAAACGGAATATGCCACATTTGGATCTAATTCTGTGAATCTAACCATAGCCTTTCCTGAATTGTCAAATTTCCCTATTGACGATCGCGTGTCACCTTTTCCCGTTTTCCCATATGCAGCAATGACATCAAGCCGCGGCGCCGAATTCGTGCTGATTACCACCACGGAATATTCAGGGTTCATTCCGACTGTACCGGCCATTTTGACTGTTACAATCAATGAATTCGCATTAACATCAACTTTTTCAATGGCTACACTTTTTGTTTCTTGCCTTTCATCATCACACGCACTTCCAACTGGAAACGAAGTCGTCGCATACGCGCTATTCAAGAACAGTATCACCCCGAATACAATCATTCTTTTGGCAGAACTCATACGATCCATCATTTCCTCCAAAAAAGCAAAACGCCATAATTCATTGATCACCAATCGCCTCACCATCCCTCACCTGCCCGCCCCACTCGACGACCGTGAATCCACGGCGCGCAGGCTTGGTCAAGACTGGGGGATGAAGCCGGACATAGCTTTTCAGCTTTCGGAAGGAGAGAGCGACTCGCAGCATGGTCGTCGGAGTCGGAGAGACGCTCAGCGGGTGCGCTTGGGAAAATTCCTGATCGAAGAACTGGATCATCACCCAAGGTGAATTCACCAAGGAATGCATCCAGAAGGTCACGCATTCCTGACGCTCCCGGAAGTTCAAACCCTTGAGCTCCAGAAGGGAATCCAGGACCTGCGCAAACTCGCTGCCACGCACCACCACACCCGTATCGGAAGCCGGGGGCACCCAATTCTTCCCCTCCCAATAAAGGCCATAAAACTCCTTGCCACTCTTACGTTCCACCAAACGGCCATCCGGGTACGCCTGTACTTGCCACCTCCCTGAATCGTCTTTGGGATACGTCATCGCCAAGGACGACACGGGTCCGATTCGGACATCTACAGGCATCGCAGAGTCTGGATAGAGGTAGATCATGGGTTTGAGATATATTTGCTTGGGATCTTCAAGATCCATGTAACCAGGCAAACGTTCTGTATCCACGTAGCCAGGCATAAGTTTACGAATTTCCTCGTCTTTATTATTCTGCCATAAGGAGTCATTTCGCGCACGTTCCTTCACCCCAGCCAGCCCATTCTCTCGTCTTTTTGGGGTTACCACTTTTGCATTCGAACGACGAACAAACCGCTTCCCCGTCGTGAGAGAAGGTCGATAAGAGCATGAGGCACTATCACACATCGCCACAACTTCATATATACCACCAGAGTTTCCATTATAATACCAAGCAAAACCAAGCCGCCCCTTTTTAACAAACCATTTCGAAGGAGCGGATAAAAAACAATCAAGCAAATAAGCCCCATTTTCCGACCACTCTATCAAGAATACTCTTTCATCATCAGCAATGCCGGGCCGAATCAGACAAAATTTACTCCCAGAAACCTCAATCACATTCGAATAACTAAGCCAATCAATCGAAAATCCCGAATCTCGATGTGCCCGCCTGATTTTCTGCACCATATTTTCGAAAATAGGATCAGATTTTACCTGATGATTTGCGCTTATAACCACATCCCCTGCTATGCTGGAGATCGCAGGGAGGCACAGCAACAAAGTCAATCGCATCCATTTCATAAGTGTGGACATGATAGTCATCAGCTCATTCTGCCTCACCATCCCTCACCTGCCCGCCCCACTCGATGACCGTGAATCCACGGCGCGCAGGCTTGGTCAAGACCGGGGGATGAAGCGGGACATAGCTTTTCAGCTTACGGAAGGAGAGGGCGACACGCAGCATGGTCGTCGGAGTCGGAGAGACGCTCAGCGGGTGCGCTTGAGAAAATTCCTGATCGAAGAACTGGATCATCACCCAAGGAGAATTCACCAAGGAATGCATCCAGAAGGTCACGCATTCCTGTCGCTCCCGGAAGTTCAAACCCTTGAGTTCCAGAAGGGAATCCAGGACCTGCGCAAACTCGCTGCCACGCACCACCACACCTGTGTCGGAAGCCGGGGGCACCCAATTCTTCCCCTCCCAATAAAGGCCATAGAACTCCTTGCCGCTCTTGCGCTCCACCAAACGGCCGTCCGGGTACGCCTGCACTTGCCACTTCCCAGAATCGTCCTTGGGATAGGTCATCGCCAAGGACGACACGGGTCCGATTCGGACATCTACAGGCATTGGAGAATCAGGGTAGAGGTAGATCATGGGTTTGAGAATCATAGGCTCGCCACATTCAAGCCCATGTCGTACATACCCGACAATTCCACACGATTTTTCTCCTTGACGTTGATAATCCCTTTCAGAAATCAATACATTCATCCTGGCTTGGATCACCGAATCACCATCACCCGGCAGAGAATCAACAAGTCCAGGGTACGAGCAATTATAATTATAGCAATATGTAAAACCAACACCAGAAGTCACAGCCAGTTCAATTTCACTTATGCCATTCACATTCCACAACAGCGCATTCTTACGTCTATACATCAATACCGAATCCGGGGGGCGGAAGAAATAATCAACCAAGAATAATTTACTTTTTAGATCAAAAAGATAAGTAAATCCTTTCTTACTCGTCGGAGACTTCACGAGAATCAAGTTTGAGCTATCCAGAAATGGCCTTGATACCCAAAAAGAATCCGCAACATTGTTACGGCCCTTATAAAGCACCTTTTCTAAAATATAGACCTTCGAAGCAACGGTTTGAGCAACCGAAGAGTCAGCCAATTCCCACTTAATTGGATATGGGGGATTTTTCCCAAAAAAACAAGAAAGAAACAAGACTACATTTACCATGCACAGCTTCCTCCTCGCAGGCAATCAAGCGACGTTGACAGCGGAAGTGGGCCCGCCTGCAGAGCCAATGAAGATGGAATAGATCCCTTATTTCGAACTGCAGCAGTCGAGTTTTTAGGATCGATTTGATACTCCGAAACATCAGCAGGAAGTTGATACCAAGGATACAGAATCGCCCCATTCTTTGAATCATAACCAGTAATTGAGGTTGACGAACTAATACTTTGCCCTTCCTTAATTGAAGACAAACCATACATATATTTTCCATCAATAGTTTTTTTGGGATATTCCGCAACTGCCAACCAATTAAATCCAATCACAGGAACGCGCCATTTTTCAGCCAAGCGTTTTGCTATAGGTTCACCATACTCATGAACAGCTTTCATCGTATAAGGCACTTCAATAGGTTTATTACCAGCAGAATACCCCTTGATCCAATAAGCAGCACCATAGCACTGAAAAAGGTTAATTCTCGCCACCGGATCAAATTTCCCTAAAAAGTCTGGAACCGTCCCTTTTGTATCAATTTTCAATCCATCAAAAAAGCCCAAATGCTCCCCTGATTCCAACTTCCCAAGCCACAATCCTGCCGCTGAGCCATGCCCAAAGAACGAAATCTCACGCGTAATCCCAGAAGACAATAGCCTATTTAATTCTAAAAATGACACGCCATAGCCTTTTGCCATCGCAGTTCCAGATTCGCTAATTTCTATATCTCTGAGCTTTTTACCAAACAGCGGTCGAATCCGAATAACTTCAGGCTTCCCTCCTGAAGATACGATTGTCTTCGCGTAAAGCTCAGCTAATCCCTCCATCATTTTCTCAGCTGCATCACCCGCACCACCATAGCCTGTAACAATATACTGATGAGAAGGATAAATCATCAATGGCACATCATGAACATATTTCACAATACTACCTTTCACTTTTCCCGTTTCAACTTTTTGATCTGACGAAATCCAATACTGCTGTGATGCGCTTTGCGTCAAAGGCGGCACATGAATATTCAACCGAGATACAGACAAGTCCGCGAGCAAATTTGGAATGCATCCGTCAAAGCATTTGATCTTCGGATTCACAAAGCCTGGAAGTGCGCCAGCGTCAACCGAATAGCTATACGTTTCATCCGAAATCAATCGAAACTTAAAATCATCAGGCAAATACTGCAAGAAATCAGCGTCTTTGGGGTATGACTTTTTAAGTTGATCAGAAACCTTGATAAGACTTTTAGAATTAATCGTACCAGAAAATCGAGATCGAGCATTTTTCGCACCAGTACGACTCACAATAACCGAATAATGCCGTTCATCGAGACTCTGATCTTTCATGGAAACACCCTCAATTGGTCGAGCCCACAAGCCACCATCAAGAATGCTATTCCAAGTCACAGAACCTCTATCAAAAGAGTAAGACATAAAATCACTTTGTGACGAAGCTTCAGCTTCCCATGTCGGATCGGTAGTGCGATATCCATTTCCACCAATCGCGCAAAATGCGCCTTTTTTGTCCCTATAATACAACCCAACATTATTCGAATGAGAAACGTTCATCTTTTCAGAAGGAATATGCGCTGATTTCCCTGAAAGAGAAGAAGGAAGAAGAGCGATTCTAGAATATACACCAGATGTGAGTTCCACCTGCACATCCACAACGCGCTCAAAATTCGCGAACCCATCTTCAAGCGATCCCATGTTCCGATTTACCGCAAATTTCCACAGTTCAAAAAAACGATCATCATTGGTTGTTTTGCTAGAAAGAGTCGGCAATGAAGAAAATTGGGAAACAACATCTCCAAGTTCTCCAAGCGCGACTACATTCGCCTGCAACAAAAAGAAGGCCATAAATTTTGCATTCAAATAATTTCCATCTAAAAGCACATTATCATATGTACCAGTTTGAGCCAGAATTAGCCTAACCAATTCATCTACTGAACTTTCAAAAACAGATTCTTTACTTGGAACCAGAGACTGGCTTAAGCCAGATTTAACAGTGACGCCAGCGACAGATCCATCTTTCCTACCTAATGAAACAAAAAGTCCTTCAGGGAAATTTTCCGCCGAGAATTGATAATAAAAATAATAAAAATCGCCATGTTCAAACTGAAAAACACTATCTGAAGGCCTACTAGTTTCCAGTAGACGAGAGAGACCATAGGAATTCAATGGGAATTTTTTATTAACCGGCCCTGGCGTAAATTCATACTTGTAATAACGAGAAAAATTAAATATCAATTCACACTCGCTACCACATGCCGATTTCGAGAACGCAACAACACCATCAATAGTCCTTGTTGAAGAAGGAGCCGGATTCGTAATCAGCCCTTTCCCTGGATCTGAGAGACTGTAAGCAAAAACCGACATTGATTTATCTTGAGAAGACGTTCTTTCCAGCACTCCTCCATCTTGATAAATTGATAATTTTGACACATTCATCGATACAGTCGGATCACATTTGTATCCAAAAACAGATGCAACAAACGTGGAGAGATGTTTTGTTTCAATCCCTGGTATCACATAATTCCCACTTGCATTTTTTCCCAGCTTCGCAAGTTCAAAAGAAGAAACCATTTGACCTGCAGAGGATTGACTCCCGTAAATCGCGGCAAATTTAGTAGTTGCCAAATTATTTTCAGACAAAACAACAACAACATAATTCGGATCTTCGTCATCAACAGCTCGATCAATCTTAACAACAAGATTGATTTTTTTTGAAACCAAGTCCAAGCTCGACTCAGCATTCACAATCTCTGGCGTCCTAACCTTTCCGATTACACTGCATGCACTTTCAACAGGCAACATTTTCGAAAAGAATAGAACACTCATCAACGCAGCCACTATAGCCATCACTCACCTCCATCGCATCACTACATCATTGAAAAAGCACACTAGCCCGCGATAAATCTTCAAGAAGAGCAATCATCGTTTGCCTTTTCTAGAAAAGCCACGACAATCTGCACTGATGTGAGATTGCCGTTCCTCGTTAGTCACACTCAACGATCCTGCAGATCGCCGCCCGAACTCATCACTTCCCAAACCCCACCAAGCGCCTCACAGAGCCATCCATGCTGCGTTCGATGAACAAGCCACGCCCTTCTTGGACTTGCTTGCCATTCAGATCATACCGCCCCTGAATGCCAACCTGCCCTGCATTGGCACGGCGGGAAATGCCAACGTTTGCTGGCGCCTTGGTGGGATATCCAGAAATACTTGCACTTTGCGCTGAAAATCCATAAGCAATAATAGCTTCATCTTCTGGATTTGCCGAAATGACAACCGGGCCATGATCCAAAGAGAATGCTTCCCCCTTTCTCGAAGGCAAATGCAAAATATAGCCAGAAGCGACCGAGACCCTTTCATTAACCATTTTGAAATTTCGATATTCCCCATGAATAGAATTCCCCGAAAGCCCATAATACCCACCAGCCCATGGATTGCAGAGATTGGCAATATACGCATACGTCGTATCTTTGACCGCCATATTCATAGTTCGATATGTCGGAAGTTCGTATGGATACGCCCCATTATCATTCAAATCGCACACACCATTTGAAACCATGCAACCAACTTCGGAGGCATAATACTTGAAGAACCCAGAGAGATCCAACTTTACAGAATCCGCAGCTTTGGTCATCCACTGTTCTTCCGGATACAAGAAACTCTGTGTCACATTTCTCGACCGCAATTCCCACAACTTGCGGATCACCCCATCGCCAGCGTACTTGGCCATGGCGCGAAGGAACAGGGCTTGCCCATTGCCTTGGAAGACTCCACCATTCAACAGCGCCAGAAACTCCTGATTGGTTTGACCCGTCCCCCTGCTGACGGACGTCACGATCAGGTAGGTTTGACGTATGACAGAGACTCCCAAGTCCACTCGTAGGACACATGACGCCGCCTTCAAGGAACGTGCGGTCCAGATGGCCCAA
>Ga0302215_10001583_pt1 | contig 16088 bp, 7 predicted proteins | sample II_Fen_N3_1_FD_194580 | JGI IMG/M metagenome (GOLD analysis project Ga0302215, IMG submission 194580) | Peat permafrost microbial communities from Stordalen Mire near Abisko, Sweden - II_Fen_N3_1 | ecosystem: Environmental > Terrestrial > Soil > Wetlands > Permafrost | place: Sweden: Abisko...
AAAATTATCGCGTATCAGAGTCGAACCTATGTTGGACGTCATGATGATAATCGTATTCTTGAAATTCACCAGTCTGCCTTTGTTATCGGTCAGACGTCCGTCGTCCAGCACTTGAAGCAATACGTTGAAAATATCGGGATGTGCTTTTTCAATTTCATCGAACAATACCACTGAATAAGGTTTCCGACGGATAGCCTCGGTCAGTTGTCCACCTTCATCATAGCCCACATATCCGGGAGGCGAACCAATCAACCTGGTAACCGAAAACTTCTCCTGGTATTCGCTCATATCAATACGGGTCATCATATTTTCATCATCGAACAGGTACTCCGCCAGCGCCTTTGCCAGTTCGGTCTTGCCAACTCCTGTTGTTCCTAAAAAAATAAAGGAGCCTATCGGCCGTTTTGGATCCTGCAATCCGGCACGGCTTCTCCTGACGGCATCCGATACCGCCTGAATGGCTTCATCCTGACCCACTACCCGTAAATGAAGTTCATCTTCCAAATGAAGCAATTTATCCTTCTCAGACTGGAGCATCTTTTTTACAGGAATACCTGTCCAACGGCTTACCACATCGGCTATATCCTCACTGTCCACTTCTTCTTTTATCAACGCATGAATACCCTGCATGGTCGCCAGTTTGGTTTGAAACTGTGCCATTTGTTCCTCTGCAGCTTTGATTTTGCCATAACGTATTTCTGCAACAGCTCCATAATCACCTTCACGTTCCGCACGGTCGGCCTGGTATTTTAAGTCTTCAATTTCAATCTTTTTTTGTTGAATGCTGTCAATCAGTTGTTTTTCCGATGACCATTTGGCACGCAATTCTTTCCCATCTTCCTTTAAATTCGCAATTTCTTCGTTCAACTGTTCCAGTTTCCTGGTATCGTTTTCACGTTTAATGGCTTCACGCTCTATCTCCAGTTGTTTTATGGAACGTTCAATGATATCCAGTTCCTCAGGCACCGAATCCACCTCAAGCCGAAGCTTGGCAGCTGCCTCATCCATCAGGTCAATGGCTTTATCCGGCAAAAACCGGTTGGTAATATACCTGCTCGACAGTTCTACTGCAGCAATGATGGCATTATCCTGTATCCTGACTTTGTGGTGGTTTTCATACCGTTCTTTCAGTCCCCGAAGTATCGAAATGGTACTGGGGATATCAGGTTCGTCCACCTGAACAATTTGGAAGCGTCGTTCGAGTGCTTTATCTTTTTCAAAATATTTCTGGTATTCATCCAATGTCGTTGCACCGATAGCACGTAGCTCCCCTCTTGCCAAAGCTGGTTTCAGTATATTGGCTGCATCCATGGCACCATCGCTTTTACCCGCACCCACCAGGGTGTGAATTTCATCAATAAACAGGATCACTTCACCTTCTGCCTTTATCACTTCATTGACAACCGCCTTGAGCCGTTCTTCAAATTCACCTTTGTATTTGGCACCTGCAATCAGGGCACCCATATCCAGCGAAAAGATTTGTTTCGATTTCAGGTTTTCAGGTACATCACCCCGCACAATCCTATGTGCCAGTCCTTCGGCAATAGCCGTCTTACCAACTCCAGGTTCACCGATCAATATCGGGTTATTCTTGGTCCGGCGGCTCAGTATCTGAAGGACACGACGGATTTCTTCATCACGTCCGATAACCGGGTCAAGTTTACCTGCCCTTGCTTGTTCGTTCAGATTAATGGCATATTTGTTCAGGGCGTTATAGCTTTCTTCTGCCGTAGCTGAATCTGCCTTCGACCCTTTTCGCAATTCATTGATAGCCTGTTGTAACTCTTTCTCGGCGACTCCTGCATCTTTCAATACCTTGGAAAATGCATTTTTTTCAGCGATCAACGCCAGCAGAACATATTCCAGGGATACAAACTGATCACCAGCCTTCGTTGAAAGTTCGGTCGCTTTTTGCAATACGGCATTCGTTTCCCGACTCAGGTAAGGCTCTCCACCCGATACCCTTGGTAAGCTGCTGATCATCCGATCGGCTACCGCTTCCAGTGAAGGAATATTCACACCCAGTTTTCCAAACAGAAACTGCGTCAGATCTTCCCCTTTCGTGACTACTGCTTTAAATAAATGGGGCGTTTCAACCACCTGCTGCCCATTCGATTGAACCAACTCAATCGCATGCTGAATGGCATCCTGCGATTTAATGGTAAAATTATTAAAATTCATTGTTTAATTTTTAATACGTTAAATCCTTTGAAAATTGAAAGTATATACAATCGATTCAATCCATGTGAATCAAATACTCTACCAACCTTAAGAACCTGTTAAATTGACAGATATAAACATTATTTACCTGAATAACAAGACATTATTTCAGCTTATTCGAAAACTTCAAGTAAATTAGTCATGTTATTCAGAACGTCAGATAAACAGGTACAAAAACATTAACCGGCAACAAATTAATTGTTGTTCATTTAATTCTTTTTGGTATTTTCGTGTATCAGCAAGTGAACAATTAAATTTTCTCCTGAATTAGTTGAAATAGTAGTGATATGAAATCTTCATACTTACAGCGTAAGCCTTCGGTAATCTGCAACTTTCATGGTCAATTGACAGCATTTATCTTTGCAATTAAAAAAGCAAAGAAATATGAAATCAGAAACAATGACACGAAAAGAGATTTATCAAATCGTATCCCAATGGCAGGAGAGTGGATTATCCCTTCAATCATTTTGCGAACTGGAGAATATGAAAATGGACACTTTTGCTACTTGGATTAAAATATAAAGAGTCCAATATCATACAGTTAGCCTAAGTGTGGTACCACTACAAATTGAAAAATATTTAGCTCCTATAAACACTGGTTGCGATGTGAAATATCCCAATGGAGTTCGGTTGCATTTGAGCATCATGCCTGGGGAACAGGAATAGAGTCGACTAATTCATATATACCGCGAGCCATGTTCTCATTAAATGATTCGCTAAGTAATTTTTACTTTCGCGAATCAACTGATATGCGAAAAGGATTTTGATGCATTATGCGGAATGGTTCGTTCCCAAATGTTTCGGAATCCACTGAGTGGTGAGGTATTTATTTTTATGAACCCCACTATCAAGATTCTGAGATGGGAATCGGGCGGACTGGTGATCTATCACAAACGATTGGAACAAGGGCGTTTTGAAGAACATCACTCTCAGGATAAAAGTTGCCACCTTAAATTGGCTGAATTGGTGATGATTCAGGGTATTTCTATGCAAAACAGAGTGCAAATAAAAAGATACATTAATGACTAAACAGCTCATATATAAAGCGATTAAAGCTTTATTTTATCAACTTTATTTTTCATCTTTACACTGTGATTGAAACAAAAAAAACATACCGCAACTGTCTCCGGAACCTGAGCTCCTTCAACAGGAAAACGAAGATGTACTGAATCGAATACAAGACCACAATATTCAAAAACCAGACGAATTACTCCCGCATAAGTGGAAACCGAACCACCTCTAAATTAGACTAAAGTATAAAAGCCCACATAAACAGAACTTAAATCTGCTTATATGGGCTTTTTTGATCTTACAAGATGTACTTTACCGAAGGCTTACGGTACAAAAACTGAAAGAAACTAACTTATGTTTACTTATTATTTTATGATAGGTATTGGATTGGTTATGGTTTGGTTTTGGTTCGGAAAGGTATCTAATTTCACATCCATTTAATATCCATTTATATGCCATATATCTTTATAGATATATGGATGTATTATGGCAAATATATGATTGATATATGAATGTTATATGGCAAACATTTCTGAACCAAAACCAAACCATAACCAATCCAAAAACATTGAAAGAACATTTGTACAGCAAAAATAAATAAATTAGTGCAGATTTGTACACAAAAAACAAAATATTTTTAATCCTGGTAAATTTGGCCCGGACTACTGTGATTTATTCATTCATGGTAAGTTGCAAAGTTTATGATGTCAACCCACAAGAATGGATAAACGATGTACTGAATCGAATACAAGACCACAATATTCAAAAAATGGACGAATTACTCCCGCAGAGTGGAAACTAAACCATTCTACTATCAAACAAATTTTAAAAGCCCATAATAGCAGAATCAAGACCTGCTTTTATGGGCTTTTTGAGTAAACAGGATGTACTTCGCTGAAGGCTTACAATGAAAGGCGGAGGAAACTTAAAGCAATAAAAGTAGAGTAATTATTTAATATGATTATCCGTAAAAGCTCCTAATGCTTTAAAATAGAATATGCGAGTGGAATCAAATAAAAATAAAAACTCTGGCGATGAAAAATTGTGAAAACATAGTTTATTTATCAGACTATTTCGCTTAGCAAGTGAATAACTTTGTGTTTCTTTGTGACTTAGAGACTTAGTGGCAAGAAAAAAGATCGCCACTAAGACACAAAACACTAAGTATCACAAAGCTAAAACTAAATAGAATCCAAAGTATGAGACATTAATTTATCAGGACACTTTGCGGATAATCATATTATTTAAAAACGATCCGGGGAGTTGAAATGTAAAGCCGGCAGAATTTGAAGGAAATGTAATATGTGTCGTTTCAATCATAAGACGCATTCGAAACGATTCAAATACTAAAATAAAACGTTGTATCATAATTTCAAAAAATGTCACAAAATGATCCCTTCCGATTGATTCGCTATGCAATCTTTATGCAAGGTTAAACAATTCGAACATTCCAATGTTAGTGTGATATTGAAAGCAGGATAGAGGTATTTTTCATCCCGTCGACGTAGTCTGTACCGGCAGGTATTTCTATTACCTAAACCGTTTTAACCTGATATTTCGACGAGAAGGCAGAATATAAAGATTTTTAATTTTTATATACTTGTTTTTTTATAGTTTCATTTTATATATTCACAAAAAAAGCTATCTTTGCCTCATAAAACTTAGAATCACAATCTATCAATTAAATCTAATTATTTAAAAATGAGTAACCCTAAAAGAGTCTACACGTTCGGCAACGGACTTGCCGAAGGTAAAGCAGACATGAAAAATTTGCTCGGTGGAAAAGGAGCAAATCTCGCAGAAATGAATTTAATCGGTGTTCCGGTACCTCCCGGATTAACCATTACAACGGATGTTTGTAATGAGTATTATGCATTGGGTAAAGATAAAGTGGTTGAACTCTTAAAACCTGAGGTTGAAAAAGCCATCGAAGGTCTTGAGAAACTGATGAATTCCAAATTTGGTGATATTGAAAATCCATTATTAGTATCGGTTCGTTCAGGTGCCCGCGCTTCCATGCCGGGAATGATGGATACAATTTTAAACCTGGGTCTGAATGATGCAGTGGTAGAAGGACTGACCCGCAAGACAGGCAATGCCCGCTTTGCTTGGGATTCGTACCGTCGCTTTGTTCAAATGTATGGTGATGTTGTATTAGGGATGAAGCCTGCCAACAAAAACGACATTGATCCGTTTGAAGAAATAATTGAACATTTAAAAAAAGAAAAAGGTGTTGAACTTGACAATCAACTTTCAGTAGAAGATTTGAAAGTACTGGTTGCACGATTCAAATCAGCCGTATTAAAACAAACCGGTCATAATTTTCCGGATTCTGCATACGAACAACTCTGGGGAGCAATTTGCTCGGTTTTCGATTCCTGGATGAACGACCGTGCTATCCTGTACCGCAAAATGGAAGGAATTCCTGCTGAATGGGGTACCGCTGTGAGTGTACAATCCATGGTATTCGGCAATATGGGAGATACTTCGGCAACTGGCGTTTGCTTTTCACGCGATGCAGCAACAGGCGAAGATATTTTTATTGGTGAATACCTGATTAATGCACAAGGTGAAGATGTAGTGGCCGGAATCCGTACACCGCAGCAAATCACCAAAGAAGGATCTAAACGTTGGGCAATGCTGGCCGGAGTGAGTGAATCCGACCGGGTATCAAAATATCCTTCCATGGAAGAAGCCATGCCCACTATCTTTAAAGAGTTGGATGCCATCCAGACAAAACTTGAGAATCATTACAAAGATATGCAGGACATGGAATTTACCGTACAGGAAGGTAAATTATGGTTTCTGCAAACCCGTAACGGCAAACGCACAGGTGCAGCCATGGTTAAGATTGCCATCGATTTATTCCATCAAGGGGTGATTGACGAAAAATCGGCTATTTTGCGTATCGATCCGAACAGACTGGATGAATTACTTCACCCTGTATTTGATAAAAATGCCATCAAAGCAGCTAAACTGATTGCCAAAGGACTGGCTGCTTCTCCGGGAGCTGCTTCCGGAAGAATCGTATTCAATGCTGATGATGCTGCCGAATGGGCTGCAGGAGGCGAAAGAGTGATTATGGTCCGAGTAGAGACTTCACCTGAAGATCTGGCCGGAATGGCTGCTGCTCAGGGGATCCTGACTGCCCGGGGTGGTATGACATCGCATGCAGCCGTCGTAGCACGCGGTATGGGGAAATGCTGCGTATCAGGAGCAGGGACATTGAAAATTGACTATGCATCTAAAACCATGGAAGTAGATGGTATGACCCTAAAGGAAGGTGATTATATTTCATTGAACGGTTCAACCGGAGATATTTTCTTAGGCCAGGTAGGTACCTCTGAAGCGGAACTGGATGCTGATTTTGCTGAACTGATGACCCTATCGGACAAACATACCCGTATGACAGTCCGCACTAATGCCGATACACCTCATGATGCTACAGTAGCCCGCAAATTCGGTGCTACCGGAATCGGACTTTGCCGGACGGAACATATGTTCTTTGAGGGTGAAAAAATCAAAGCCATGCGTGAAATGATTCTGGCATCTGATGAAACAGGACGCCGTATTGCTCTGGCCAAAATCCTTCCATATCAGGAAAAAGACTTTGAAGGAATATTCGAAGCCATGGATGGTTGTCCGGTAACAGTTCGTTTGCTTGATCCACCATTGCATGAATTCGTTCCTCATGATGAAAAGGGACAACGTGAAATGGCCGAAGCTATGGGGGTTACTTTGAAAGTCATCAAACAACGGGTAGATTCACTTCACGAACAAAACCCTATGTTAGGTCACCGTGGTTGCAGGTTGGGGAATACTTATCCTGAAATTACAGAAATGCAAACACGTGCTATTCTGGGAGCCGCTCTGGTCCTGAAGAAAAGAGGGATTAAAGTATTGCCGGAAATCATGGTTCCATTGGTAGGTATTAAATATGAGTTTAACGAACAGGATAATATCATTCGTAGCACGGCAGCAAAATTATTTGCCGAAAAAGGCGACAGTATTGAGTTTAAAGTAGGCACCATGATTGAAATACCACGTGCCGCCCTCACTGCCGATCGCATAGCTGCAACTGCCGAGTTCTTCTCATTTGGCACCAACGACCTGACTCAAATGACTTTTGGTTATTCGCGCGACGACATTGCTTCGTTCCTGCCAACTTATCTTGAAAAGAAAATATTGCTGGCGGATCCATTCCAGGTACTTGATCAAAACGGTGTAGGCCAACTGGTACAAATGGCTACCGAAAAAGGCCGGTCAGTCAATCCGAATTTGAAAGTAGGTATTTGCGGAGAACATGGTGGCGAACCATCATCAGTAGAGTTCTGTCATCGCATGGGACTGAATTATGTAAGCTGCTCACCGTTCCGTGTACCAATAGCACGATTGGCTGCTGCACAGGCTGCGTTGAGAAATTAAATGAAAGAACAAAGATCAAAGATTTTTGAGTTATATATTAAACAGGCTATCTCAACATGAGATAGCCTTTTTTGAGCCCTGATTGAAGCCCTCACTTTGTAGTTATTTATTCGAGAATTAAAATTGAATAAGATTATACAGTCTAAAGATTTGTGTAGGGCTTCATGAATGGCCATTCCTCACCTCTCACCTCTTGCCTCTCACCTCTCAAACTACCTACTACCTACTTCCAACTAAGAGCTATTTCTTCTTCTGTCCCCTGGTTTTAGGTTTACCGTATTTCATACGCATAGACTCTTTCCGCCGGATTTTATTATTAACCTGCGAGTTCTTTTCACTTTTTTCGTGAAATGCAGCACCGCCTTCTTCTTTTTTGGGAATACTAACCAGTGTATTTTTCATCTTCACCTGTGGCATTTCATCCATGGTTAATTCTTTTGAAACAACCACATCAGTTGGTAATGATATGATAGGAATCTTTCGATTCATCATTCCTTCAATAGCACCACGGTTTTCAGTATCGGCTTTGGTAATAAAAGTAATGGATACCCCGTTTTTATCCGCCCTACCGGTACGTCCGATACGGTGCATATAATTCTCAGCCACATCTGGCACATCAAAATTAACCACATGAGAGACATCCGATATATCCAGACCACGGGCAACAATGTCCGTTGCAATCAGGATAGGAATTTCATTTTCTTTGAAACTTCGTAAGGATTCAAAACGGTTATTCTGTGATTTATTCGAATGTATCAATCCAATCTGGTCGACAAATTTGGGTGATAACTCATCGTACAGAGCATCCGCTAATTTTTTGGTAGAAGTAAAAATCAATACTTTCGAGAATTCAGGATTATTTACTATCAGGTATTCGAGCAAATTTACCTTGGTATTGAAATTTGGCACTTTAAAACCGATTTGTTTGATATTTTCCAAAGGAGTACCAGTTGGTGCTGCTTCTATTTCAAGTGGTTCAACAAAGAAATCATGAACCAGGTCTTTTAAATCTTCTGAAATAGTGGCCGAAAACATCAGGTTTTGACGTTTTGGAGGAAGTAAATCAATAATCCGAATCAGTTGAGGACGGAAACCAAGATTCAACATCTCATCCACTTCATCAATCACAAACCGCTTAATTGATTTCAGCTTCAGGCTACCATTCAACGCAAAGTCAAGCAACCTGCCGGGAGTAGCTACCAACACATCAACTCCGGCTGTAATGAATGGAGTCTGGCGTATCATATTCACTCCACCGTACACACCTACGACCCTGACGTGCATATATTTAGTAAGTTGTTCCACTTGCTCAACCACTTGCACAACCAATTCACGGGTAGGTACAACTACTAAAATCTGAGGGTTTTTTTCTTTCGTAAATTTCCATAATCTCAAACTGGGAAGCAGGTAAGCAATTGTTTTTCCGGTACCGGTTTGGGCAATACCTACAATGTCTCGACCTGACATGATTGCCGGATAGGCTCTTTCCTGAATGGTGGTTGTTTGCGTTATACCTAAGTCGTTCAACGCATTTATTAATGGAGAATTGATATTTAATTCAGTAAAATTCATTTAGCTAACGTATAATTTAAAAATTCAACAGGCATAAATCATTATGCATAAACAGATGTATGCAGAATAAATATTATGCAAAGATAGTCTAAATGTATGACAAGCTGAAATCGGGTGTGGATAATTGGTTCCGTGTTTCACGTTTCGCGTTCAGTGTTTCGTATTCTGAGTTCCGTAAACTTTAAACTTTGTTCTTTGAGTGACTGGTTGTCCTGATAGCTATCTGGATGTTAATTGGTTGATTGGTTAATTAAATACGAACTACTTTTTTAAACCGACTAATTGTAAATTGTAAAATTGTAAATTCTTTAAGGTGCTAACCTGGATATCTTCCACTTACCCGAACCAATGGTATACAGCAAGCGGTCGTGCAATCGGTTAGGACGACCCTGCCAGAATTCAATCGACACAGGTCTGACAATAAATCCGCCCCAGAATGGAGGTTTTGGAACGGTTTCACCAAACTTTTGCTGGTAATACTTAAATTGTTCATCCAGGAAATCCTTTGACCGGATCACCTGGCTTTGTGGAGATGCCCATGCTCCGATACGGCTTGCCAAGGGGCGTGTCAAAAAATAAGCAGTGGATATGGCTTCACTTATTTTATCCACATTTCCTTCAATACGAACCTGTCTTTCCATCCTCGGCCAGAAAAAAAGCAGGCATACCCTGTTATTTACGGCTATTTGCCGTGCTTTTTGACCTTCATAATTGGTATAGAACACAAAACCTTCAGGTGTAATTTCTTTCAATAATACAATCCGTGAATGAGGCTGAAAATATTCATCTACAGTGGACACGACCATAGCAGTAGGTTCAGACTCTTTACATTCAATGGCTTCATTGAGCCAAAGATCGAATTGTTCGACAGGATCCGGGAGTACATTGTTTTCATCCAGGGAAGAAAAAATATATTGTTTGCGAATTTCGTGAAGCATATTGGACATTTACAATTTATTATTTTACAATCTACAAGCATACAGACTGGATAATGTAACAATTGATACATCATTTGGTTTAAAACAGATTAATAAATAATCAAAAACCAACAAGTTTTAATGTCTGATTCATACTATTTTCATCAAAAAGTTTCAAGTTGTAATCAAAGTGAAATTCATTCGATTACGACAGATTATTTCCTGATATTTTTACATGAATTATAAAAGAAACAAGTACCTTTGAGGCTCAAAAAAAAGTAATAATTCTTAGTATGAAAGACTTGCTGCAAAATCGCCACATTGGCATTTCAGAATTAGATGAAGCATTTATGCTTCAAACAGTTGGGGTAAAAAATCTCGATGAGTTAATAGAACAGACAATTCCTTCAACTATTCGGTTGGAAGAACAAATTGTACTGCCCGAAGCACTCACAGAAAGGCAATATGCGGAGCATATTGCAGAAATAGCTTCCAAAAACAGACTTTTCACTTCCTATATCGGACAAGGTTGGTATGATACCTGTACACCGGCTGTTATTCAACGAAACATATTCGAGAATCCATCGTGGTATACTTCCTATACTCCTTATCAGGCTGAAATCTCTCAGGGTAGGTTAGAAGCGCTATTGAATTTTCAGACTGCTGTTTGTGATTTCACCGCCATGCCCCTGGCTAATGCATCCTTACTGGATGAAGCAACTGCTGCTGCCGAGGCAGCATCCATGATGTTCAACCTGCGAACCCGCGATCAGATAAAAAATAACGCTAATATCCTGTTTGTAGATCACCGTTGTTTTCCTTCCATTCTGGCTGTACTTCACACAAGAGCCGAAGCACAGGGGATTAAACTGGAGACAGGTGATTTTGCCGGCCTGCACTTTACAAACAAACATTTTGGTGCTATCATTCAATATCCGAATGCAGATGGAAATATTGAAGACTTTTCCGGATTTGTTGCAGAAGCTCATGCAGCCGGTTGTAAAGTAGCTGTCGCTGCTGATATTATAAGCCTGGCGTTACTCACTCCTCCCGGTGAATGGGGTGCCGATATCGTATTCGGATCCACTCAACGTTGGGGAATACCAATGGGAATGGGAGGTCCATCGGCTGCTTACTTTGCTACACGCGAAGAATTTAAACGTGACATGCCCGGCAGGATCATTGGAATCAGCAAAGACATCAACGGTCGACCTGCTTTGCGCATGGCATTGCAAACCCGCGAGCAACACATTAAACGCGAAAAGGCAACTTCAAATATCTGTACCGCCCAGGCATTACTGGCTTCCATGGCTGGAATGTATACTGTTTATCATGGAGCTGAAGGAATCAAAAGTATTGCACAACGCATACATGCCATAGCCACCTATATCAATGAAATCCTTCCTGTATATGGTTTCACCCAGGAAAATGAAAACTTCTTTGATACATTGAAAATCGGCCTTCCTGCTGAAGTTTCAATAGAAGCCGTAAAATCTATTGCCCTGGAATATGAAGTTAACTTCCGCTATTTCGAAACAGGCGAAATAGGTATTAGTTTTGATGAGACCAGCGATATTAATGACGTCAATACGCTGATAGAAATACTGGCTGAAGCAGCGAATAATGCAGCAGTATTTGCTGAAGAGAGCGATCTGGAAGAATTGAAATCATTTGATGAAAGCCTGGAACGGACATCTTCATACCTGACTCACGAAGTATTTAACCGTTATCACAGTGAAACGGAAATGATGCGTTACCTCAAAAAACTGGAACGTCGCGATATATCCCTGACACATTCGATGATATCACTTGGATCGTGTACCATGAAACTGAATGCTGCCTCGGAAATGTTACCCATGAGCCGGGCTGAATTTGGTGGTATGCACCCACTGGCACCTTCGGATCAGACTGAAGGATACAATGAAATGATCACAGAACTTGAAAAATACCTGACAGCGATCACAGGCTTTGCAGCTTGCAGCTTACAGCCAAATTCAGGGGCAGCAGGTGAATATGCCGGCCTGATAACACTTCGTGAATATTTCAAATCGAAAGGAGAAACAAAGCGTAACACTGTATTGATTCCTTCATCCGCACATGGTACCAATCCGGCATCAGCCCATCAGGCAGGATTCGAAATCGTGGTTGTTAATTGCGATGAAGGCGGTAACACTGATTTATCCGACTGGAAAGAAAAAGCCGAAGCTAACAAAGATGTTTTAATCGGATGTATGATCACCTACCCTTCCACTCATGGCATTTTCGAAGCGCATATCAAAGATATGTGTGATATCATTCATGAAAACGGCGGACAGGTATATATGGATGGTGCCAATATGAATGCCCAGGTAGGATTGACCAATCCGGGTACCATTGGAGCCGATGTATGCCATTTGAATTTACATAAAACTTTTGCCATTCCTCACGGAGGAGGTGGCCCGGGTGTTGGTCCGATATGTGTGGCAGGACATTTGAAGGAATTCTTACCCAGCAAGACATACGGGAAAAATACTGTATCAGCTGCACCCTATGGGAGCGCCAGTATTCTGGTGATCACTTACGGTTACATACGCATGTTGGGAATCGAAGGATTGACCCGTGCGACAAAAATTGCCATTTTAAATGCAAATTATCTGGCAGCACGTTTAAAAGACAGTTACGGAGTGCTATATACAGGTGAAAACGGACGTGTCGGTCATGAACTGATACTCGAAGCACGGAACTTTAAAGCCACTTCAGGAATCACCGAAACTGACATTTCTAAAAGGCTGATGGATTATGGTTTTCACGCCCCTACCCTTTCATTTCCTGTACATGGAACACTAATGATTGAGCCTACTGAAAGTGAATCATTGGCTGAACTGGATCGCTTTGCTGATGCTATGTTGCAGATTTACGCCGAAATTAAAGAGGTTGAAAACGGAACAGCTGATGCAACCGACAATGTCCTTGTAAATGCTCCACATCCTGAATACTCGATCGTATCGGATGAATGGAGCCATTCATACAGCCGTGCAAAAGCTGCCTATCCGACTGCCTGGGTTGCCGAAAATAAATTTTGGGTAAACGTGGCAAGAGTGGATAATGCGTTTGGAGACAGGAATCTGGTGTGTACTTGTGTAGTGAATTAAGAAAGACAAAAGATCATAGACAAAAGATCAAAGAAACCCGTGTAGTTGAAAGACAATGCGGGTTTCTTCGTTTTAATACCAGCAATTATGACACACTTCTTTGCGTATCAGGTTATAAGTAAGCATTAGTTCGTTGGTACCATATGATTTGAGGCTTATTCCACCAAAATGGTAATCATAACTATACGATACATGAATGGCTTCACTGATATCAAATCCAAAAATCAATCCTGCTTCGCTTCTGGAGCGGTAAAAGACACCCAGATCAAACTTATCGGGATTATTATTCAGACCCGACCTGTCCGGCAATTTGAAATAAGCCGTTACATTCATTTCAGCCTGTAACATGGTTGAATACTGGATTGCACAAAGGCCATAACCCATGTTAATCATATCACTGGAATATTCCCGGTAACGGCCATACAGAAAATTTGTATTGGGCTGTTGATTGTTTTCTTTTGAAAAAATAGAAAAGATATTCTGGCTGGCAGCACCTATTTTGAACATTTTATTGGTTACCTCCACTCCTATATCGGCATTTATATCGGAAGTTGTTTTTAACTTGTCAACAATAAACGGATCAGAATTCGTTGCCAGATTTACTTTAGACTGGTCATAGTTCAGGTTTTGATAATTCATTCCTAAACCAAGATGCAATTCCCAGTTTCGTTGAAATGGAATGGCATATCCATAGGTGAGTCCGATATTGGTAGTAGACGTATACCCAATCTGATCCTGAAGTACAATCAACCCCAGTTGCGTATGGAAGTTATCAAGATACGTAGTGGCTGAAGCAAAAAAGGTAGTGGGAGCACCAGGAAATCCAAACCATTGTTTACGTGCGGCCATAGAAAATACAGCCTGGTATTTATCGTAAATGGAGGCAGGGTTAATATACTGAGGATTCACCCAATAGTTATTCAACCGGATATCCGATTGAGCAACTAACGGTAAACTCAATAAATTGAGTATAAAAACAAAAATAATTTTCTTTATTTTCATAGTTATCTTCATCGAAGGACCATAATGTATCCTTCTTTAGTTTTTGTTTTACCCTCTGAAATATAATACAGAATAAAGAAATAAGTATCCTGCGATACCAGATTTCCATGGTATTTCCCATCCCAACCGTCATTTCCATCAGAGATAAGAATACCATTGCGGTTAAATATCTGTACATGACTTCCTTTCATAAACTCATCATTTATTCCATCATTATTCAATGTCATCGTATTAGGAATATTAATCATGGAGATATTCGTTTCAACCAGACTATCGCATCCATTAACAGTTTTCAGGATATCGTTATAAGTTCCTGGTTGATCATATTCATGTCCGTTTATTGTATACTTTTCACCAGTAAACAAGTGGATATTTTGCGACACACTGGAAAATGCATTTACCGTTAAATTCAAAGTTACAGGCACGTCATTCCCATAAATATTGGTCATTATTTTAGAATAAGTTCCTGTTAAAAAATAAGGAGACCCATTCCAGTTATAAGGCAGTTCAGAGGTACATATTGATGCATTTGTAACAGCGCTGGTTGATAAATTTACTTTTAAAATCAGTTCTGCTATACTGTCACAACCCGCTGAATTGATGTATTTTACAGGAGAAGTGTAGGTACCCGACTCAGTGAACGCTATTTTATTCCATACATAAGGCAATTCAGTGGAATTAACATCTTCCCTGGTGGTGGAACTTGTAGGTTTTACAACTATCAATTTTAACGTGGCGATACTGTCGCAGCCTGAAGAATTGGTAAATTGAGCCGTATAGGTACCGGATTTATAATATAATTCCTTATTCCAATAGTATGGAAGTAAAGAGGAACATACATATTCTACAGTGGTTGAAACTAATGGAGTTCTTACATATAAAATTAATGTGGCCAGGCTATCACATCCGTTTGAATTCTTTAAACTGACTGTATACGTACCAGCAGCATTCAATGATTTCCCGTTCCAGACAAAAGGCAATGCATAGGGACAAGTAGTAAATGTTGTTTTCGATACAGACGGTTTATTCACCAATAATTTAAGAGTGGCAATACTGTCACAACCGTCAGCGTTAAGCAAATGAGCCGTATATGTTCCGGAAGTATTGTAGGAAGTTCCATTAAATAAATATATACTTCCCTGGCAAATGGTTTCATTGGTGGTAGAAGCAGTCGCCAACTTTTCTGTCAATTGCAGGGTAGCAATGCTGTCACAACCGGCCGCATTGGTAAAGGTCCTGGTGTATGCTCCGGCAGCTGGATAGCTTGTTCCATTCCAGGTATAAGGAAAAGCAACTGAGCAAATGGCAATGTCAGTGATAGAAGCTGTAGGCAATTTTTCTGTCAGATGCAGGGTAGCTATGCTGTCACAACCTGCTGCATTGGTAAAGGTCTTTGCATAAGTCCCTGATGCAGGATAAGCAGTTCCATTCCAGGTATAAGGAAATAAGGCAGAACAAATAGCCACATTGGTGGTAGAGGTAGTTGGTAACTTTTCAGTCAATATCAATGTAGCTATGCTGTCACAACCCGCTGCATTGGTAAAGGTCTTTGTATAAGTTCCGACAGCAGGATAAGCAGTTCCATTCCAGGTATAAGGAAACGCAACTGAGCAAATGGCAATGTCAGTGGTAGAAGCAGTAGGCAACTTTTCTGTCAACTGCAGGGTAGCAATGCTGTCACAACCGGCGGCATTGGTAAAGGTCTTTGTAAAGATTCCTGCAGCAGGATAGCTTGTACCATTCCAGGTATATGGAAATGCAATTGAGCAAATGGCTATGTCGGTGGTAGAAGCAGTAGCCAACTTTTCTG
>Ga0302215_10001584_pt1 | contig 16080 bp, 10 predicted proteins | sample II_Fen_N3_1_FD_194580 | JGI IMG/M metagenome (GOLD analysis project Ga0302215, IMG submission 194580) | Peat permafrost microbial communities from Stordalen Mire near Abisko, Sweden - II_Fen_N3_1 | ecosystem: Environmental > Terrestrial > Soil > Wetlands > Permafrost | place: Sweden: Abisko...
CGGAAAGTGTCAGGCTCAATGGAGATGAAAACGTAATATATTTTCCTTCATAAATAACTGCATAACTAATTTTATCGCGTAACGAAACTTTCACTTCTATTGCCTTATTTGGTGAAAATAAGCTAATGTCCTGAATTTGAGAATTAGCAGTAATTGTAAGCAGTAACAATACAATAATAGATATATTTTTCAATTTCATTTTTGAGTGTTTTATTACAATAACCTGATTATTTTAATCCATCCCAAAATAAATCGCAGGTCCAATGGAATAATAATGCATTCCCCGGATTTCCTGAATATCCCATTCAATTGAAAGTTTTAAAGTTCAGGAACAGTACTTTTGATTCTGCTCTTATATTTTATAAAGTTTTACTTTTTGACATTTATTGATTTTAACCATTGTCTCAGGTTGAAAGTCCATGTTCCTATATGTTCATTATTCAATCCCAATCCAAATCCATGTCCACCTTCTGATATAATATGCAGTTCAGCAGGTATCTTTTTGGCCCGTAAGGCTTTGTACATTAGCAAACTGTTTTCGGCAGGAACACCTGTGTCATTATCAGCCAATTCAAAAAATGCAGGTGGGGTATCTTCTTTCACCTGAAGTTCATTCGAATAGTAAATCAATAACTCTTTGTCAGGATTTTTACCTAATAAGGCTTCATGTGAGCCTGAATGCGAACTTGGGTCTGTAAATGTAATGACAGGGTACATCAAAATCATAAAGTCCGGACGACAACTTTGTTGTTCTACTGAATCTTTTGCCGATATATCCCCATAATCGAAATGTGTACCTAAGGTTGAAGCTAAATGTCCTCCGGCAGAGAATCCCATAATCCCGATCTTATTAGGTTCAATGTTCCATCTTTGTGCATTTTTACGAACAATACGCATAGCACGTTGAGCGTCCATGAGGGGTGCTTTATGAGGCACTTTACAATTTCCATAAGTTGGCAAACGGTATTTAAGTACTATTGCTGCCACACCGATAGAATTGAGATATTTGGCAATGTCTGTTCCTTCAATATCATACGCAAGAATCCAATATCCTCCTCCTGGACAAATAATTACTGCTTGTCCTGTTGCAAATCTTTTACTTGGAAGAAAAACTGAAATGTCGGGATTTTGCACATTACTAATGCTGATAATCTCTTTAACCTCAATCTTTTCTTTAGCACCCGTATTAATTGAATTTGGAATAACTCCTGTATATAATGGCAGGACGCATTCCTGTCCATAAATGGTTATACTAAAAGTAAATAGAACCGGGAGTAGTAATCTCTGCAATTTATTCATGTTTTTTGTATTAATTGATAAATATTAAATCCTTATAAATTATTTAATTTGATCTTACTTTTTATGCTCTTATTTCTGGAATAAAGTAAAGTGTAATCAGAGTTATATTCTGGATGCTCATCGACACTTAAAAGCAGTTTAAATCTGTCAGTTATAAAAGACGGAAGATTGCATCGTACTGTCGGTCCTGAGAGGTTTGTATTGGCTTTTAATTTTCCATATTCCCAATCTAACAGTTTTAATTCAACATTTTCGGACACCAACTTTACTGTTATTTTACCTCCACATGTATCATTTGGTAAATCGTTTAATACCCAAAGATCCGCTGTGAATAATTCTCCTTCACTGTATTTAAATTTATTAAGACGTGCAGAAACCAAGCACGGTCGGCAAGAATTTTTCACAGCATAATAAGCCGGTTTTGGTTTATTGGGCCAATTCACAAGACTGTTATTGGCAGAAGTAGGCCAAGGTTCATTGAAACACCAGTTTAATGCCATTGAACAATAAGGTTTTTGACGGCGCGCTTCTTCGTAGATACACTTATATCCTTCTGCTTGTACTAATTGCCCGTTAGCAATTAATTCTTCCAGGTTTTGTACTTCTCCAAAATAATCAGCGAGCATCTCTGGCATTAACCAGGTGCTTTCGACCCAGGCATTGAAACCATGATGACTTTGCCAGGATGTTCCTGGTTTAGGTGGCCAAAGCTCATTCTCCGGCATGATTGTTTTCAGTACTTCTACTGAAGAAGGAGATGGAACTCCAAACTCAGTATAAGCTGTATTATGTGCTTGGTTCATCCACTCGTAAACTTCTTTTTTAGTATCCGGGTCACGAAAAACGTAATGACCATGCCCCATGCCCATAACCGGTGAAGTAGCCAGAAAAGGAGTCGTTGGATCAATTCTAAAGCACTGGCTGTTCAATAAACGAATGGCATGGGATTGGTCGGTCATTTTACTCCAGTTATTGAAGAGTTCATTTCCACCGCACCAAATGGCCAAAGATGGATGCCCTTTAATGCGATGAATTATTGATGCTGATTCTTGCTCCAGGATTTTCAGATAATGAGCCGTTCCTTCATAATTATTACAAGCCAATGGGAATTCCTGCCATACCATTATCCCTTTTTCATCACAAAGTTCGAAAAATGCATCTTTATTTACAATGCCACCTCCCCAGACTCTTAATAGATTAAAGTTTGCTTCTTTTGCCCTATCCAGTAATTCATTGTAACGATCATGTGTAATAATACCCGGAAATATCTCAGGGTTGACCCAATTAGTTCCTTTGCAGAAAATGGCACGACCATTAATTTGTAGTTGTATTGGAGGTACACTTTGTGACTTGGGGAATGTTAGAGGTTCTTCCCATGCTCCTTCATTTATAACCAGTTCAACTCTTCTAAAACCTATATTTGAATTCTTATGTTGAATTAAACATTCATCTGTGTCCCATAGTCGAAATTCCATAGTATATAAATGCGGATTTCCATGATCATGAGGCCACCAAAGTTCTATATTATCTATCTCCCCTTTTAACGTGATATCATCCGATGCGAATATACCTTCTCTGGCTAACACAATCTTCCCGGTTTTGTCGTTTATTCTCCAGTCGTAACGACAGTCTTTTAAATAATTTCCTTTGATCTGTTTTGAGATTGTGACACTCCTGAAATCATTATCAAGTATATAATTCAAGTCAGAATCTAAAATATCAGATTTATGTTGTACTGCCAAATATGTTTCATCCCAAATGCCAACCGGCACTAATCGTGGATGCCAATCCCAGCCATAACTCACTGCAGGCTTAACCGATTGAGAAGCTTGTGTTTTATCTGATGGCAACTGATGCAATTTAGGTATAGGATATATCTTAATCAGTAGTTCATTGTCATCATTAAGTTTAGTGCTCAGATCAAGCCTAACCGTTGTAAACATTCCTTCCTGATATAATAGTTTTTCGCCGTTAAACCAGATCTCAAATTCGTAATCAATACCTTTTGACAGAAAGAAACATGTTTGATTATTTCCTAATATCGGATTTTTGAATGTACTCCGATAAGTAAAATATTGGTCTTCCATCCATTGATAATCTTTCCAATTTTCAGCAAAGTAATAAACCCCATAGTTTAAGGCATTGGCCAAATCAAGTTGTATGGCACCCGGTACTAAAGCCGGATACCACACAGATGGCAACTCATTGATATCAGATGCATAACCGATTTCCCAGGTTAAGCTTGTGAGTTTAGGAAGTCCTGTATTTTGAGAAACAATACTCATCGTAATTTAAATAGCACTTTTCGATTATAATTAGCCTCTTTAGTTACCGTACTATCCATCATATGAATAATTGGTTCCAAAATTAAGTTCGATCTGTTTGATTTGAAAGTTAATGCTTTTAACTGAGTGAATTTTTCATTCTTATCTAAACTATATTCGACAGTATCTTTCGTTCCCAAAAGTAACGGTCCGTACAGATAAACATCATATCCTTTTAAAGTATTTTTATTTATCGTCGGTTTATGATATACTTCTGATTCAAATTTATAGATTAATACATCACCTTTTTTTAGTTTTGTATGAAGTATTGCAAATCCATTCTTAATTGTTGATTTTATTGCTTTTTCATTCAACCAAATTATTACATTCTTTGCGTAAGGTGGAACATAGAATTTTATTTCTGGTGTAAAATCTAATGTAGTTTCATTTACGATGAATTTTACATAGGGTTTATAGGGGAATTCACTAATTTCTTCAAGAATGATGTGGTTGTTACCAAATGGAACAAGAGCAAGAGAAGATTCAAAGAACGGAATAGTGATTGATCGTTCGTCAACATAGTAAAGATTTTCTATTGCCCTTGATAATCCTTCGCCACCTCTCATAGTGCAACACCAGCTTACATCAGTCACCTCTACTGAAAGTGAAGTATTCTTTGATCCAGTACAGTTTTGAGAACCGAAGCCTCCGTTAAATCGCTGTTCAAAACACATTCCATTATAATAAATGCGATGAGCATATTCCAAATATTCAGAATTATCAGTAAATCTCCAAAGACCAAAAGCAACCATATACGAATCAATCACAGCACAACTTTCTGTCCATTCGGGACGACCAAACCAATTGTAGTTTTCATAATTTTCAGTCATGCCTTCGTGGAGATAAATGTCAAAACGCTTTTGAACTTCAAATAAATACTTCTGCTCACCTGTAATTTCATAATATCTTAATAATGCTCGCATTGCTGTCAGGGATGCATGCGTTTGAGCTTTGATAGCCAACAAATCAACTTCAAGATAACGATTTATCATTTCTTCAATCAAATCTTTCAACTGAGCGCTTGGACTGATTTGATAGACTTGTATCAATCCATCCAAAAAAATATAATCACAACCAATATCGCTTGAAAGTATCCATTTTCCGATTGATGCTTGATTCGTGCCACTATAGCTCCCTGTATGAATACGTTCTGCCGGATTAATAGGATAAATTTTATGTTGACCGATTGTGGGTAAAGCCAGATTTTGAACAATTGCATCGATCATTTTAAGCACTGCAGGGTCTTTTTTCCATAGATAATATTCTGAAAGTGCTCGTAAAACCCAGCCATGTGATGATAGTTGTTGTTCGCAGACAGAGTCACCATAATTCGTTCCAAAAAAACCTTGGGCATTCAGTTTCGTCGGTAAAATCTTCATTATTTCATGTAAATATAATGGCGTACGATGTGTTGCCTGTGAAAGCAAAGTCAATCCCAGGATTGTTCTACCTTCACCATCACCCGGCCAACCTCCACTTTGAGCTTCAGTAACAAATAAATTTCCCGGTAAATACTTATCTCGTTCCATTCTTCCAAAATTTGCTAATGCCCTTGATTTTAGCTCTCCTTGTATAGTTATGTTACTGTATGGAAGAGTATGTGGATACTTCTTCATCAATTGTGCATTTAAAAAACTAATTGAGAATATAACTGCTCCTAAAATCAATATTTTTTTCATTAGCGAAACTGTGTGTCTGTTATAAATAAATCTCTGTGAATATGCACATTTATAATGTCAGTGTTTATTTATTTTCCATTATTTTAATAGATTCTGGAAAAAATCTTTTATCCGGTCACCCCCTTCTTGGACATTTTTATTTTTTAGTATTCTATAATGTTCAAGAGGAATACTGCTTAACCCACTATCCCATTCCCGTAATAATCCTTTCCACGATTTATCCGGATATATCCATAAACCTTCACCATAAAGAGTATTTCCGGCAGCAAAATCTACCACCACCATCCCATAATTTTGTAAAGCTCTTGCTACAATAATTTCACCCGGTAATAAATCAAATTTTGACAAGTCAAGTTTTGGATCTAATTGAATAACTGAACCTTCAGGAATACCACCTTTAAAGTTACCATCAGTCCAGATGGCAGGATATACAAACTCTTTATAAGCTACATATCTTAAAGCACAACTTAGTTTATGTTGTATTACCCCTGCTTTAATTTCATCATACATAATTGTTCCGGCAAATGATGGAACTCCCGCTGCTCGACTTGGACCGTATTGATGAATAGATTCATCATCTTTCACTGCAAAATCATCTTTATTAAAAACACCGTTTCCATCCAATGGAACAATTACGCCGGTGCAAGATACCCAATGATTTGTTTTATCTTTTTCAACTAAAAACATATCCCAGGCAAGTTTTCGTTTCCAATCAATAATGGTCGCATGTTGGTCACTTCCGGGCGATGGCTTGAAATTGGCAGGAATCGGGACACCCATCTTATCAAAATCTGCGTGGTGACGAAAATTAAACTTTGGATGATTACCCACTTTTACAAAAGGAACAGTACTATCAACCTCGTAAATTGGAATAGTATAATTATTTAAGTTGATGCCAAAGTTTTGATGACTAAAACTGAATCAGTAAGTGGTTGATTCCAAAAACTGGTAGTTGTAAAGAATCGCTTTACAACTGGCTTTTTATTATTTTTCATCAAATTACTTGAAGAAAATAGCAATGTCAATAATAATAATGGAAGAATATTTTTCATGCCTTCATGTTTTACGATAAGTGTTGTTATAGATTTAATTTACAAATTAAAATTCAGTGACAACTTGTTTCCCATCGAGCCATGCTGACATATTCATTACCAAATAATTCCAATTCTGAAACCCAATATTGAGAACAGGGAGTCCACTTTCAGGCAAATAATATTCATGCAACGCTCCTGTTTTCTCAAAATCTTTCCCAAAAAGCAGGATGGTTTTTTGTGCCATTTCCTTTGCTTCCTCTGTATAACCATAATTTACCAAACTTCTAAAAACAATGTAATTTGAAATTCCCCAAACAGGACCTAACCACGAAGATGGATTACCTGTTGCACGCAAATCATACATTTTTTCAAGTTTAGACATAGAACGAATTCCATTTCTACAATTAAGAGTGGCGGTATCTTTATAATGTTCTGCGACCATCCGTTTGGCCTGTTCCGGTGTGGCGATCCCTGACCACATTGCCATAAATCCTGTAAACGTTGAAAAACGTTGAATTAAACAATCATATGTACGTGGATTCCCCGAATGTAAAGACCATGCCTTTTCTGGAATCTTAACAGGCATTAAGTTCAAATCACAACTATAATAAAATCCTGTCCATTCATCCCAACAGTACTTCCGAATCGCTAGTTTCAGTTCTTCAGCTTCACGGGCATAGAATACGCCAATTTCTTCTTTATGAAGCTGTTTGCATAAATAAACCATTGCCAATAGTTCTTTGTACATCAAGCAATTTAAATATATATTAGCGGAACTTTTTTCAGGACGAAAGAAAGTTGCAGGGTCATTATCTATTCCTATTGCTTCATCGTTCATCCAAAAATACAATCCGGTTGCTTTATGTTTTTGATGGGCAATATAATGATTTACGAAGAATTGTAAATCTTCAAATTTCTCTCCTAACCACGAAGCGTCTCCGCCATTCCGTTGTGTTATAAATGCGGTTTGCTGAGCCAACATAGGTTTGTGCATATTTACACTATGTGGATTTTCAGGACAATACTTGCCACGTTCAGGGGAATCCGCTGATATTACTATTGGAATCCAACCCCAACACTGATAACTTAAAAAATTCAAGACACAACCTTGTTCATATTTTTTTACTTCTGCTTGATCTTTCTCATTTCCTTTATCAGTTACTATTTGATACAATGCTATTCCTGTAAACCAGGAATCCCAATCCCAAAGTTGGGTGGCATATGATTGGCTACCTGGAGTGATATATGGATATTTCAGCACACCTTTTGGTTCTTTGAACATACCTTTATATTCCTTATAAATATTTTCCCTGCAAATTCTTTTATATTTTTCAACTTCCGTTGGGTTAATTATTTGGCAAGAAACCCCAATTGAAAAAAATGTCAATATAATAACTATCAGTTCCTTTCTCATCTCTATATTATTGTCTTTTTCGATTCTTTTATTAATAATTGCTGTATATTTTTACTTGACAAATTTCGCCAATTCCGAAGGAATCTTATTAATTGGTTATTTTTCATACTCCGGATTATTTAACCTGAAAGACATAATCACCTGATCCTATCTCTACAATTCCGGATTTCTCGTGTTTCTTTAAATTATCCACATTCTTACCATTGATAGATACCTTCGAATCCGTTGTAATTGGTAAATAAACAGTCGCCTTTGTATTAACAGGAATATGAACCCGCAAATTAAAGATCACTCCCTTCTTTTCCCATTGTGTGGTTATCCAACCATTCGGTGAGTGAAAATTCCCTTTTGCAAAATTAATGTCTCCAACCGGTTGTGGACGGATTCGAATATGTTTGTACCCAATGGAATTATCTTCTTGAGAGATACCGGCAATGCCACTATAAAACCACTCCATGACATGTCCCAACATTAAATGGTTGTTCGATACATTTTCCAGTGCTGGCCATGATTCTGTAAGTGCAGTGGCTCCTTTCTTTAGTTGAAAACCATAACCCGGAACATCATCCCGATTAATCATATCAAATAAGGTTTGTGATGCGTCTCCTTCGTCCAAAGCCTGTACTAAGAAATGAAAACCAATATCTCCTGCACTTAATGCTTTTTGGTAAAAATTTATTGAATCGATTAAGTTCGTAAGAACTTGCTTTTTATCTGTTTCGTTAACTAATCCAAGACATAATGGCATGGCCATGGCTGTTTGACTACCGGTAGAATATACTTTTTTCTTTGAATCGAAAAAATTCGTATTAAATGATACTTTAATTCCATTCGCCAATTTTTGATAGTAATTGGCATCTTCACTCTTCCCTAATATAGTGGCCATCTTTGACATTAAGGTAACATCATAATAATAAATGGAAGTCGCTGTAACTGATTTCGGAGTTAATTGAGCTTCTCCGGGTGCTTTTGGACCATAATCAAACCAATCGCCTAATCCGAATGAAAGAATATGGTTACTTGAATGTGTTTCTAAGTATTTCACATATTTCTTCATCATTGGATAAGCCTTATTCATATTACCAACATCGCCATACCATTTATAAAGTAGCCAGGGCAAAATTACGGAAGCACTTCCCCATTCCGGTGAACTTAAAAATCCACCATCAAAGGATACATACTCAGGAGTAATATCAGGCACCAGCCCATCTTTATGCTGGGAATCCATCATATCGTTTATCAGCTTGGAATAAAGATTATATATGTAATAATTATACTGAATAGAATTTCCCATCAGATAATCCTGCTCTATCCAACTTAATTTTTCACGATGAGGACAATCAGTAAGGACACTCTGCATATTGCTTTTTATGGCATAATTAATTAATTTGAAGATATTGTTGAACAACTGGTTGGAACATCCAAAAGAACCTGAAAAAGGATTTATATTCTGGTTATGCCAGGAAGTTAATTTTAGTACCGTTGGATTTTTTAACGGGTTATCTTCTTTCTCCGGTACCGCTCCTTCTACCTGCAAATATCTAAATCCATAGTATGTAAATCGTGGTTGCCATACTTCAATTCCATCTCCTTTTAAGGTATAGGTATAGAAATGGGGTTCACCTGTGGCTGTCTGATTCGACAACCCTTTATCAGTGAGTAATTCAGCTGGGGTAATCTTAATAGTCTGACCGGCTTTCCCTTTTATATTGAGTCGGAAAACCCCTGAAATGTTTTGTCCAAAATCATACATAAATACTCCGGGTGTGGGTTGCCAGACTTTTTGAACCGGAAATGAATCAGTCAAAGCAACCGGATAATCGGTTTCAGGAATTAATTTTCCAATAGGAGACTTTACAATATCTGCCTTTTTCCAACCTGTATCATTAAAACCACCATTATTCCAATCTTTTTGTTCTAACCGGGCATCATAACTTTCACCTCCATAAATATTACTGAATGTAATGGGTGACTGGGTTGTTTTCCAGGAGTTATCTGAAACAATATCTTCTACCGAACCATCGGTGTATACTAATTTTAGCCTGCAAATCATCTTTGGATTTCCAAATGCAGTCAGCAACTTAAAATATCGTTCACGGCTTATATTATAAAAGCCATTGCCCAACATTACCCCAATCGCATTTTCACCTTTTTTTAGGTGTAAAGTAACATCATACGTGTTATAAAGTACTGTTTTATCGTAATGTGTCCATCCTGGTGAAAGAAATGAATACCCGATTTTCATTCCATTTATGCTGGCTTCATATTGTCCTAAACCGGTAATAAAAATTAGTGCCTGGTCAATTTCTTTCTTAATTTGAAAGCTCTTTCTAAAGATTGGCAGAAAAGGCGTTTTCTTAAACTTTTCGCCCAATTCATGTATCAATTTTGTATCAAGTCCGTGAATGCCGGGAACCAAATGCAATGAATCGGACATTTCTTCATAGCCAATCCATTTGGCATCTTTCCATTCTTTAACCGTGAAAATTCCTGTTGTGAATCTTTGAGGTTGACTCCAATGTGAAATGTTTTTTATGTTGTCCCATATCATTACTTTCCAATAGTATTCTTTAGCGGGTAGAAGTTTCATTGCTTTTATATAAACTTCAAGATTATTGTCACTCTGAACCACTGAAGAATTATAAACATCGTACTTTTCAGTATTTAAATTTTTCAGCGATGATGCGATCACCAAATGATAGGCTGACTGCATTTTATTCCTCTCATTTGAAATAATTTCCCAACTAAATCTTACATTCGTTGTTTCTATTCCGGTTGGATTTATTCTCCCATCACACAAAGCAGTACCAATTTTTAATTCAGCACCGGCACTACTCAACATCATCATTAAAATTCCACAAAACAAAATTCTTTTCATTTTCTCTTATTTATTTTATGTGTTTGACATTTAGTTTTCTATTCCAATGTTTAACAACTGTACGATGTTCACCCGGAGCCGGCATGGCTCTGAAATTATCAATTAACAGATCCTCTGTAAAATTTGTCACTAGTCCATATGCAGGCAAACAGGTGCCATACATTCCTCTTCCCGGATATCCGTTTGCTTTCCAGTTTGGAGTTATTAATTCATCCTCTTTTTTACCTGGTCGACCATATACCATGGTTATATCTCTCAATGTTATTCTTCTGACAGGATGTCCTTCATACCCGGCAACGATAACCGGATAAGGTCCTATATTTTTACCGGTAATATTCGAAAGTATAATATCCTCCAGTATTGACTCTGAGTTTATAATGGTACCTTTGCCGTCAGCTTTTACACCTTGCATCTGATCGCCCTTTTCTCCGTATCCCTGACGGGCAACAGTTCCGGATAATCGATTCCCTAATCGGATATGTATTGGATTTTCCACATCCTCCATAGTTATATTTGAAACTATGACTTGTTTCATTGGTCCACCATCGGTTGTCAGTAATTCAATTCCGGTAAGGCCACCCCATACTCCTGAAGGATGCATCATCACCTTTGATTCTGAACGTTTAATGACACAATTTGTAATGGTAATGTTCTCAAAACCGCCCACTGATCCGGTACCAAGCTTAATGGCTGATGCATGACTTGATACAATGCAATTGCTAATGACAATATTCTTTGATGGATTCATACCTTCCGATTTTATGCAGATACCATCATCGCTGGAATCAATAATACAATCACTTATTATGACATCATTTGAAGAGTCAATATCAATCCCATCATTGTTTTTATTTACATGATTAAAAACCCTCAATCTGTTTAAACGAATTGCCTTGCAATTTAAATAACGTTGCATCCAAAATGCCGAGGATTGTAGTTTAATATCTTCAACAACTACGTTAGTGCAGTTAATCAAAAAAAGACCATAGGGTCTTTCCGGGCTGTTTTCAATCCCATCCCTGAAACAAGCCGAACCACCCGAACCATCAATCATTCCACCCCCGAAAATTCGTATATTTTGTTGTGTATCTGCGCATATAAAAGCTTTCCAGGGGACAACATCCATTCTGCTGAGGATACTCGATTGAATTTTCTTCAGAGCATTAGAATTCTCAATAGCTTTAAGAGTTACATTCGGAAAAATTTCTAAGCTTACATTGTTTTTTAAGTGGATCGTTCCTGAAAGATAAATCCCTGCTTTTGATAATTCTACAATTCCTCCTCCATGATTTGAACATGAATCGATAGCTGCCTGAATAAATGGTGTATTATCGTTTACACCATCGCTTTTAGCACCAAAGCTTTCTACCTGATAGTCTTGCGATAAACATACAAAGGAAATTAAAAGGAATAATCCGACAAAATGTTTTTTCATTATTATTTATTGGAAGAAATGTTCATATTCATATTTATCATTCTAATCCCTATTTAACTGGCGCTTTTGGGAAAATAGTAATTCTCAGTTTTGTGCAACCAAAAGGAACCAATGTGATCTGCTGAATTTTTGAATCAACCATTTCCCTTAAACTCTCAGCAGAAGGCAAGGCCGGAGTAAAGGTATAGTTTCCTTTTACTGTTTTTAGTCCAACCATTTCCCAACGCGCAACAAGTCCTTTTTCATTGCGAATAGCTTGCCAGTTTTCCTCTATGATTTCTGTTTTTTTTTCTAACACCCATCCGTTGACTAATTTTGCTGGAACTTTTAGCTCTATTGGCGAAGTATTTATTGACCACGGATCATCCGTCATCTCTTTGTTGATTATCTTTATCTGTGCTGATAAATCATTATAATTCAGACACAGTGCATAATTCCAGGGTGACTTGGCATATAGATTGTAAGATGGAAATTCGGGTGTTGACCTTTTGTCATTCTTATCTACCTGCCAGCCCTCTTCAATCTTTAAAGCATACAATAAAGGACCTCGTTCAACTGAGATACCACCGTCAACAGAGGTTTGCAATTTAAATTCCTGTGGGAGGATCAATGTAATCTTATCTTTATTACTGAATGTCCGGCTTAATGTAATATAATTCCCTGATTTCGCATCCAGTGTCATTTTTTGGTCATTCAAAAGAATAATTGGCTTTTTGCACCATTGGGGAATCCGAAAGCTAAATGGGAATTCGGTCTTGTCTTTCATCAAGAAAACGAACTCTATTTTATCTGAAAACGGATAGGTCGTTACTTCTTCAATACTGACTGTATTTTGTTTCTTACCAACCTGATAAGTCACTTTTGATGGTGCATACATGGCAGCAACCAATCCTTTATTCTGATCACTCATCCATAGGCGTGCAGCAAAGTTTGGCATCATACGGGTTACATTAGAGGGGCAACACTCGGTATACGGATTCGGTGAGAACGACATGGAACCCCCACCTGTTCCCTGAGGAATATGCGCGGACGATTTATCGACAATGACCTGGTTCACACTCGAAAAATACTGCAATGCTTTAAAATCGGCCGTTGTAACACCAGGGGCTGCATTAAACATGGCCCGTTCTATTTTATCAGCATAATCCACATTGGAAGTTGCCATTAACAAATATCCCAGTGTCCAGGTCATATCCGATATATCACAGGTTTCATGCCCTTGCAGTGCATCCACCGGTGTTCTTAATTTTTCGCTCGACACATTCACTCCATCCACCATCATGTGGTATTTGTCTATGCGTTTGTAGGCTTCAACCGATGGCTTTAAATAATTCTGATCACCGGTGGCCATGTAAAACAGGGAACCCAGTTTAGCCAACTCATTATAAGTAACTCCGTGAGCTATACTCGGTTCGTCTCTTAAATAATAGGCAGGAGTTCCGTCTTTTCCATCAAAACGTTTAATAAAACCATTATAAACCTTAATGGCCCAATTTAGCAGGGCAGTATCACCGGTTTGTCTGTATATGCCTAACATGATTTCAGTATTCATGACTTCACGCGAGCCGGAATGTGGGTAATAATCTGAAAAATAATGTTGCTTTAGTTTCTTCAGAATGCCGGCATCTCCGGTAGCCGAGTATTTTGCTAATACTGCGCGGAAGAAAACCAAATCTGCCCATCGGTCACCTTCAAAGGAAGCTTTCATAAACCTGGGCCCCAGATAACCCTGCCGATCAGGATGGTTTAATACATAATCAATTTTAGAGGTTGATTTATCAATCAGGAATTTGTCGTGAAGCAAATAACCGGTGCGAACCATCCCATCAATCCAATATCCGTTTTGTTCATAAGGCCACCATTTTTCTGTACTTTTATTCCCTGCTGTACTATCGGCTCCCCACCAGATAGCATCAAATGGATACTTAGCATTTTCTAAATGACCTGTGAGGCCGTCACGCTGCGTTTCAAGTGTTTTTTTAAGCCAACCTTTAGGTTGAATGGAAGTGATGGGCAATTCATTAAATTTTGCAAATCCGGGAGTGAAATTTCCGCCGGTCTTGTTCGTTCCGTTGCTATAAAAGCATATGGAGGAAAGCAAAGCTAAAATAACAATTTTAGTTTTCATTGGTGTGTTTTTCTTAGGTTCAATCAATGGTTATTTCGTTATTCTAAATAATCAGATTATTGTAAATCGGAAATTCATTATTGATCCAATTTATCAATAAAATTTAAACAATTCTTCAGAATACAAAAATAGACGATCTTCGCCCCAAAAATACATGCTTTATTATCTTTTTATGATACTTTTCTTACAAAATTCTGCGTAAAAAATCGAAATACTGTATTTATATTCTATTTTTATTAATTTCGTATCACTTCAATTTTTTGTACCTCCTGTCGGGGCATGCCTTTCCCCTACCATTCTATAATACAGTTGCTGTAAACCTTCTTTGACATTTATGGAACTGGTATGAGATATTTCATATTATGTTGTATATATATTGAATTTGTATTTAGTTCACAGAAATAAGGCAGGGCATATCATTGTCTGTCAACAGCTTCGTAGTATGCAGTATAGCATAAATTGATGTGATAATTGAGCCATGGGTCCACAACAATAATCAGAGATCAATAGCGCTAAAAAAACCAAAACTCTTTATCAGAATTTTGGTATAAGTTAAGCATCGATTAATACTTTATTTTTAGTTGGTTTGCAATCTTTCCATTGTTTCCCATAGCTTGTCATCGCTAGGAACCGGAGCTGTCAGGCTAATCTGAACTTTTGACACCGGATGGATAAATTCGATGGAACGGGCATGAAGACTGATTCCTCCATTGGGATTGGAACGGGCAAAACCATACTTGAGGTCTCCTTTAATTGGGCAACCCATCTTGGCCAACTGGCAACGGATTTGATGATGGCGACCGGTTTCAAGTTGCACTTCAAGTAAATAATAGGTATCGGAATGAGCTATCAGGCGGTAACTCAATGCAGCTTTCTTCGCATCGGATCGGTCTTTATCATAGGCAATGGATTTATTCTGCTTTTCATTGCGTATCAGATAATGCTCCAAGCGTCCTTCCGGCAGCACTGGCCTCTCCTTTACAATTGCCCAATAGGTCTTTTTCACTTCCTGGTTTCGGAACATTTCATTCAACCGGGTCAACGCCTTGCTGGTTTTTGCGAAGAGTACCACCCCACTCACAGGCCTGTCAAGACGATGAGTGACTCCAAGGAACACTTCCCCCGGCTTGTTATACTTTTCTTTAAGATAAAGCTTAATAGTTTCCGAGAGAGGTTGATCGCCAGTCTTATCACCCTGCACAATTTCCGAGGTGCTTTTATTGACTGCGATTATGTGGTTATCTTCGTAAAGAACGGTCATCTTAAGGAATTTACTATTTATTCATTTACTATTTACTATTAGTCAACAGAACTACCAACCAACCAATCAACCAATCAACCAATCGACCAGTCAACCAATTAACTATTCAACCGTTCCCCGTTGACGGACTGCCTCGTAAATCAACACACCGGCAGCAACCGAGACATTTAATGAATCAATGCTTCCCAACATGGGAATGCTCACCGTCTCGTCACAAAGTCGCAAATGGTCGGAGCTGACTCCTTCATCTTCCGCTCCCATAATAATGGCTAAGGGTTCGGTCATCACTGCTTCGGTATAATTTTTTGTTGCTTTTTCACTTGCAGCAACCAGTTTGATTCCCGATGACACTAAAAATTTAAGTGCATTTCCCAAATTATCTTCCCGGCAAACCGGTATGGTCAACAATGCACCGGCCGAAGTTTTTACAGCATCAGCATTGATAGCTGCACCCCCTTTAGTTGGAACAACAATAGCATCCACCCCTGCACATTCACATGTCCGGGCTATTGCACCAAAATTACGGATATCGGTCACCCCATCGAGTACCACAATGAATGGCATACGACCTTCTTCATAAATCCCTGGGATAATGTCCTCTATGTTTTGATAGGTGATGGCCGAAATA
>Ga0302215_10001586_pt1 | contig 16074 bp, 28 predicted proteins | sample II_Fen_N3_1_FD_194580 | JGI IMG/M metagenome (GOLD analysis project Ga0302215, IMG submission 194580) | Peat permafrost microbial communities from Stordalen Mire near Abisko, Sweden - II_Fen_N3_1 | ecosystem: Environmental > Terrestrial > Soil > Wetlands > Permafrost | place: Sweden: Abisko...
TATAAGTCCAGAGACTAAGCCACGGTCGCCGAAGTGGGCGTTAGCGTGGTATAGGTCGAGGCCATGGCACAGTAGATTAATGAGTCAAATACGGGACGCTCAATTTCAAAACAACGCTAAAACTCTAAATGAGTTTCGGGCGTCTGGATTCGATCTAGTCAAAGAATTCGTAAAGAAGAATAGTATCAAGGAGCTAATGGTCATCAACCATCAACTATTTTTAGACATAGAACTCACCCCAGAAGTCACAATGTTTATCCTACAGTACGAAAGCAAAAAATGAAGAAAGACTTTGCAGAAACAATGGTGTGGCGAACCCGAGACAAGCAAGAGTATCATCTGAAAGATATGGCACGGACTCACGTGCAAAACTCTATGCAGTGGTGCATCCGGAACAAACCGAGACCAGCTACTGTTATAGACAAGAATGGTGATTTCGTTGATTTCCTTATCAAAAAGGATGGCTACACCTACGATGAGTGGATCCTTGCTTTTATGGTGCGGTTGCTGGACCCGAAGTGCGTGTAATGGTTGACAATACGAAAAAATCGTGTATAATTCGTTTTTGGATGGTGTATTTATTGGAGCCAGAATGTCCGTAGGCACAGTTGTATCGAGAATCACTCACGATAATATCGTTGCGTCGATAGAATATATGGAGCCGGCGTACCGCAGCGAAACGAACTTCTTTGGAGAGCTTGTGCTACGAGCAGTAACTCCAGAAAGTTACGTGGCTCGGATTTTCCTGTTCACCGGCTTTTCTTGTCCTGATGTTGCCCTCGTGAAAAGTTTCGGTAACATGGATCGTGCCGAAGAATGGATCTTGGATGAGATCAGCATGCCGGAGAGCCTCTTCTACTTGAAGTACGCAAAATGCTCCTAATCGAACGCACCGAGCATTACGAAGTCTATGTCCATGATGGGATGCGAGCTACTATTACGCATACCCCGTTGCATCGGGTGTATGATGAATGGATAGACGAAAAATTTGAAGTTGATCTAAGAATTGCTGACGGCATTCCTTTACTCTGTATAGATTGTTCTTCATGGGAGGACTCGAGGAAACGCATCGCCGAGAAGTTCGAATTCCCACAAAGTATCTTAATCTTGAAGCACGCAACATGCTAAAAGTAACTCGCGACACATACGAAACTCATACGCACGACGGTATGGCAGCGAAGATCGTCTGGACTAAGTGCCATTTTGACGCTCGAGCAGGCATTTATGTTCAGGAAGAATTTAACGTCGAGATTGATGTTTCCCCTAGCATCGAACTCAGCAACACCTTCGACACGCTGTACGGCGCTCGATCATGGATTATCGAACAGTTCGGGTTTACTCGCAGTCTACTTATTCTAAAGCATAGCAAATGAAGCCAATGTCTAACCACATGAAACAATCTCATGAGGTAATCTGGCACAGCGACGGCACTCTAGTTGCCGCAATGACCCAAGTTCAAGGATGGGTAGATGTAAACAATATTGAACATCGCCCATTTGTGATCTTAACTCTCGAAACTGACAAAGAGCATGTATTCTTGCACGAGACGGTATGCGATATGACAGAAGCAAAACGTTGGGTCGCTGAGCAATTCGAGTTTCCGAGTAGCATCTTGCTCTTAAAATTTCAAAGCAACCAATAGATTGACAGGAACGAATTTTTGCTGTATAATGCAAGCTTGACTCAAGGAAAAATATGTCCAATACAATCGTAAGCACCGCAAAAGTCGTCACAGTTACCAATCCAGCAGTTGACCAAAGAGCGGTCGAAAAGCTCATCACTGCAAGAATTGGGTTGCTGCTAAAGGCTCCATTCTTCGGCAATCTTGCTACACGACTTATCCTGTGCAATGCAGACGACTGGCTCGAAACTGCTGCAACTGACGGACGCAAATTCTATTACAACTCTGAGTTCGTCAACAAGCTCAGCATCAAAGAATGCGAGTTCTTGTTTGGCCATGAGACCTTGCACAATGTCTACGATCACATGGGGCGGCGTGGTGAGCGTGATCCGCAGTTGTTCAACGTTGCTGCTGACTATTGCGTGAACCAGGATTTGTTGGATCAGAAAATCGGCGAACGAATCACGAAAGTGCAGATTCTCGTTGATTCCAAATACAAAGGCATGTGCGCAGAAGAAGTCTACGACCTGCTCTACAAAGACGCCAAGAAAATCAATATCGCTCAACTCGTTGGCATGTTGTTGGACGACCACTTAGATAGCAGTGACGAAGATGATGCTAACGGGAAGCCCAGTAGACCAAAATTGTCTGGCGAAGAAAGACGTCAGATCCGTGAAGAAATGATCGAAGCGGTCATGTCTGCTGCTCAAACTGTAAGCATCGACAACTTACCGGGCAACGTGCGTCGATTCATTACTGACTTCGTAGCGCCGAAGATGAACTGGCGCGAAATCCTTCATCAAAAGTTCAAGAGCACCATCAAATTTGACTACACCTGGATGAAACCATCTCGTCGTGCTTGGCACATGGACGCTATCCTCCCAGGACAGAATTTAGGTGATCGGATCGAAGTGGCGATCAGCATCGACTCTTCGGGCTCGATGCAACCCGACATGCTTCGAGATTTCTTGTCTGAAGTGCGTGGAATTACAGAAGAGTTTGACGACTACAAGATTTACCTATGGTGTATTGACACAGAAGTCTACAACTTCAAAATCTTCACGCCAGACAACGTGTATGAGCTCGACGACTATCAAATCATGGGGAACGGTGGCAACACGTTCGAAGAGAATTGGAGATTCATGCGTGAGCAAAATCTGGTTCCAGAGTTGTTCATCATGTTTACCGACGGATATCCTTGTCCAAACTGGTGCTTGCCTGGCGACGAAGACTACTGCGATACGATGTTCTTGCTGCATAGCACAAAAACTATCGTGGCCCCCTTCGGTGAAACGGTTTACTACGAGGTATAAACTGGTTGACTTTCTCCTGTTTTCGCGTATAATAGCGATATTGAAACGCACTACAGGAGAAGCAAATGTCAACAAGGGTAACAGCAATTGAAGTTGACGGTGTGGTTGCTATTGTTGACTATATCCCGACTGATGGAGGAGGGAGCTATGTGGCACAGATTGGCATCCTTCCTCAGAATAGACTCGCTAGCAAAAGTTTCGGCAACGGAACTGCTGCCGAGGATTGGCTGCTCGAGGAACTTAGTCTGCCGAAATCATTGCTAATCCTGAAACATTCTGCTTGACAGATAACCAGTGTTCGTGTATAATGCAACTTACACATTAAAGCCGTAGGCAAACATGAAACTGTTTCACTGTGAAGATAACCGGCTCACAATAGAAATTTCTGCACGATCTATGCAGGACATGAATTCCGGCGATATCTACACAGATTTCAAGGCTACTGCTTGTTTCAAAAATCAACATATGGTCTCGAGTCGATTTAATGCCTACGATGATGCAGAAAAATTTGCAGAATCCCTAATAAAAGAGCCTGCTATGTGGCTTTTGTTGAAATATCCAGTGAAATCCGCTTGACTTTCCCCTACTTTTCCTGTAAAATAGCTCTATACGCTAACAAAACGGAGTAACTATGTCACAAAACGAAATGGCAAAAGCAATGGCAGCAGCCGCATCCGAAACGACCTCTGCACAAAAGAAGAAGGTCGTTACTGTTACAAATACAGAAGTCGACAAAAAGGCTATCGAAAAGCTGATTACGTCGCGTATCGGTCTGCTGCTGAAGGCTCCATTCTTCGGTAACCTTGCTACGCGGCTGGTCATGCGAAACGCTGATGAGTGGCTCGAAACTGCTGCTACTGACGGCAAGTATTTTTACTACAACTCCGAGTTCGTCAACAAGCTCAGCATTAAAGAATGCGAGTTCTTGTTCGGGCACGAAACGCTCCACAACGTTTATGACCACATGGGACGGCGTGGTGATCGCGATCCGCAGTTGTTCAATATCGCTGCTGACTATTGCGTGAACCAAGACTTGCTTGATCAACGCATTGGCGAGCGTATCACGAAAGTGCAAATTCTCGTTGATGCCAAATACAAAGGCATGTGCGCCGAAGAAGTGTATGACCTGCTCTACAAAGACGCCAAAAAGATCGACATGGGCAAGCTTGCAGACATGCTGCTTGACGAGCACTTGGATGGCAATGGCGATGCAGACGGCGAAGGTGACGGCAAGGATGGCAACGGTAGCGGCAGTGGTCGCCCGCGTTTGACGGACGAAGAAAAGCGTCAAATCCGCGATGAAATCAAGGAAGCGGTGCTTAGTGCTGCTCAAGCGTGTGGCGCAGGGAACTTGCCCGCAGGTGTTCGCCGCATGTTGTCGGACATGACTGAGCCGAAGATGAACTGGCGGGAACTGTTGCAACAACAGATCGAAAGCACCATCAAAGCTGACTACACGTGGATGAGACCGTCGCGTCGTAGCTGGCACTTGGATGCAATCCTTCCCGGACAGAACCAAGCGGAAATGATCGACATTTGCATCAGCGTTGACTTGTCCGGCTCCATTAGCCAAAAGCAGTGCAAGGACTTCTTCAGTGAAATCCACGGCATCATGCAGATGTATTCGGAAGCATTCCGGGTCCATGTCTGGACTTTTGATACAGAAGTTTATAACCCGCAGGTCTTCACGCAGGATAACTTGTACGACATCCTGGACTACGAACCGCAAGGCGGTGGTGGTACTACGTTCGAGGCAAACTGGGAGTTCATGAAAGAGAACGACATTGTCCCGAAAAAGTTCATCATGTTCACGGATGGCTACCCGTGTGGAAGTTGGGGTGACGAAGATTACTGCGATACGCTGTTTGTTGTCCACGGCAGCACAACGATCGAAGCGCCCTACGGTGTTACCACGTATTACGAGGACTAACTCCGAATCCCTCGCGCAGAACAATGTTTTGTGCGAGGTTTCTTAATCTGTGTTAGAAAGTAAAAGATGAAAATCGACGCTAAACTGGTTCTTTCGATATTCTCGTTGGTATTTGCATTTGCTGTGCTAGCGACTGTTATAGTGCGAAGACATGACGCTGATCTTGCAGCGCAACAGAGTATGTTGGCGCGGTTAGCACAACTTGACAAACAGGTAGCCTTATGCAGCCAACAAATCACCGGAAGCTCTGTAATGTCTCCGGATTGCGCCAAAATGCGCAAAACTGCTCACGACACGTTCGGCGACGATATACTGATTTGGTTCGCATGGAATGTCCGTAACGGATATGTCACTGACAACAATGCAAAACAGGTCGAACAGTCTATCCTCAACTACGCCAACTGCTCAACAAGATTGCTCGCATATGCCGGAGTGTATGCAGAGAAAGGATTGAAATGAACAAAATTGCTAAGTATTGCCTCGAACGACGGTATTCGTATTTCGACACGGTGGTCCTCATGGCTGTCGCCGGACTGTCTCAGCATACTCCCTGGTGGGTGCTGCTAGTGATCCCTGGCGTAATACTTTCGGTAGTTCTCGACAACTGGTATCTCGTCTATTGTGACAAGGAGAAGGAAAATGTTTCCGTTCAACCAAAATAAGGTACTGATCATCGCCGGCGTTGTAACTGTCATGGCGATCACTGCTATTGTTGTTGCGAATCGTCACGATCCGATGGCTGAGATGATGGTCATTCTCGAAAATCAGTCAAACCTGTGCATTCAGGAAATTTCCGATACTGGTGCGGGGCAAAGTCGCTGCGAAGACATGCGAACTATTGCCCACGAGATATTTGGCGACGATCCAGTGCAATGGGGCAAGGATATGGTTCTCTCAGAAAACATCACTTCCAGAAACTTTGCGGTTGTCAAACACAGTCTGCTAACGTATCAAAACGCCTTGATGTTGCTGATCAAGCAGAAAACGGCATTGATCAAAAGCTAATCATGAAGACGCATTCTATCGCCGTAGCAGTAACATTGGCGTTAATCGCTATGCCGTCGTATGCTGAATGGACTGAACTGCACCCGACTAAAGACGGAAACGCATATATCGATAAGGCCAATGTTGTTAGGAACGGGCAAATTTTACAATTTCGGTGGCTGATCGACGCGGTAGTTGACTCTGAGGCCAGCAAATCGGTCATTGTCACTAGCGAGATCAACTGTAACAAACGGCTGATTCGACATCAGCAGGTAGTTGAATACAGCGAACATATGGCTGCTGGCAACGTAATCGGTACTTATCCTATGACCAATCAATGGATCGTTGTGCAGCGTGGATCCACTTTTTCTGGATTTGCTTCAAAATTTTGTTACGTTGTAGACAAGCTTCCAACTAAGGAATAACATGGACGCAGAAAAGCAGAAAACGTGGGATGCATTATCGCTGCCGGACGGCATGGTCGACATCGAAGAAGAAGATGACCTAATGACCATTGACGAATTCCTAGAATGTGTTCGCGACGGTGCATTCGTCGACTACGACGGATTTGGTAATTGGGCAACAGCAACGAAAAAGTTAGGCGGATGGCATAGCGAAGGAGTCTTTCCGTCTCGAGTTTTATCAGGGAGAAATGTCCCTCCGGCATGGGCCACTCACGTCGTGTGGTACAACAAATGAGCCACATCATAAGAAACAACGAAATGATCCCAGAAAGGGTCACTGCGGCGTGCGGTGCCGAAGCTATCTTCGACGAAGGCAGTGGCTGTGGGTATCGTTGCGTCGAATGTGGCGCTATGCTAGGAAGCGTCGGTATGCCGAGCCACTGCAAAGATGAAGAGAACAAGGTTCTCGAATGGAAGATTTTAAAAGGTGAAAAACTATATGACTAAGACCTTGGCGCCCACTCACGCGGGCATGGTACGATTCTACGAAACAGTGAAACCTGTGCTGCTCGAGAAATACCAGTTAGTGCTGACTGTAACCCTAACTAGCTTCGAAATCCGTAACGGCGACGGCAAACTTTTAGCTGCTGGCGATTCGATCGACTGGTTGAACGGATTTGTAGCAGGTATCGACACCCGTGGCCGCTAAGAAAGCAGGCCCGATTTTTCCAAACGACATTATCAGCCTGGGCATGGTGCAAAATATGAACGTGCTAGCTTGCGAGAATGCAGCGATTGCCAATGCCCTCCAACAGGCAGTAATGATCTATCAACTTGCTGGCTCTCCAGACTATGCGCTTACTCCAGATTTGACCCCAGAAGCATACTGGAGGAAAAACTTTGACGAATAGGCTGAAAAAGATTATCTCCGGCGATATGCTAGCCAACATGGAGATGCTAGCGATAACAAACGTCGGCATGCGAGACATCCTCGAACAGGCCAAGGTCATCTACGCTCTGAACGGATCGCCAGACTTTTTCGCGAGGGACGACGATGAGAACGATGACGAGCCGTGTGTCAACAAGTATGAAGAGTACAATGACGATGACGATTTTTAAGGAGTAACAGATGGATATCAACGATATAGCCACACGGCATTACGAATGGGTAGAACAGATGGGCTGGCATAACAAAACTGTGCTAGAAGCTCTGGCGCTGATCGCTTCGGAAGTCGGAGAAGCTGCCGCCGAGAGTGGCGACAATGATGCTATGCTGGCTGCATTAGCTCGCATTACAGAATCTATTGGGCGAGCGGCAAATCAATGCCGCAAGGGCGAGGTAGGTGAAAATTTCGGCACAGAGCTTGCAGACATCATCCTTCGAACGCTAGACTTAGCTAAGTGGCAACAGATTGACATCGATACTGTGATTGCTGCTAAGATGTCTAAGAATCTGCAAAATGGGACACGTGGTAGAAAAATTTAATAGGAGCAACATAATGAGTGAAACAGTAAAGGTACGAGTATTTAACGAGTCAGGCTATCCACTACCATCATATGCAAAGCACGGTGATGCAGGTATGGACTTACGGTCAGTAGACAGTGTGGTGATTAAGCCAGGCGAAAAGCAGATTCTCAATACAGGGCTACGGGTTGAAATCCCATACGGCTACGAGATTCAGATTCGTCCGAGGTCAGGCTTGAGCAATAAGACGAAACTCCGGGTCGCAAACGCACCAGGAACTATCGACCACGCTTACCGTGGACTGATCGGTGTCATCATGGACAACATCGGGACTGAGGACGAACATATCAAGGCAGGTGATCGCATTGCGCAGGCAGTGCTAGCGGTGGTTCCGCGACTCGAATGGGAGCCTGTAGTCAACGCTGACGAACTTTCAACGACTGACCGTGGCGAAGGCGGGTTTGGGTCTACTGGACAGCAATAAGAAATCAAGTGCGCCGAAAGGAATGATATGGGACTAAAACATGGTGAAGTGAATCCTCTCGCGGTCGCAAACCTAAGGCAGGTTGATTTCTGTCCGGCGCACTTTGAGCCAGTAATGTTTGACCTTGTAGTCGATCAAAAAATCATTACTGATTGGCTCTATGAAAATACTGATGGTAGATTCTATATCGGTCAAGCAGTAAAGCAAGGTGAAGGTGACGAGAAGGCAAGATTATGCTTCTGTGTTGCGTTTGAGGTCCACTCCGAAGCCTCATATTTTGCAATGTTCTTGACTACAATCAACTCCCACGAGTCATTATATCTGTAGAAAATTTTTGCCTGGCAGACATAGCTGATAAGTATTATTGTATTTAACGGAGACACAGCAATGACTGAACCAACAGCAACACCTCAATCAACTGGATTAACCATCCAAGACCTCACACTGACCCTGCAAGTCATCCAAGTAGCATCAAGCCGCGGCGCATTCAAGGCCGACGAACTAACTGCTATCGGCGGACTGTATGATCGAATTTTCAAATTCTTAGAATCGACTGGTGCCATTACTACGCAGGCCCCGGACGCCCAGGCTGCTACTGAACCAGCTCCAGTAGTGACAGAAACACCCCCAAAGAAAGTCAAAAAGGCTAAAGGAGAGTAATATGCTAAAGCACATCGGCAAACATTCAGACCGAAAGGTCGTAATTCTATATCGCACAGTTCCTAACGAGGATCATATGTGCTTGCTCTCATACAGCGATCTATTGCCTCGAATGCTGCATGACTCGATTATGAAGAGTCTCGAAGGCGCGGTTGGCCAACAAGCAGACAACTTTGCAGAAGCATTGTTCCGCACGTTGCTTCCGGATGGTCGTAACATTCTCGAAGTGTTGCACAAAGAAGGATTTATGAAGAAGGTTGCAACCAACCAGATCATCATGACTCCGACGCCGTCCACTACGATTCGTCTCGACGAGTTGAACAAGCTGTTGGCTGAAATGGCCCTCGGCGAAGATGCTATCAAACGCATGGCAGAGATCGACGCGCAATCTGGCTTACAAGCTAAGAAGCGCGATAACACGCCAAAGAGGAATCGTGACGTCGGCGAACCAGCTGCTCCTGCTTACAACCCGCCGTTACAGGCTGACGAGAACAGTGTTCTTAGCGATGAGGTTATCGCTGCTCAACAACTTGCTCAAGCTGACCGCATGAGGAAGGAAGCGTTGTCGATGATTGCAGAAGCTACCCGTCTCGAAAAAGAAGCAGCTATTCTGTCCCCGGTGGTGGTGAAGACTGTAAAAGCTAAGGCAGCAAAACCTGCTAAGGTTGAAGCTCCGGTCGCCGCAGATACTGCACCAGTAGCAAAGAAGAAGGCGGGTCGTCCGTCTAACGCGAGCAAGAAGAATGGCCCTGCCCAAAAAGCCGCGTAAGACGAAATCAAAAAAGATCACCCTCAGCGTTCGTCAGCAATGGGAAGCGATTCTCAAAACAACATCGAAAGATGAAGTGCCGGTCGATATGCTCGAATCAATGACGGTGAATCTTATAGACAATACGAAGGTTAATATCAATATCAAGGAACTCCTAGGCGAAGGCTTAGACCCGCATGATATCGAAACTCATATTAACCGCCAGCTCGAAAAACTTGACGACATGATTGTTGATGTTGATTTTTTTATTTGCATCGACAGCGTCGCTAAAACAGTAGGACCGCTAACAAACGAAGTGTTGAAAAACATTTAGTCAAAAAGGTTGTTTCCTCCGTTAAACTCCTGTATAGTAGAAATACTTACAGGAGTTTTTCTTTGACATGCAAACCTATCTAAACTTAGCGAAAGAGATTTTAGCAGACGGAACAAGACAAAGTAATCGCACTGGTATTGATGCTATATCACTGCCAGGCGCAATGATGAAGTTTGACCTTCGATTAGGCTTCCCAGCAATGACCACTAAGAAGCTAGCATTTAAAGCATCAAGGGGTGAGACAGTTGGATTCTGCAAAGGAGTTCGTGATTCTGCCGAGTTCAAGCGACTCGGCTGCGGATTTTGGGACGCCAACGCAAACAAGGACGGTGTTGATCCATTTGGCAACGTGGTCCCGAACAAATGGCTTACGAACCCGAATCGCACAGGCGAAAATGATCTCGGACGTATCTACGGCGTGCAGTGGCGCCAGTGGCGAGGCCGCCTGTTACAACGTAACGCATATCCCGATGATCAGTATACGACGCCTGTTGTATTCAAGAAAGATTCATATGGCACCGACGTATATGAACCACCGTATGAGAGCAGTTTTTCGTACGAATCCATTGACCAGCTGCAAAATGTAATTGACACAATCAGAAAGGACCCGACGAATCGACGCATCATCATGAACGCATGGCGTCCAGACGAGTTCGACCAAATGGCACTACCACCTTGCCACGTCTTGTATCAATTCCTAGTCAATGTAGAAAAGAACGAGCTAAATCTTTGCATGTATCAACGGTCCTGTGACATGTTCTTAGGCGTGCCGATGAACATCACAAGTGCTAGCATGATACTGTCTATTGTTGCAAAGCTAACTGGATACACACCAGCAGTGTTCACTCACTTCTTAGCTGATGCTCACATCTACGTGAATCACTTAGATCAGATCAATCTGCAATTATCTCGTGAACCAAGAGCATTACCGAAACTGATGTTGTCTGACAATAACTGGGACATCAATACTATAGAGCCGGAAGATATTTGGCTTGACGGTTATGATCCCCATCCTGCTATCCCTGCCCCAATGGCAGTTTAACTCAGAAAGAAAACATGAATCGCATCGTCCTTCACCAGATTCCGTACAACATCGTAACCCTATATCAAGATAAGGCGGCGTCCGCTATCGAACAAGCGAAAGCAGATGCTCTGAAGTCTCCACCAGTAGTTTGGGCAAAGTCCAACAACTGCAAGATAGAAGTTACAAACGCATTCGACAACGTAACTGGTGAAGGTGCGATAGTCTATTATGCTGCTCTCAGCCCTATTCAGCAAACAGAGTTCGCACTAAGATTTTAAAGGAGCAAAAATGAATCGAATTGTAGTTACTGGTGGCATGGGGTTTATTGGGCACAACGTTGTTAATCTGCTAGAGCAGACTAATCACGTCAATGTCATCGACAGTCGAACGACGTACGGAATCATCCCGATAGACGAGCTCAACTATCTAATAAGCGAGCGCGACGTAAAGGTGGGGTCGAGAGACTTCATTGTTGACATTCGTGACACTAGTAAAGTAGAGCAGATTATAGGCGATAGTACGAACGTCATTATTCATTTGGCGAGCTTCCCGAGGCAGAAGGTAGCGGCGGCTGATCCCGCGACGGCCTCCGAGGTGATGATGACCGGATTGATTAACGTCTTAGAGTCTGCTAAAAAAGGTAAGGTGGAGAAATTCGTCTACATCAGCTCGAGCATGGTCTACGGTGATTTTTGCGGGACTGTGTCTGAGGATGCAGTCTGTTCTCCGATCGGACAATACGCTATCATGAAATACGCCGGTGAAAAGCTAGTAGAGGATTATGGCAGACAGACCGGGATGAAGGTAGTCATCATTCGTCCGAGCGCCGTCTATGGTGAGAACGACGTTGCAGATCGTGTAGTGAGCAAATTCATGATTGCTGCAATGCGTGGTGGCACGTTGAAGGTAAATGGTCCAGACGAGATTCTAGATTTTACTCACGTCGACGATGCTGCGAAGGGTATCGCCATGGCGGCAGTAAGTGATGACGCGAGCGGGATCTACAATATCACACGATCTAACCCGAATCTTTGCTCGTTGCTTGAGGCAGCAGAACTGATTGTGAAGATTGCAGGCAAAGGTACTATTGAGGTTAAGGGACGAGACTTAGCATTTCCAAGTCGGGGACGACTAAGCATTGCTCGAGCCCACGGTCATTTTGGGTATGAGCCAACAATCAACATCGAAGAAGGATTTCAGCGATATTACAACTGGTTTAACTACTCGTCTTACTGGCAATCAAAATTAAATGGCTGACCAAATCAAATTCTTCGGATTGAATCGGCAGTATGCTAGCCTGCGTCAAGAAATTCTCGACATAACTGATCGAGTCTATTCTAATGGGCAGGTGCTAGAAGGAGAGATGACCCATCAGTTCGAATACGAGATACAGAAGAGGGTTGGCCGTACTTACGCTGTGGCGGTCAACAGTTGCTCTATGGCACTGCTCATCTCATATCTATATTATGCTCAACAACTCACCTCAAAAAATTTAACATTGCCGGCATTCAGTTTTATCGCTACGTCTAATGCACCGTCATTGAGCGGATATACTCTAAAATACACCGACGTCGACGAACACGGGATGTTAGATATCGATCAGTTAACTCTACGAGAAGACAGTATCGACATAGTGTCGTATGTTAATCTGTACGGGAACATTCTAGACTATAATAAGCTAGTGATCGCTGCGACATTTTTTAACTCTCCGATCCCTATTATTGAAGATGCTGCTCAAAGTTTTGGCGCTACATACAAAGGCATCCCAAGTGGTAAGCTAGGAAACGTCAGCTGTTTGTCGTTTGATCCAACAAAAAATCTACCAAACTACGGTAGTGGAGGGATGATCCTCACTGACGATAGAGACCTGTATGGTTTTGCTATTGGGTTTAGGAATAATGGCAACGGAGTAACACATGGCGTAATTGGCACTAATAGCAAGATGAGTGAGTCCGATTGTGCCCAGATGCTAATCAAACTCAAACACTTTGATTCATGGCAACAACGAAGAACTGAAATTGCGGCTTTCTACACCGAACAGTTATCTGATATTCTTGTATGCCCAACCCATAGTAACGATGTCGTTCACGCCTGGCACAAATACGTCATCAAAACCCCGGATCAGTTTGAGTTAAGGAAACATTTACATGATGCTGGGGTTGAGTCGCGTATTCACTACCAGGTACCGTTATCTGATTTCAACAACGCCAAAAACGCCGAGCAACTGGCAGTGCAGTCTGTCAGCTTACCTATCTATCCAGAGCTGCTTGACTCTGAAGTCGAATACGTCGTCGACACGATACACAAATTCTACAGTTGATATTTTTTGGCGAAGTATTCGTCGAGCCACTCCCACTCGAACGATTTCATTAACTCGGCGTAATCGCCGTTGACATTGTCGTAGTATTCTACTGCATCGTTTGCCCCACGTAAGCACCATTCTGAATTCTCTCCGTGCGCTACGGTAGTCCACACTGCTAGTCTATCCTTCGACATCCTATCTGTTGCGGCTTTCAGTTTGACACATTCCCTAAACGCGGTGCGCCAGGTGATGATCGGATTCACGTTGAAGTGCGCTGTTGCGCTCAACACATCGACCACCTCATGCTTCTTACTCAAGGTAAAGTCAAGTCCGTATTCCTCTGTCTCTAACACTAGATTCTTGTTATACGCAAGAATAGCCATATGTCCGTACTCTAAATCGTTGACTGGGTTTTTAGCGTTGAAGATATAGTGCTTCGGCTCTTGGAGATAGTCAGGTTGCCAATCAAAGTCAAACTCTGTGTCCACTTCTAACTTGGCGAAGACTGCGAAGAACCAGGGCGTTGTGCTCACGTTCGCAGCGGCTTTGTATGCGGCAGCTCGACCTGGTACGTCCTTCACCCAGTGTATCGTTCTATTTGGGGCGCAGGATTGAAGGTGGTCGTACCATCGTTGCGCATCAGGCTCGCCATTGCTGATGAAGACGATATCAAGCGGATGGTCACTAACGTATGATTCTGGGTGAGTGGTAATATGTGGATAATCGTATACCTGCGTGTGGATCATCTCTTTTGCTTCCCTCGGTACTGCTACTATGCTTCCTGATCGTGTAAATACATGCACAACTTTGTCTCTTTTACGCCATAATGACGGTGTAAACGACGGAATCGCGTCGGAAACAGTGGCTGATTTGAAGAAGGTGTAAGGACCAGTGAAATCGTGTGCTACGATAGCATCGACGACAGAATCCTGGTGGTAAACGACAGTCTCGAACGGAGCAGTCTGATGTCGAGGAACTGATTGATCGTCACAGTAATTAACTGACTCAAACCAATCTAGCAATGATATCTTCTCCATTTGTTCTTTGAATGACGGAACGTGAACATAAAAGGTATCGCCGTATTTTTGTGTGTTCGATGGAAAGACATGAAGCATAGTTGCTTGCCACGGTTCTGGTTGCCAGGTAAAATCAAACTTTGAATAGTCACAGATCGAATTAATAATCCAGATGTATTCTGATTCAGCGGTGCTAATGATACGTTTGAATGTTCCTAAATAATTGTCAGCGTACCGAGCAACTTTGATCTCGGGATACCTCTGTTGTATCTGCAAAAGTTGAGATTCTGATTCTGGATTTGAATGATTGAGATAGTAGATGTCGTACATATCATCCGGACGGTATACCTTCTGATCACAGACAAAGTGCAGGTTCGGAAACTGTTCAAGCTCTACTGCCCAAGAAGAATGCCTAGAAAATTCATGTTTGTTGATCAAAAATGTATCACTCCATTTCTGCCATTGCGACCCAAATATATGCAACATGAAATTTTGCCATGGTTCAGCATGCCATTCGAAATTGAATTCGTCATAGACATTCTCGCTACTGATAACCCAGAACTTTGTAGTCGATGATCGTGTTACGCATCGCTTGATTGTCTCGACCCAGCTATTCATAAACCGTATTCGTTGAATATTTGGGTATCTTACTTGTAGGGCAGAAAATCGCTTGTTTGACGATTTGTTGTTCATGTCAACAAAGAAAATGTCAACTGCCTTTACTATCGCAGTTTCCTTGTTTTTTGCGGGTATATCGCCTGCAAATTTAATCTCGGTCGCTCCAGGAACAGTGTAAGTTAGACCTACAGAAATTTGGAATTCAGTGCTAAAGTGATAGATATATGGTGAGCAATCAGATACTGGTGGCCTCCAGCTAAAGTCAATGATTGATGCATCTACCTCTTCCGGAATACACCAATGATCACGGCGTGGTGCAACATCTAAGAACTTCGGGTCGTGCCAATGGTCTATGTCAGACAGTACGTTAGTAGGCGCGAATATCGCAAAATACGAATCAACATCGACAGGCGATGGAGTGCTCCAGGTCGAATAAAATCTATGTCGATGAGTTTGATGTTGCTCCCATTTTGGCGGCATCCAGTTAAAGTCAAACTCCGCGTAATCACAGTTTCCGTTAATCAACCAGAAGAATCTCGTGCGTGATTTTAATCGAGCCTCGGCTAAGGTATTAGCTGGTTGCTCGTGTAAGAATAGGTTGGGCTTCGGCCCCGTATAAAAGATGTCGTGCATAATTGTGATAAGTATGTTATACTTATCGTAAGGGGATGTTGATGAAGAAATTTGTTGTTCGGATGATGACGGTGTGGCTCGTAACGGCCAGCGGGCTCGCGTGGGCAGTGTGTGACGATATGGTCGCGTGGGGAATGCCAGAAGTTAAGTCGAATGGTGAAATCGCAGCGGTTCAGCCTGCTGTGATGTGTCGACGGATGTACGTCCTAGAACACAATGATGATCGGCATACAGCGTGGTGGTCGGCAGAGCATCTTATCGGATCGCAGCAAGGGTTGGAGGGCGAGCGAAAGAATGCCTTCAAGACTGACCCCGACCTACCGAAAGGGGTCGCGGCACGCCCGACAGATTACGCCGGCTCAAAATTTGATCAGGGACACCTCGCACCAGTAGGCGATATGTACACCGATAAGGCTGCGATGATCGAATCGTTCTACCTATCAAACATGGTCCCACAGCTACCGAGCAACAACAGGGTAGGGTGGCGACTTCTTGAAAATTATGTCAGAAAGCAGTCTATAAAACGGGGCGACCTTTT
>Ga0302215_10001587_pt1 | contig 16069 bp, 10 predicted proteins | sample II_Fen_N3_1_FD_194580 | JGI IMG/M metagenome (GOLD analysis project Ga0302215, IMG submission 194580) | Peat permafrost microbial communities from Stordalen Mire near Abisko, Sweden - II_Fen_N3_1 | ecosystem: Environmental > Terrestrial > Soil > Wetlands > Permafrost | place: Sweden: Abisko...
TTATGGAGTTCTTCCACGGACAGCATTCGTTTTGAAGGAACCTGCTGGCTCAATCCGTAAAAGCTCATGATATAAACCAGTAAAAGCAATGTGGAATAATTATAAATGTGTGGTGTCAGCGGGTTGAGATGATTAAAGTAAGCTATGACTGTTATGATGACAGCAAACATACAAAAGACAACGTAAAATACAGCAAAAGCAAGTAACCAACTGAGGCTTTCATTTTTATCTATATTCGACCACTCATTTCTCAGGTTAACACGATGACTGTTTACCAGTATCAGACTCATTGGTATGTATATGAACCATGAAAGAATGATTGATGAAGCAAAGGCAAGCCGGAACAGGTAGTACTTGTCGTGAAGGAAAAAAGTGTCCAGGGAGAAAGGTTCTGTGATGATATACGTATATATTTCAAAAAACACAAAGGGAAACAGATGAAATAACTGCATCCAGTGTAATTTGAATTGTGGACGGGTGAGCGAATTTATATACAGGAATAGGCAAGGATTGAATAATAGAAAAGAACTTGAAAGGAGAGGCATTCCATAAATCTCATAATCAAGTCCGCAGATCATAAAGTCAATGGACAGAAGGGAAAGCCATCCTGATAATACTTTATCAGAAAGGGAACTTTCCTTTTTGTTAAACATAAGAATGGAAGCAAATAAACTTTGACTAAATCCGATCCATGCAATTGTATTCATTTCTGATGGCATTAAAATGAACAGATACAATTATAGTTTTAAGAAGATTCCAACACCAAGTATTTCCTTAAACTGGAGTTTCGCTTTTTCTCCGTTTACCTTTATATTAGCGTCGTACATTAAATGCGTATTTATATTGACAGAAATGTATTTATTGACTTTCATGGCGAGTTGATTTTCCCAGTTGAATACAATGTTTTGCGGATCTTTCAGATAATTAGAGAATAAATCGAGTTTTGAAGTGAAAGCTACATTCTTTAAAATTTCACTTTTAAAATCGCTTCGTGTATAAACGATTCGGGCATATCCTCCAAATTCTCCTTTTAATTTCTTCCCGGGAGTAACTCCGTAAGCTCCTGAAGCCGATAATGCATTGTCGTTGACTATTGTCATCTTGCCGGTAAAAGGGGCAAGAAATGCATTAAAATAACTACTGGGAACATAATTCAAGCCGACAGCTGCTAATAAATATGCAGGAGCGAACAGGTTTGAAATTTTTACACTATCGTTCGGATAATTATAACCCGGTGCAAACTGAGTTTTGAAATTGACCAGTAAAGCATAATTAAAGTTTGAAAAAGCTTTCACGCCATATTTGGATAATAAATCAAACCGGTCGTCTGTTTTTATAAACTTACCATTAGCACCTTGTTGCAACATTCCATATCCTATATCCAGGGTATTTATCCATTCGGAGGTGGTGTCTTTGTAATTGGCGAAAACACTCACCATTCCATTAAAAGCAACAGAACTCTCTCCACCTGCCGACCAGTTTACCAGAGCTGTCTGGGCTAAATTAATCCCTGTAACAATCCCGGTTTTCCAACCAGCAATTGTATCCGTTTCTACTGTCTTAATGTGCTTTTCAGCTTCGGTAACCTGTGAAAAACTATAAATGGGAAATGTCAGGATGACAAAAAGGAGTGTAATGTTACTTGTCTTCATAGCCGTTGGTTTTTAAGTTACTATGAAAAACAATTAAATGCTAAAAGATGTTCAGTGAATAAAAAATGATATCCTGATTTAAATATTATTTTTGTAAGTAATCAATAAAAACAATGCCGATTCATATTGAATCGGCATTGTTTTTATTGGTTAGAAAATCATCAGGTAGAAAAATAGAAATATAAGGAATAATACCAAATGAGAACTAAGACTGTGATTACTTAGCTGGATTAACAGGTTATTTAGACCCTTTTTTTGCCTTAGTGGTTATTATATTCTTTGGGTGCCCTCTCAACTTTACTTTTTCTTCTTTCTTTGGTTCTGTTACCGTTATTTTAGGGCGTGGTACTTTCGGAAAGACTAAAAATATATCCTGTTTTTTCTTTGGACGTTGCTTATCCAGCCAAAAGAAGTTTTTCAGGTATATATCACTGCCCGATAGTTGTGCAAGTGGGTACATAGTGCCAGTTGAAGCCGAAGTCAATACAACGCGTTGCACCTTTTTGTTTCTCATGTACATAACCACAAAACTGCTTTGAGTTTTGTTTAGCCCTACCAACGTCGAATCTTTATCATCCCTGGGATAGTAGATTGTTTCGGCATTTCCGTTAACCTTGACTCTTTTCAGTTGCCCGCTGTCCACATACGCTATAATTTCCTTTCCGGACAGTTGATTGAAATAAATGGAATCCTCTTGTTGAACGGTAAGAGCGGCACGTTGGATAAATATACGTTCCACCTTTTTGTTTTTGGTAAAGGCCTGGATAAATTCACCCGAGAGTTGATTATTGTCCGACCAAAGCACTGGTTCACCATACATATTCATTATCGAATCACGTGCAGAGTAAGTCAATGAGTCGCAGAGTCCCTGTACATCATTCCGGAATAGCCGTACATGATAGTATCCACGGGCTACATTGTAAATGGAATCCTTCAAGGTTAAGAGTGTGTCGGCATGTACAAACATGGAGTCTTTGCCCGACCAGTCAACCAGCATGGCAGAGTCACAGGCTAATCCGGTTTTTGTTAAATCGTTGTAATAACAATACTCTCCATAGAGGGTGGATTTTTGAACGGTGTCATTCATGATTACATGTGTAAATCCTTCACCGTACTTCAGTTTCTTATCATAAAATATTGTATCCCCTGTCAGTGTTTTCCCATCTTTATGTTTAACGATGGACCTGTTCAGCAACATTGACTGATCGGTTGTAGTATTATACCATCCGAGCTTGCTATATATATTGGTTTCATCATTGTATAATATATGAGTAGGTCCTACTATATTTGCAATATGGGTTTTCGTGTTATACTTCAGGGTATCGGAATCAAGTATAAAATTTTTATTTTTTAAATGCACTTTGTTTTTAAATAAGGCATCATTCGTTGATGGAGAATATTGACCCCACACAGACGTAAGGACATTTAGTTGGTCCGTGATTTTTCCTCCGGTGTAGTAATATGACAGATTAGCCAATCTGTCGTAATTCAGGCTGTCGGTGGTCAGCGTTGTTCTCCTGTTTTCCATGCGGACATTATGTCGCAATCGTGCAAGTTTGGTATTCCCATCATAATAGAGTACATCCCCAAACACGAAAAGTGTGTCAGCCTGTACTATGCGTACGTGGCCAAAAGCATTTAGTGAATTGGCTTTTTCAAAGAAATAGGCGCTATCACAATAGAGCAACACATTATCATGCTTAAATCGAACGTTTCCTTTCAAAACCTGCATGTCGGGGTTCGTAATCTTGTCGAATGTAAGTGTCTCCGAATGTTGTAAATAAACCAGCGTGACCCCTCTGTTTCTCAATGGATTCACAGTAGGTGCAAGTTGCATATTCGGAGAATTCTTTGTGCTTCGAAACAGAGATCTGGTTTTTTTCGTTGATTTTACGCTTGTTTTTTTGGGGGACTGGCTTTGCAAAACTTCCTTACGCAATTGTTTGGGATGTATTTGAGCCTGTAAAACAACTATAAACAAACACAGCACACCGAATAGTACGATGTGCCTGTAGCGCCAGAATCCCTGACGGGGAAAATATAAAATAGCTTTTTTGATTCGTTTCATGAAATTTATCACCTCATCCTATCCTTTTTGGGGATTGAAGGGGCAATTATTTTTTAATCCATCCCGGATATTGAAATGTGCAATTTTGCCATGCCGGATCAATACTGATATATGTTTCCTTTTGTTTCTTGATAATCCAGTTATTCAAAAATTCCTGTTTCTTTTTACCTTCGTAGTATGACTTCAACATTTGGTAATCATCCAACAGGTTTGCCTTGTGGTTATCTACCTTCGATTTTACCTTTACAATGGCTACAACATCTTTATTCGATGTTTTGTTTATCATGGAAAAAGGCTTTGATACTTCGCCTACATGCATGTCGTATACAATTTTGGCAACTTCAGGAGGAAGGTCCTGATATTCAAATTTTGATGTACCACTTTTTTCGTTCAACATTAATCCGGCATTCATTGCTGTATTTTTATCCTGCGAAAAATTCATTACTGCATGTTCAAATGTCAGTTTGTCTTCCCGTATCAGGTTCGAAATTGAATCCAGGTTATGTATGGCTTTCGATTTTTCATCAATGGAAACATGTGGCTTTAGCAGTATGTGACGGCAATTGATACGATCACCCCTTTTCTCTATCAACTGAATGATATGGAATCCAAATTCGGTTTGAACGATACGAGACACTTTTTTGGGATCCTGCAAATTAAAAGCTACCTGGGCAAACTCAGGTACAAGTTGTCCACGACCCATAAACCCAAGTTCTCCTCCACGTTTTGCACTCTCAGTATCTTCCGAATAAAGCCTTGCTAATACTGAAAAATCCCCTTTGCCACTGTTTACACGTTCGGTAAAGTCACGTAAGCGATCTTTTATGCGGTTAATTTCTTCAATGGCAACAGGTGGTTCAAAACTGATCAACTGAAGTTCTACCTGTGCCGGTACAGTTGGTATGCTGTCGGTCGGAAGTTCTTTGAAATAACGGCGTACATCGGCCGGAGTTGATTTTATATCCCCTACAAGCTTTTGTTGCATCTGTTGGATGATTTGTTGTTCGCGGATCATATCCCTTAAATCTTCCCGCAAAGCAAGGGTGCTTTTATGGAAATACTCTTCCATCTTTTCTTTCGATCCGATCTGGGAGATGAAATAATTCAACCGGCTCTCAACCTGGTTCATGACTGTCGCCTCACTGACAACCACACTATCCAGTGCTGCCTGATGCAGGTAAAGCTTTTGAATGGCTATTTGTTCCGGGATAACACAATACGGATCTCCCTGGATGGGTGTATTCTCATATTGCGCACGCAATTTTTGTTCTTCAACCTGGGACTTTAAAATAGATTCATCACCCACGACCCATATTACTTCGTCGATAATATTCTTTTGCGCTAGCATTTTAAACGGCGCAATACTTAAGAGAAATAAAAGGGAAAGGATTATTTTTTTCATAAAATACAAATTGACTTTCAATGTGATGGACATTTATTTATTGCTTAATCTACAACCAATAAGTATGTCCTGACTAAATTAGTTTTTGTTATAAGCTGAATATGAATTTTTATTTTTTCTTGAAAAATGTAACTGTCTCATTTTCGACAGCATCATTGTATATCTCTTTTTCAAACTTCTCAATAAAATCTGCTTTCTTTTTGTTGAGTAATATATTTGAAATCCTGTTCTTTGCCATTTCGTAAGGTTCTACCTGACCTGATGATTTATAGGATACTATGCGTAAAAAAAAGTGTTGTGTACTATCCGATGTCTCTACAAAATGATTGTTAGCTAAAAACTTTGAAGGATCTTCAATTTTTAAAGGCATCCGTTTTAATATCTCTGATAATGGCAACCATTTATCCCCGAAATAATCGTAACTAATCGCATTCTGCAAACTGTATTTCTCAATATTTTCAAGTGACTTGGCATTTGCCGATTGTACCCAGCTGCGCACCGTGCTTAGTTTGGGAGCTTTCTGTGGAATAATCAGTAATAATCCTTTGATTACATTTTCCTTTAATACAAGCTGATCGCTGTAATCGGTATAAAATGCTTTAAGGTCTTCTTCCGAGGGTTCTTTCGGAAGGCGTTGCTCAATCATTTTCTGTTGATATTGATGAATTGTCAGCGATTTACGATAACTTTCAACCAATTCATCAATTTCATTTTTATTGGTAATATTTCGTTTTGCATTTTCGTACATTAGAACGTCGGTAACCCATTTTCGTACATAACTTTGTGCAATTGCAGTACTGTCCGAATCGTTCACATTCGGGGGCATAACCTGTTGGATTTCGTCGTAATATAAAAACTTGCCTTCCACCTCCAACAGTGGCTTACGTGCCACATCTGCCGTTTTGTGTACACATGAAGGTATGACAACCAAAGTAAGTAATATAATTGTCAAAAAAGAAAACTTGTTCATGTGCAGGATTTGATGATTCTCAACCGATATGAAAACAAAACGCAAAAATAAAAGCCAAAGGTAGGGCTTTTATTTTTGCGTGATTTTATTATTAGTTTTTCTTAACCGTTTTCAAAACATTTTGGTCAACATTCACAGGATATTTTGCCCTGAGGGCTTTAATCCACTCACGTTCCAAAAATTCCTGGTAATCAGCAGTCACTAATCCCCGAACATCGGAGTAGTCTTCCGGTTTGTTTTTCAGTAATTTCCCTGTAACAAAGAAAAAAGGATATTCTTTTGTGGGTACGTATTTTTCTTTGGATTTGAATATCTGGTCATCCACTACTTTATTGTCTCCCTGCACATATAACCCTTTTTCAACTTTTACATATTGAATGCTGTCATTTAAACGGGTACGCAGATATTTGTCTATGGAATCTTTATCCGATTTCTTTACTATGGATTTAGCTGCGTTTAAAGTAGCATTGTCTTTACAAAGTATTACGTGACCTTTAAAATGGGGTTTTTCCCATGTGTAATCTGCTTTATGCTCATTGAAATACTTCGCTAGTCCTGGAGTATCTTTCGATGCTTTTTCCCATACTTCGCGGTTGCTGACTTCGAATAACAGGATTCCATCATGATATTCCTGCATTAAGAAGCGGAAGTCATCATATTTCTTTTCCAGTTGCGAATCTTCATATGAAAGTAATTCACTGTCAGCAAATGCATCTATTTTTTCATTGATTATCTCGGAAGGAATACTTTTTTCGGTCGTACTGTTTTTCTTCAGGTATTTAGCAAAATCAGCCTGTGTGAAGTTCTTTCCGGCAAAGCTGAAAAGCGGTTTGTCTAATTTAGATGCTTCGGCAATAAACGTTGAGTCTGTTAATGTCCGTTTAGATAATAATTTGCTGAATTCCTCAATATTAGCCGTATTTTCCTGATAATTATATTCGATACGTGATTTGGTCAGAAAGGAATGTTGCCCGCGGTTTGCCCGTTCATCATGTTTTACCTTGCGTTCAAGATCCCCTTTTAATTCATCAAATGTAGCTATTCCTTTTCTGTCCATGAGTTTGATAATATGCCAACCATAGTCCGATTGGATAGGCTGGGAAACATCACCTACATTTTTCAATGCAAATGCTGCCGTTTCAAACTCCGGAACCATACGTCCTGTTCCAAACCAGGGCAATTCTCCGTTCTTTACCGATGAACCCTTATCTTGTGAAAGGTTTTTAGCCAAAGTCCCGAAATCATCACCTGCTAACACGCGTTGATATATTGAATCAATAGTAGCTTTTGCTTTTTTGTTTTGTTTCTCTTCTCCTTTCGATGTGAAAATCATGATATGTGATACCAAAACCTCACCCAATGAAGTACGTCTGGCATGTATTTTTAAAATATGATATCCAAATGCGGTACGTACAGGCTTAGAGATAGAACCTTCAGGTGTATTGTATGCCATTGTTTCAAATGGGTAAACAGTACGGAATGCTGAAATCCATCCAATATGTCCGTTATTCTTTTCGGCCGACTGATCCTGTGATACTTCTTTGGCTACTTTTGAAAAATCTTCTTTCTGTACCCTTTTCCATATGGCATTAATTTCGTCAAACGCCTTCAACGTATCGACAGGTGTTGCGTTTTGAGGTATCCGTATTAAAATGTGACTTACATCCACATCTTCTTTCGAACGGTCATATGCTTCATGAAGCAATGCATCGTCTACTTTCGAATCTGTCAGATAGGGCTTTGTCAGTTGTGAGCGGTATCCGGCAAGTTCGTTTATAAATGATTTGGTGGTATCAATCCCTTGCGATTTAGCTTCTTCAACCTTTAACTTGAAATTCACAAATAAATCAACATACTCATCAAGGGTTTTTTTATCCAATGAATTATTTGAATTATTCTTGTTGTAAATGTATTCAAATTCAGATCTTAAAACTGGTTTGTTGTTTATGGTCATGAGTACCGGATCGGTAGATTGAGCAAAGGTACTCGCTGACAAAGCCAATAATGCTACTAATTTAATGACAGGTGATTTCATAAATATTTAAATGATTGATAGATTTATCAAGACGAATACACATAATTAGAAACACGATGAATGTGTCCGTCCGTAAAAACGGATAATATGTATGTTTGTTGTGTTATTAATATGAAAAATAAGATCGCAAAGTTATTATAATAAATCTGAAATAAAAATCAAAGGAGCATATAATTGTAAATTTCAAATAAAATTATTATCCTGAAATAAAATTGAATATTAAATCCGGATTTATTCCCGTAGAAAAACCTTATTTTTTCTTCAAAACCTTAGTCATATCCAAATACATACGTAATTAATAATGAACAAATAATAATTGCCAGGACACTGAAATGTAAGCTTTTGTCGATTAACAAATATATCATTAAATATGTAAGAATACTTAAAGGCATATCCTTCTTTAAAAACCACCCCGTAATGTCTGTCGACATTCATGGGGTGGTTTTAATAATATCATTGAAAATCATATCATGAAATCATATCATCAAAGATCATATCATGAAATAATATCATTGAAAATCATATCTTCGAAGATAATATCAACGATGTTTAATTATTTTCCCTGCTGTAATTAGGTGCTTCACTGGTAATGGTCACATCATGCGGATGACTTTCAGCAACTCCTGCATTGGTAATCCGGGTGAATTTAGCTGTATGTAATTCGCTGATAGTATGTGCTCCGCAATAACCCATTCCGGCACGCAACCCACCAATCATTTGGTAAATTACTTCAAACAATGCTCCTTTGAACGCAACACGAGCCGATATTCCTTCAGGAACCAGTTTCTTGATATCATCTTCCATGTCCTGGAAATAACGGTCTTTCGATCCTTTTTCCATGGCTTCAAGCGATCCCATTCCACGGTATGATTTGAATTTACGACCATTGAAAATAATCGTTTCTCCCGGTGATTCTTCAACCCCGGCAAAGAGTGAACCTGCCATAATTGTGTTTGCTCCGGCAGCCAGGGCCTTCACGATGTCACCCGAATAACGGATACCACCATCAGCAATAACAGGAATACCTGATCCAACCAACGCCTTTGAAACTTCAAATATAGCCGAAAGCTGCGGAACACCTACTCCTGCAATAACACGGGTGGTACAAATAGATCCGGGACCAATGCCCACTTTTACTGCATCTGCACCTGCTTCAACCAACATTAATGCTGCATCGCCGGTTGCAATGTTACCCACTACCACATCGATATTCGGAAATTTCGCTTTCACTTTTTTAAGCATTTCCACCACTGACATTGAATGTCCGTGTGCAGTGTCTATCACAATAGCATCAACACCTGCCTCAACCAATGCTTCTACACGAAGCAATGTGTCGTGCGTCACACCAACTCCCGCTGCAACGCGTAATCGACCCCGTTCGTCTTTACAGGCCATAGGTTTGTCTTTGGCTTTGGTAATATCTTTGTATGTAAGTAATCCTACCAGTTTATTGTCTTCGTCAACTACCGGAAGTTTTTCGATCTTGTATTGTTGCAAAATGTCGGCGGCAGCTTCAAGGTTGGTGGAACGGGAAGTAGTGATCAGGTTCTCCTTGGTCATTACATCATCAATTTGTTTATTGAAATCGCGTTGGAAACGTAAGTCACGGTTGGTCACAATGCCTACCAGGTAGCCTCCTTCGTCAACAACCGGTATGCCACCGATTTTATATTCAGCCATCAAAGCCAGTGCATCACCTACCGAGGCTCCTTTGCGGATAGTCACAGGGTTGGATATCATGCCGTTTTCAGCACGTTTCACTATTTCTACCTGCTTGGCCTGTTCGGCTATGGTCATGTTCTTGTGTATCACTCCGATACCGCCTTCACGGGCGATAGCAATAGCCATCTTCGAATCGGTAACCGTATCCATGGCAGCCGAAACGATTGGTATCTTTAATTCAATGCGGCGTGAAAAACGGGTGGTTAGAATGACATTACGTGGTAAAACATCAGAAAAGGCGGGAACCAGAAGGACGTCATCGAACGTCAAACCTTCTATTTGAACTCTTTCAGCAATAAAGGACATAGTTTTTTCTTTTTATCGTTACTATTTTCAGGGGTCGTACCTTAGCAGGACTACACTATGAAAATTATTGCGTGCAAATTTACATAATTATTACGACAGAGAAAACATTCAGGACGTATAAAAAAGGTTATTTCGTTTGATTTTGAACTATTTTGTAGGTTCTTGAGACTTTATGTGTCGAATTTGAGGTTATTTAAGATTTAATATTTCTATCCGGTTGATTGAAAAGTTAACCACATTTGGCATGTCCGTGTACAAGTATCAAATTAATCCCAACAGGTAAAATCTGAAAAATTTAAATCTGAAATCATTTGGTGCCCTATTGCAACTAATGTCGGTTTTAGTTATTCTGCATTTGTTCAATCTTCAGAGAGGGTGTAGAGTGGGTATAAAGGGGGCTCCGTTAGGGTTCGGAGGGCCAGATCTAACTGAACCCTATCCGAACCCTATCCGAACCCTATCCGAACCCTATCCGGACCCTATCTGAAGATTTAACAAATTCTTGTGAAATCAGACAGATAATTAATAATTTATACGGGTCATCCTGGAAATGAATTTTTTTATAAACCGAAAGGATGAATCTGTTGGGAGGTATAAATATTGGAATAATAGATTTTACAGAGCGGCAAATAATTTACTTTCATGCATCAGAAGCGAAAGGGAAGATAATGAAAATCAATGTGTCGGATTGTCTTGCCTGCATTTCTTTCATATTGATTCAAAAAGCGGATGGCAACAAAGGACTTAAGTTGATATAATTAGTATGTATTTACCCTTTAACCAGCTTCTGTACCTGACTCCTTCCTTTCGATACAATGTTCAGAAAATAAATGCCTCTTGGCAGGAAGCTGATATCAATTACCAGATTTGATTCATGGGATAGGGTAGCATAACAGGCTATTCCGAGTGGGTTGAATAACGTAAGCTGCATTTCAGTGTTATCATGCCGAGTGTTTTCGATGCTTACTTTTGATGTGCCGGGGAGATAAGTAACAGCTATATTATTGGCGTTTACCTGCTGGTTTAGTGCTGTTGGAGTGTCACTAAGGCGGTAAATCGTTCCGCTGGTAAGGCCTGCCACGTAGAGTTGCCCAGAGATATCTTCGCCAAACGTACTGAAATTATTCCCCGGAAATTGACCCACATCCTGCACTACCCAGTTGCCTGAAACATTATGCAGGGTCCAGATCTTGTCGGAGCAATAATCAGCAAAAAAATAATACCCATAATACGGGGATGCAGAGGAACTTCTGTCGACATAACCTCCGATAACAGAACATTCGGGGTTATGCGGATACACATATACCGGGAATACATAGTTCGATGAAGCTCCGCATCCGGTAGTGTTGTAAGCAGTATTTCCTTCATAGCATCTCCAGCCGTAATTCAGGCCACCGGAACTTGCAGTCGGTTGGTAATTAATTTCTTCGTATCCATTTTGTCCTACATCAGCTATCCACAAATCACCTGTAAATCTGTCAAAACTAAAACGCCAGGGGTTACGGAGTCCGTATGCCCATATTTCTTTTCGGGCGGTAGGGTTGTTGTAAAAAGGATTTGTTTGAGGAATGGAATAAGGTGAACCATTGTTGACATCAATACGATGCATTTTCCCAAGGTATTCGGAAAGATTCTGAGCCCTGTTGCCGGGATCTCCTGCTGAGCCTCCATCCCCAAGGCCGAAATACAGGTAGCCATCAGGCCCAAAGCACAAATCACCTCCATTGTGGTTTGAATAGGGCTGATAGATGGTAAGCAACTTATATTCGCTGGAAGGATCAGCCTTACCAGGGTCGGAGGTGCTTGTACTGAACCTGGAGATATGCGTACTGTCACCGGCACCTACATAATTGACATAGAAATACCCGTTTGTTTTATACCGTGGATGGAAGGCGAGGCCCAATAAGCCCCTTTCGCCACCATATGTAACACGTGATCTGATATCGAGAAAAGGAACTGTGTTTACATTTCCTGTCGAATCGACAATCATGATCAACCCATGCTGGTCGACTGTAAACAGACGGCTGTCACCGGCATTTGCAATACATACCGGGGTGATAAGGCCTGTTGCAAAAACAATCAGATTTGGGTTGCTCACCGGCTGCATTTCCTTGCAACTGATTGTTTCCAGCAAGGCTAAGAAAAGGAATAGGGTAAGAGTTGTATGTAGAGTTCTCATCGTTTCAGTTTTAATCCAACAATATTCTGATAATCTAACTCTGATGAGGTAATAACAAACACAAATTAAATTTGTTCAGCCTTAAGATTATGCCTTTCAAACTATTATGCGTTAAATATGAGTGATCGACACTAATTGAAATTAGTGAATATAGCCAGGTTTGGGAGAAGAAAGCAGGAAGGAATTAAAAATGATAAAGGAAGAAATAATTTTTTTAAAAGGAAGGATTAAATAGAGGCTTCTCTTTCGATCAACTATATGTAAGATAACCAATTAAATAAAATTTAAACTTATTCCTGTATCCGCTGTACCGAATTGATTTCTTTTATCTTGATGATATTTTTACAAAGATTGTTGATATCCTCAGTGTCGTGAACATAAATATAGAATCGGCCAATAAAGATGCCATCATTGGTTTCAATGCTCATCTTATTGATATTAACGCCATAACCTTCAGATATTACTTTTAGGATTTGAATCAGGACTCCTTTTCGGTCAATACCTTTAATCTCCAATATTTCTACGAACGATTGAACTTTATGGGTTGCCCAGTCTACAGATACAATTCGTTCGCCAAAGCTGCTCTTTAACTTGGCGGCGACAGGACATTGACGTTTATGAACTATAATCATTTCTTTTTCATCCACATACCCAAGTACATCATCACCCGGGATAGGACGACAGCATTCGGCAAGAGTATAGGTTTTCCCTGCATTCTCTTCGGTAAGCTTAATCGACTTCTTACGATCCACTTTGCTGTCAATAGGCACAGAGGCAGGTTGTTTGTTGCTATCTGAAGAACCTCCAAAAGGCATTTTGAGGTATTTTACAAAGACATTCTGACTCTTAGGTTTAAATACTATTTTAGCAATTTCCTCCAGATTGAGTAATCCTTTGCCTGCCTGAAAAAAGAGTTCGTTTCGTTGTGTGAGGTTGTAATGGTTCAGGATGCGAACTATATTTTCATTATCGGGCAATAAATTGACAGAGACTAATGCCTGTTCAATCAGTTTTTGACCTTCAACGACAAAAGCTTTTTCTTCTTTTTTAAATAAATTACGGAGTCTTGTTTTAGCTTTGGCAGTAGTTACATAATCCAACCATTCGGGCTGTGGAGCTTGTTTTCTGGAAGTAAGTATTTCTATCTGGTCACCACTGTTGAGCTTGTAGCTTAGTGGTACCAGTTTGTGATTTACTTTGGCTCCAATACAATGATTTCCCAGATCGGAGTGTACCGAATAGGCGAAATCGAGTGCAGTAGCACCCTGAGCAATGGTTTTGATTTCACCTTTTGGGGTAAAGACGAATATCTCGGAAGCGAACAGGTTTAGTTTGAATGTATCCATAAAGTCGATAGCATTCGGTTCGGGATGTTCCAGTAAGTCTTTAATGGTTTTCAGCCACTTGTCCAGCTCCGATTCATCTGCTTCACCTGATTTGTATTTCCAGTGTGCTGCAAGGCCCTGTTCGGCAATATCATTCATTCGTTCACTGCGGATCTGTACTTCTACCCAACGTCCACGGGGTCCCATGACGGTAACATGCAATGCTTCGTATCCATTCGCTTTGGGCGTACTTACCCAGTCGCGTATCCGTTCCGGATGAGGTTTATAAAGAGCAGTAATAGCTGAATAAAGCATCCAGCACTGTTCTTTTTCATTCATCCCTTCGCGTGGTTTGAAAATAATACGTTCAGCAAGAATATCGTACACCTCGTCGAATGGGATATTTCGGGTTGACATTTTATGCCAGATGGAATACACCGATTTGATACGGGCACGTAGCCTGAAATTATATCCAAGTTCTGTTAGCTTCTTGTCAATGGGTTCGGAGAATTCTTTATAAAAGCGGTCGCGGGCATCCCTGTCCACTTCAAGCTTGGTTTCAATTTCTTTATAGGTATCGGGGTGTTCGAATTTAAAACTCAGGTCTTCGAGTTCTGTTTTGATCTGGAATAGTCCCAATCGGTGGGCAAGGGGAGCGTAGATGTATTGTGTTTCTCCGGCAATCTTATACTGCTTGGCCAATGGCATTGAACCCAGGGTTCGCATATTGTGCAGACGATCGGATATTTTAATCAGGATAACACGTATGTCTTCCGACATGGTGATTAGAAGTTTCCTGAAGTTCTCTGCTTGTTGTGAGGCCTTTTCCCCAAATACGCCGCCTGATATTTTAGTAAGGCCATCAACTATCTGCGCAATCTTAGGGCCGAAAAGGTTTTCAATATCTTCAACCGTATAGTCGGTATCTTCCACAACATCATGAAGCAAAGCCGAACAGATGGATGTAGACCCCAGACCTATTTCCTTAACCACAATACGTGCCACTGCCAGTGGATGCATGATATAGGGTTCACCCGAACGACGTTTTATACCTTTATGGGCATTCTTAGCAAAATTGAAAGCTTTTGTGATTATTTCAATCTTCTGACGATGGTTCGTTTTGCTGTAATCATCAAGCAATGCTTCAAATTCATTCTGAATCAGATCATCTTCGGTTAAGGTGTCAAGTAGTGTAGGCAGCATACATTTTCAATTATCAATTATCAGTCAACAGCGATCAGTCAACAGCAATCAGTCACCGTTATCAGTTAACAATGATCAGTCAGGATATGTTTTTTATAAAACAATATAGAAAAGAAAACTTTTGAATCGTGTTGCAAAGATATATAAAATCAGGTTAGTTTGCAATTAACAGAATGTAGACATACAATGCAGTTCAATATCCTGCAAGCAGCAAACCAATATCATTGGATGCAATGCCATAATAATTTCCAAAAAGCCGGTTCACAACAATGCCACCATAAATATATGCACCATGCCTGAAACCTGCACTTTCGTTAATGGCAGAATCCACGCTTCCGGAGTTCCCTATTTTTAGTAAAATAGGTGCAAAGATATTACTCAAAGCCATGGAAGAAGTGCGAGCTACCCGGGCTGATATATTGGGGACACAATAATGGATAATTCCATGTTTCTCGTAAACCGGGTTTTGCAATGTACGGCATTCGGAAGTTTCAAAACACCCTCCCTGATCCACACTCATGTCGATGATGATAGCTCCGGGCTTCATAGTCTTAACCAATTCTTCAGAAACCATAAACCGTTCTGACCCGTTAATGTATCGCAGGTTTCCAATCACGGCATCGGCTGTAGACAATGCTTTAAAAAGGACAGCAGGGTGTATGACCGACGTAAACACCTGTTGACCAAGGTAATGTTGAATCTTGCGTAGTTTATTTATGTCGTGATCGAATATCTTAACGGAAGCACCCAGGGCTATTGCAGTACGTGCTGCGACAGATCCGGCAATGCCTGCACCTAAAATAAGTACTTCAGTAGGAGATATTCCGGCCACTCCTCCTAATAAAAGTCCTTTGCCTCCACGTTCGTTACTCATTAGTTCTGCAGCAACAGCAATGGCAGTGTTTCCTTCAATTTCGGAGATTGAACTGACAACCGGAAATTGTTTCTGTTCATCCTTGATTAATTCATAGGCGATGGCATTCATCTTTTTACTCATCATCAACTTAATGCAGTCTGTCGACAGATTGGTTAGCTGTAACATCGACATGATAGTAGAACGGTCGTGCATCATGTTTAATTCCTCTATCGTAGGGGGAGCAATCTTTAACACCATGTCGGCACTGAAGACCTCAGAAGCACTATCAACCATAAATGCACCCGCTTCGCTGTATAGTAAATCGGAATACTGCATGGGCTCACCTGAACC
>Ga0302215_10001588_pt1 | contig 16064 bp, 13 predicted proteins | sample II_Fen_N3_1_FD_194580 | JGI IMG/M metagenome (GOLD analysis project Ga0302215, IMG submission 194580) | Peat permafrost microbial communities from Stordalen Mire near Abisko, Sweden - II_Fen_N3_1 | ecosystem: Environmental > Terrestrial > Soil > Wetlands > Permafrost | place: Sweden: Abisko...
TTATACATTTAAATTAGCCTTTGTGTAGTTGAATAGCTCTTATGTAAAACCCGGCAATTGTTGAAAACTTCATTCATTCCGCAAATCTTCCCCTTTTTAAGGGAAGTACCCGATTTATCGGGGAAAGGGTTTCTACTAATATTTCTTATATCTTATATTTCCCCTTTACATATTCCACTATCTTTTTACTATCACCACCAAATTGTTTCTTCAACTCGTATATTTTAGCATCAGCAAGTGACCTGTACCACAAACATTGAAAAAAGCTGTATAAAAACCCTTCAATGCCATCTAAAAATGCCATTTTAAAAACAAATCGATATATAAAAAGTAGCCAAACTCTCCAAAATAATGGAAATTTCGAATACATGTCCTTTTTCTTTCTTTTATTTAATGAGTTCTTATCTAATTTAAATGAAGTATCGTCAGACTGAAAAATATTTAATTCTTTATCCAATAACATAATAGCTTCAGAATTAGAATAACCATTATGTTTTGTCGTCCATTCATATAATGAGATATCTCTATCATCACATATATCAATATTTAAGTATAAAATTTCACCATCGTTTACTTCTACGTGTTCATCCAATAATCTATTTTCAAACACAGCTTTTCCTTTTTTAAAGATACGGATCATGGATTTAGGATAAACACCACCATGCTTCATCCAACGACCCATAAAATACTCTCTGCGAATTACACTTATAGCATTTACTTTGGCATCTATTTGGGGCAATGTATCGATAATTGTTGAAATAAAATTATCAGTCATGTACTCATCAGCATCTAAACGCATAATCCAATTAGTTTCTATTGGAATTTCGGTTAATGCCCAATTTATTTTTTCAGCCCAAATTGATGAACTAGTCCAATCATATTCATAAAATCTGGCACCTAGAGATTCTGATATTTTTTTTGTATTATCAGTTGATTTTGAATCGACTACAATTATTTTATCGGTGATTTTCTTTGCATTTGAAATTACCCTTTCAATATGCTTCTCTTCGTTGTACGTAAGAATAAGTACTGTTAAGTCAATCATTTATTATCCTTTCTTTAATTAAGTAAGCAGGATTTCCACGAACTATTGTCCACGAATCCACATTATTAAATACAGCTGATCGAGCTGACACAATGGCTCCATCACCAACAGTAACCCCTGGTCCAATAAAAGAATCAGCAGCTACCCAAACCTGATTTCCTATAAATATTGGTTTGCGAACCAACGGAAAATCTTTCTTCTTATAATCATGAGAAGAAGCACATAGATATGACTTCTGAGAGATAATCGTATGGTTTCCAATCATAATATGCCCTTGATTATAAAAGTCTACTTCTGGTCCGATACAAGAATTATCACCTAGTTCCAGATGCCATGGTGCCCATATTCGAGCACTGGAATAAATAGTACAATTCTGACCAATTTTTGCACCAAACATTTTATAGACAGAGCATCTCCACCCATTAAATACGGGGAAACTAAATGGTTTTATCAGTAAAGTTCTGCAAAGCATCCATAATTGCCGATTAATCTTCTCTTTCTTTGAAAAATTGTCAACGTATAGCGATAAATCAATTAATTCATTATTTTCCATATAATTTGAATTGATGAAATTTAAACTTTTTGATAAAATTCAAACATTTCTTGGGAGATATTTTTAATGTCATATTTTTCCTCTATAAGTGAACGACCATTCCTCCCCATTAACTTTAATTCCTCTGCATTTTTATGAATAGCATCCAATAATGCTGCTCTTAAATTAGCGGTTGACAATTCAATACACCAACCACAATTGTATTTATCAATTTCTTCCCAGGGTGTTCCGGTAGTTGTTATTACCGGAGTACCTGAAGCCAGAGACTCTCCAACAACTATCCCAAAATTTTCACTGAAAGTTGGTAACACAAAAAAGTCAGCATCCTGAAACAATTTCCACTTTTGATCGCCATAAATACCACCCACAAAATTAAAAATATCACTGACACCACAATCAGCAATTTTGCGTTTCAGCAATTCAATATATTTTGCGTCTCCCTCACCGGCAATAATAACCTCATAACCAACTAAATATACTTTTATCTGAGCGACACTCTCAATTAAAATTTCTATTCCTTTTTTTATATGTACTCTTGATAGAAATAAGATTTTCTTCTTAGGTTCCCAATCATTCTTTATTCTTATTTCAGTTACTTCTATACCATTGGGAATAACACTTATATGATTGTTATACTTTAATTTCAATAAATTATTTTTCTCACTTTCGGCGGTTGCATGTAAATAATCAGCATTTATTATCACATCCTTTTGATAGAGTAAAAGTGCAGGTTTTTTCTTTGTCCAGTAGTTGCGCGCCATAATCCATGGTTCCAACATACCATGTGGAGTTAATATTACTTTAAACCCTTTTGATTGTGCCCATTTTTGTGTGTAAGCACATTGAGGCATCCAGCAACAGTTAATATGAACAATATCAGGCTTAACTTCATCCAACACTTTTACCCATTCTTTTTTTAATCCACCAAACAAATTAGGAGAAATAAAATGAATGTGTGTGTTTGGAATTTCTACAATATTTGAACTCAGATGGCTTACTATATGTAATTCAACAAATTCGCCTAAGTACTTGCCCAATAATTGCATATAAGCAGTTGTGCCTCCTGAACTTTGATCAATTCCGGGGATATAGTGAAGAATTTTCATAAAAGATCCTGATCATTTAGTTTGTATTTAACATTCTACAATAAGCGCCTCCGTTTAGGCTATCTAAATTATTTATTACAATAAGACAAGTCAAGCTATTTGCTGCGAATTTAATCAACATTTATTGCTTTCCAATCATCCATCTGGCATATCTATTTATAAGAGTTATACATATAAATAAACAACCCCAGATTATAAGCTGTTCCGATAATTTATAGAGCAAATGTGATACTATTACAGGTTTAAGAAACTGTGTTGAAAAGTCAAGAAACAACTGGTGAATACCCATTATAATCAATGTATTAGCACCCAAAAACGTCAACATTCTTTTAGCAAATAGCCATTGAATTCTGGTTGATATTAATAATAAGCCTAAAGATCCAATTATTGCTATTATATACGATAAAAAAACAGGATCCGGAATATCATTATAGCTTAGATTAATACTACTTTTTAAAATAAAAACATAAACCAGTGGAACAAGCAATAAGAATAAAGCCAGGTAAAGATTATTATATTTATTGCTTATATTATTAATTTCTTTACTGTAAAAGTTTCCAATACCATAGAAAACAATAGCCGGGAATACACTACTGATTGAGAAACTATTCAGTATATGTAAGCGCATTGTAAAATAACCAACTAATGGAAAAAATAATAAAATTACTAGTCTCTGTAAAATTATAGATTTAATCCACTTTGTTATATAGTAAAATATTATTTCCACCAAATATAATACTGGTAAAAACCAAAGTGCACCAGGCAAATTAAATTGCATCAATTTTATATTACTGGTATCAAAAAAAAATATATCTGCGATTAAAAATAAAGCTGTAAAAATAATACATGGAACTAATATTTGATGCGTCCTTTTTTTTACAAATTTAATTCCAACAGGATATTTTTTTATATCAAATAAAAAGCCTGAAATCAACAGAAATAAAGGCATGTGAAATGAGTATATCCATTGACATACAACACCATTAGTTGTATGTCCTATTACCACCAATATAATTCCAATACCCTTTGCAATATCTATATATTCAAGTCTTGTACTATCCATTTATTTTCGTCTGATAATTTACAGCTGTTTTTGATTCTATTGGTTCAACTAATTATTATGCATAAACTCTTTGTCAATAATTAAATCACAATTCTTTCAGAAATTTATGCATCGTTTGTCCGGCAACCCTCCAATTTAGTCGACTTTCAAACTCATTAAAACTAGATTTTGCCAGATCGTTATATGCTGATTTATTCCCAAAATAAAAGTTGATTTTTTCTAATGAGTTTTCAATATATTTATCTGTTAGGCTGGCAAATCCATTGATGTCGTTCCTGATAATTGTTGGAATGCCTCCTACAGCAGTAGTTAAACTCGGTAGACCGTATGAACCTGCTTCACAAAGAACTAAAGGAGAACAATCAGCTTTTGTAGGTAGAACAAAGAAATGCGATGATGCGAATAGATCATTTAATTTCTTTATGCCTTGTGCGTTACTTTTTGAGATGAAACCATGGTTGATAACATATTCAGGTAAAATATTATAAGGGAGTTTCTCTGAGCCAACAACATGAAGTATTGATTTTATTCCTGACTCATTTAGCTTTCGGGTTAATTCAATAGCTACATCCCCTCCTTTTCTCTTCCAATCAACTCCTATAAATAGTAAATTACAGGTGTCATAGGTTTTATAATCTAAAATATTCTGAATATCAACCAATGTTCTGTTTTCAGTGATATTTGCACCAAAAGGAATTACTTTCACTTTAGCAGCATCTACTTTGTAATTCTTAATTGCATTTTCGGCAGCCCAATCTGACGAAAAAAATGCAAGTGCTGAAGAACTTAATGCTGCTTGTTCCATTTCACAAGCGCTAACGTATGTTTGTTCACTTATATTTGTGCATGTATCATAAAACCCAACTAAGTTATCGTATAATGCATCTACATAAAATACTTTAGGCTTGTTAGTTTCAAGATAAGCTAACGGAATTGTTGATGGAGAAAAGATAATATCTGTATTAGGTTCAATTTGTGAATGAACCTGATTGGCAAAATAAGATAAAACACGTTTATCTACCTGAAGCGAAAATTTTTGTTTTCTAATATATTCTGTGTAAATCTTTTTCAATACCAAATCAACCGGATAATTCTTTTTTAAACTGTCAATATAACTTAGCTCTATGTTCTGGCTCTTTAATGATTGTGCAATAAAATAGTTTAAACCAGACCAATTGTGTATGTCAGTGGCATTTGTTTGTGTGATATACTGAATTTTCATATATAAAAAATAAAATTGATATAATTTCTTACTTTAGAATAGTGTTACTTGTATTAAACAATATTTAAAACTAGATTAACACATATAATTCTGTATATTAAGAGTTTTTAGCATCTAATTTATTGATATAAAATCTACCTAATTCGATACTTGGCTTCTCAACATATTTTTCAAATAATAATGCAGAAATAAAAGTAAAAAAAACGGTGAATACATAAAAGAATATAAGTGAGAAGAATCCATTAAAATTTTCAAACTTATGCATAAACAGCCCTTTAATGTAATTTGCAAATATAAAATGTAATATATACATTGAGTATGAAAGCTGACCTATCCGAACTAATAATTTAGTATTAATAAAATCATATTTTTGAAACAATTGCATCAAAAAGATAAATGAAAATCCTGAAATGATAGGTGTAATTGAAAAATAATAATCATTTCCTGAGTGCCAAATTAGAATAGAAATAAATGAAAAGAGTATAAAAAATAAAATATTAAATAACCAATTTCCACTCCAATCTGTAAGGTTATTTTTATAGTAAAATCCAATCCCTAAAAAAAATACTGGCAATTGATTTATCATATTATAATACAAGAAATTATCATTCATAATACTGTGTCCATTTAAGTGTAATGTAAACAGAATTAATTGACTAAATACTATTCCAAATACTATAAATAAAGCTATATCTTTGATAGATTTAAGTTGGCTTTGCGATATTTTATAAAGAAGTGGAAATATTGCATAGAAAGCCATTTCAGTACCAATTGACCAACCACCAGGTACAATATTATTATTAGCTGGAGGATAAAATCCATGAATAAATGTTAGATTACAAAATAAATTTGTAAAATTGTAGCTTTCAGATATAATAAAATGACCAAATTTCAGCTTATTATAAAATAAAAACACAAAAAAATATAAGATAATTCCCAAATAATAAACTGGTGCAATTCTAAAGTATCTCCTAATAGCAAATTTTAATGTTGAGCGTGATTCATTACTTCTTTTTGAAGTCGAAAGACACAATGTATAAGCTGAAGCCATAAAAAATAATTGAACTCCCATTTGTCCATATTGAGTGAGAATTTCAGGAATGAAACCTAAGGTAATTTTTTGAGATGTATGAATCAAAATAACCATTAAAATAGCGATGCCCCTGATTGAGTCAATAAATCTTAATTTCATACGACACTCCGTTTATTATTTATCGATAGAATATCGCAAGTGTTACTTTTTACCCATGGAGCTATTGGTCTATCCTCACCATTATTATTGAATATATAATTACATATTTTCAAAAAGTAGTCAGCACCCAACTGACCGGATAAGTAATTCATCCATTTTTCAGATAATAGAATGCGCTCATCAGAGCTAAGAGACCCTTTTTCAATCCATCTATATAAAACAGATTCCAAATTATTTGTCTCCGATTCGTACGAGAATTGTTCCCCATTTGATTTCCCATCTAATAATATAGATGAACCGCAACGATCTGATGCTATTACTCTTGTTCCCACCATTAATGCTTCGTTCACAACAGCTCCCCAGCCATCAAAAAATGAAGGCAATACAAGTATATCGGCACCATACATCTGCTCTTTTACTCGTTTATTCTCCAGAGCACCTAAATACTTAATATTGGAGCACCCTTGTATTTTAGCTGTAAGTATTTCTTTTTGAGGACCATCTCCTATTATTGTAAACTGAAAACTAATATTTCCACTAATTTTAAGTATTACATCAATCAGTCCCAAAATGTTCTTTCTGTTTTCAATGCTTCCAACAAATAGTACATTTACAATACCATTTTTACTTAGCTTGTTCTTATTTAAAGGTTCTGAGTTGGTAAAATATGCCCACTGATATAATTTATCTTCATTGAATCTGGCATTCCGAAAACAATTCATTCCGCCATTTCCGGTTGGTAAGATAAAATCAATATACTTATTAAATTTCAATGCAAGATAACGATACTTCAGGCTTCGTAACTTACCTTTGAGGCCGAGCCAGTTATATGGTTCCTGATAAAAACCAATTTTTAAGTGTCTACTGGCACATATTTTAAATGCAGAATAAACCATTGGAAAAGCATCTATACCACTAAAATAGTGAATGGCATTTTCATTGTTATCAATAATTATACGTATGGCATTATTATCTGGACTCACTATTACATTAGCATATTTATAAACAGGTACTTTCCAGCCCATTTTAGTCCTATCAGATAGACTTTCATTTTCAGCCACAAGTACAACAGGATACCTCTGAGCTAAAGCCTCAATAAAGGATACCTGATGCATACTTAGAATATTTTGCCAAAAAACAAACTTCATAAATTTTCTATTGATAGTTTAAAAATTATCGCGAATCCAGTTGTCAAAAAGAATGGTTCTTTTTTTCCATTCATGTATTTCGTACTCTATTTCTAAACTCCAGTTATTGAATTTGAATAAATCATTAATAGTATTTATCAATGAATGAACAGAGCCTGGTTCAAAATACAAACCTTTTTCTCCAAGAGTAATATAAGGTTCTCCTAATCTGGATGTAATGATAGGTTTCATATATGGTAAATACATGTAAAGTTTACTGGGACACCTTGCCTTATCCTGAACAGTATTATTTATAGGCAACAAAAATGCAGATGCATTTGAAAAATAGTAGGGTATTTCTTCTTCCTCAATATATCCTTTCAGTATAATATTTTTGATATTATTATCTTCAATATATTTTTTAATAAAATCGTAGTCGCTCCCCTTCCCTAACATTACCAACTTAGCCTCAGCATTATATGACTGTAACTCTTCAAAAGCCTTAACCATTACTAAAGCTCCATAATTAACGACAATACTACCTAAAAACACAAACAGTTTATCGTTTCTCAAGTTGTCATCTGTTTTCTCTGTATAACACACATCTTTATTATAGGCATAAGGGAAATAAAGCATTGGAATTTTTTTCCAAAATACAATTTTACTCCACTTTTTAAATAGTTTCTGTAGATAATCACTTGCATTCAGAATACCATCGGCATAAACAATAGAATAAAATTCCAGAAACAGAAAACTCATTCTTTTAAAAAATGAAATATTCTGAATAGCTGATTGTAGTTCAGAATGCTCTACCAGTTTAACACTTCTGCTTTTTGATGTAATTATATTTCTAAATACAAAAGCACAAATATAAATATAATTCGGTTTTATTTGGGAGATTAAATGGTTCTTCTTTTTCAGCTCGTCAATGGCTGAATTATAAGTTAAAAAGTATATATTTACATCTTCACAACATTCAATCTTAGCTCTATGCCGGTTTTCTTCGGTATCCTCCATTATAATATAGACTTTCCAGCCACTTGCTATCAAATGATTTGCTAATCCTAAAGCGCGTTTAGCTGTTGCAATATTTATTATATCTCCGGTGGTAATAAAACAAATAGATTTCATTTTGATAGGTCGGTATTAGCTTTAATATTCCTTGACTTTAATCTCATTGAATTATATCTTGATCTTAAGTCCAATAATATAATAACATAAAACAGAGGGAATGTCCATTTCAAATGACCTATGGGAGAAAAAAACGAATTCCACAAAATAAAGGCCAACGCAAAACTTAACGCAATTATATTATTTGTAGAAGGTAAACAATAGATACCCGATTTCAATATTTTAAATGTAAAATATGACATTAGTAATAAGGCAAATATGCCATAAAAAAGCCCCATATCAAAAACAATTGAGTGCGCTGGAATTGTTGCATCTTTAACAAAAACTGGCATTGTTGACTCTGTCTTTATTTTAGCAATTAAAGAACGATATTTACCTGTTTTATCCAAAGGGTGAGAAGAATAACCTATCAAAGGTGAGCCTGCAAACGCTTTTGCTTCAACATATACTTCAGGTCTTCCATATATTAAGAGAGATGCCGGATTATATGGATCCTCAAGTTCTAATATCTGAGTATTATTTCCCGAAACTATATTTCCATTTAAAACATTATTTACATAAATTACGTAACCTCCGTAACAAACGAATAATAATCCCAGAAATATCAATCGTAAACGTCTACCACTAATATATTTATTCATTGATATAAGAATGAAAATAGTTGTAATTAGTAGTATTAATCCAAAGCTTCTGGCTCCTGCAACCACAAATAGAAGACCTAAAAGGAAAATACCAATCAGCATCCATTTATTCTTTTTCGTTACAAATGATGCAATACAAACTCCATAAGATACTATTGGAGCAACAATAAATTTAAGTAATGGCGCATCACTACCTCCTAATGCATCGCTATAATCTGTGCTATCAATACCCATTAATGTCTGCGCACTGTACAAAGTAGTTACACATGCTCCTACTAATGCATAAACTAATAACTTCGGATTTCTTCTTAGATAGTAATATAAAAAGAACATATGAAGCACACTCATTATTATAGAATCGGCACCTTTTAATACGTAAAAATAACCCGATTGATGTATAAGATCGACAGATAACTGAGCTAATAATAATAAAGAGAATATCTTAAAAACAAACTTCAACTCACCGGTAATAAATATAGATTTAAAGTCATTAAATTTGTATATAAAAAAAATATACAAAAACCACTCTGATACAGGTAAAGGTCCTAAATAAAACCCAAATCCAGCCTCTATTAAAAACACAAATAATCCTATCAACATATTAAATTAAATATTTGTATGCATTATACCACTTTGAGCTTACTACATCTAGCGAATAACATTCATCAAACTTTTGTTTACTCATCGTCGCATAAGTATGCAGATAAGTATAATCAAGATTTAAAATTTTTACAATAGCATTCTTTATTGAATGTGGATTGGTGGAATCTACCCTATAACCAAATTTCCCATTTTCAGTAAATTCAATTTGAGGATATTTATCTCGTGTAACAATTACACAGCCATTTGCCAATCCTTCTATATATGTAAGTCCATACGATTCAGTTAGTGAAGGCATAATGTACACATGACATTCTTTAAACAAAGCGAGTGTTTCATTATGTGACAGCATACCATGAACAATAATTGAGTTACTCGGAGGTATTTCAATTGTTCCGTCGGAAAATGATGAAACAATATTCAATTCAATCATTTCTAAATACCTTTCGTCTAATAGTTGAAATGCTTTAATCAAATTAGGAAGACCTTTTCTTTTGGCCTGAGCTCCTACAAACAAAAACTTTATAACATGTGTTTTCTTGAGCGTTTCATACTTGGCCGTAATCACATCGCTTTCAACCGATTGAATATTCGGTAACAGAAATGGCAGATTAATAAATGAGTCAGTATAATCCGGAAATTTCAATTTTGCAAATTCAACGGCTTTATCAGATCTTAAATTTATTAATACCTTATCATATTTATTTAAAACAGAAGCAATTGTTCGCTCACGTGAATTGCTAATATTACTTACCTCCACTTCATCATCAATGTAAAGTTCCTCGTTGGGATGAAAAAATGTATATTCCCATAAAACACTTGCATTTCCTCTAAAATAAGGTAAATATCCGGCATTTTGAACAATATCAAAAGTAGCATTAAATTCCGGACCAACCCACATTGACGGATTTTTTATACCCAGCCGTGCGAAATTAATTTTAGTGTAAATTGTTAGTTTAAAAAGTATTGTGTTGTAAAGTTCCAGCAATAATGGAAACAAATCGTGTAGAAGAGAGCTTGGATAATAAAACTCTATATCATTATAATAATTTTTAAGCAGTAAAAAATCACGACTTATTTTATGATCGGTAGAACGCAGAAAAGATCGCCGTTTATAATTCATATATATCTTCATAAACCTCTAAAATTTACCCATTAGAACTCTTTAGTTTGTCCGAATTTTTTAAGTATTACATAAAGAGTTAAATCTATATTAGATATAACTACACAGAAATATCTTTAAGCCCGAAAATGCTCGCATAAATAACATATTTAATTATTAACTTCCATTTTATTAATAATAGCATTTACAGATGCTCCCCAATGCTCCCAGTTGAAGGTAGACTCATATAAGGCTCTTGCATTACGAGAGTAACTAGTTAGTTTTTCAGTTGAAAGCCCATTAATTAACCTGGCAAAATCTTCTGCAGAATCTTCAATATCTAACAAACATCCATTAACATCATCGAATACATAACTAGGTATTCCTCCTACCCTGTAAGCTATAACCGGTATTCCATAAGCAGCAGCTTCACAATTAATAATACCAGCACATTCAGCTTTCGTCGGAAAAATTAAAAGATCTGTTTCAGATAATATTTTCTCGAATAAAACACTTTGCGATTTTATGTTTTTATCAATATGCCCAATGTTAGAAACATACATACTATTAGTATCAACATAACCGCCTATTACAGTTAAACTAGTTTCTTTATTGTACACCTCATTTAACATCCGTGTTGTTTCAATAGCTATATCAATACCTTTTCGCTTCGGATCGCTTCCAATGAATAATAATTTTAATTTAGTGGAATCTTTATATTTTGTATTTTCTATTTTATGAACAATGTTGGCTCCCGAATGAACCAGGACGATTTTGGCACTATCAACTTCAGGATAATATTTTTTAATTTCATCCATTACCCATTGACTGGAGCAAAACATACTTTTTATATTCATAAGTGTTCTTCTTTCAACCTCGTCGCCCTGTCTTACCATTAATTCAGGTACATTAAAAATATAATAATTCACCATACTGTGATACACAGCATCGCTTCTATAATATATTGGTTTCTCGCTTTTCAAATATGCTAAATAAATACTTTCAAATCCAAAAACACAATCAAACTCAAGTGTCTTTAATTTTTTATTAAGATATCTGGCATACGTTTTAGAAATTGATGTATGATGACTTATCGTATATCCCATGAATTTAAGAGTATAAACATACATCAGTGGCAATATATTTAATAGTAACCCAATAAAAGATTTACGGGGTTTCAACCAAATAATTTCGTTGTATTTACTTAATTGATTGGTAATGCTATACACTACACCACTATGTCCACAACGATCGAGTGGATTGGTTGGTGTGATAATTACAATTACAGCCATTTTGATCTATTTTATTAGTCGAGGTTCAGGTACGAAATTAACTAACTATTATTTATGCTTTCTTTTTCAATACTTTGGTACTAACATTTTTATATAAAATAGCTAACATTTCTTTTTCTGATCTGTTGCATACAAATATATAAGAGCTCAAAACAAATAAAACAACATAAAATACTGCGCATCCCAAAAATTTAATAATGGAATTTATTTCAAAAAAAGAACTTAAAAATTCTTCGAACAAGATGAAACTTACAACCAGCATTACAATTGGCAAAACAGTAATTTTTAAAAACTTGGATATATCTAATATGCTGAATTTGCGCACATAGTACAAATTCACAATACTACCAATAAAACTACTGAATACGATTATATTAATATACATTATGTAAGGAGGAAATCCTAATTTAAAAAACAGATATGACAGAGGTAACATTATACTATTTGAAATAGCATTAAAAATAGTATATCCTTTTATATTACCATTGGCAAATATAGCTCCCGGGAGTGTTGTAAAAAGCAAATCGATAAAAGTTTTTACTAATTGCAATTTCATAAAAATTATTGTCCATTCAGGAATAATTCCCAGCCATAATTTTAAGGCATAAGGAAGCACTCCATATAAAGGTACAGCAACTATACAAAACAATAATGCAGAAAATTTGGCGCCTAAGATTGACGATTTTTCTAACATTTTTTTATCGTTTGCTCCTGCACTTTTCCCAATAATTGGATTTAATGATTTCAGCATATTTGATGAAAGAGTTTGCAATTGCCCATTCAATTGAGATACAATTCCCTGAGCTGCATTAAGCATTGAACCAAAGAAATGATTTAAGAGGATATTCTGCCCATAACCACTAATTAAATAGACTGAAGTTTGTAAAAAATTCCAACTAGCAAACTTAGTGATTGACTTCGCAATTTTCTTATCAAAAAAAACTCTTGGGTTGAACACACATTCAATATAATTTCGGTTACAATAGATTCGCGTAATAATCATTATAATGATTGTTTCGATTGCAGTCAAAATACCAAATAATATAAGCTTATCTACCATTGTATAAACTACAACAATAGCAATAATAAGTTTAAGAAGAACATCTATAATGCCGATTATTGAATAATACAACATGTTTTCATGTGCATTTAAGACCGAATCGTATGGAACAGTCATAATTGTAAACATGGTGCTCATTACCATGCAATGATAAATAAATTTAGCCGCAAAAATTCTACTTTCTGGTATATTCAATAATCCATTAAAAAAAATAAAATAAGCTATTTCCAATAGTAGTCCAACTATAAATGCTATAATCAGATGTAATATAACACTAACATTGAAAACAGTTTGAATTTTCTCTAAATTTCCCTCACCTTCAATATAATTCATAAAACGCTGGGTTGTTTGAGACATTGCTGCATTCAGAAACCCCAACATTGCAATAATACCCCCAACAACATTAAATACTCCATAATCAGAAATTCCCAGAGAATTTAATAGCAATCGGGTTATTATCAATGAAGCAATCATTGAAAACAACATCTTTACTAATAAATACCCGGTATTTTTTGCTACTCGTTCAGTAGTACTCATATTATCATGTTAGTAATAGGTTAAAATCCTTGCATAAAAAAAAACAGACTAATTTTGGCTGTAACTATAAAATAAACAGGTCATCAACCAATATCCATAAAGGATTGATTGAGTTCTCATAATGTCATGAAAATAGAATTTCATTTTTTGATGAAAGCCGATCCAGGAAGTTGTCAGAATGGTTACAGGTTTGGAGGGGAAATTATAAATAGTAGAAAGTTTGTCATCCATAGAAAAAAGTTAAGTATCCTGATCAGGGATCTGATTTTGTAAATTCTCGGAAACACTCCATTATTTTTAGGGTTTATTGTGATTATAGTTAAAGATTATAACAAATTCACTAACACAAAGATAGTGATATTTATAGTAAACAATTCTTTTTTCACAAAAAAACCACTCTAAATTACTACAAAATCTACAAAACATGTAACAATTGCTAAGTTATACTACTACCAACAGAAATATGATAAAATCCTGGGCTTAATTTTTCTTTGCCAAAATAAAAAATGAACCACAAAAGACACAAAAGTTCACAATAGGAAAAATGATGAAAACATTATTAATGAGAGATAAATTGAAAATAACATAAGCTATTTATCTTTTTCAAAACTTCTTTTGTGGTTAAAATATATCTTGTGTTTTATTTTAGTAATGTAGGAGTAAAAATGCGATAAGTAAGACATGTAAAATGGGAGAAAAAATGCTTAAAAATAGGTTGAACACTTCGGGAGCCGGAGAAGGTAGTGAATTCTGAGTTATGAATCAATGCCGTTTAGATAAGGAATCGCACACTGAATACACAGATTAGATGGAGAAATACAGAAAAGCAATGCTAATTAAAATGAATAGTATCAACTATATATTTACTAGAGTTTATATAAGTTAGATTGATATTGATAATAGAACGCTGATTTACGCTGATTTAGCGCATATAAAACGGATTATATCTCGCCTTTGGCGAGATGATTAAGACTTAGATCTTTAAATCTGCCCCGATTTATCGGGGCTAAAATCCATTTATTGATCCGTTTCTATATTTTATCAGTGCAAATCCGCTAAATCCGCGTAAATCTGCGTTCTATTTCTTTGTTTTTAAATATATTATTCAATATATCAAATATATACAACTTGTATAATGCCTACTGTAGAAAACATAGTTGTTTTTGTTCTGTACAATCAGTGTATTCTGTGTGCTTAACTTAACGACATTGAATTTTGAGTAACTTCTTTCAATCATAAAAACCGTGCTAACACATTTGTCGGCACGGTTTTTCTCAAACAAAACTATCTATTGATTTATTCTCTCTAAAAATTAGATTACGTATGTTGTAATCTCATTACTCCAAACCCTGGAAGGATCACTGCCTGCACCTGCAACACGAAAAATATATTGCTTGCCGCTGGTAAGTCCCTCAATCAGCAATCTGTGTTTGGTACAGGTTTTATGAATCCAGTTGAGGGTAGCTTCGGTTGTTACTTCAGCATACTCATATTCATAAAAACTGGCTGCTGCTATAGCATCACAACTTACCAATACAGTGCCTTTATTAGAGCCCATTTTAATTATTACATTTTCCGGTTTTGCCAATGGCCCTACCGCAGATGGCTTTTTATTAATATAAAATCCGCTGCTGCTTATAATTACTGCATCGCCTTTGCTGGTCAATTGCACATATAAAGCTAGCTCCTTGAGTTGACTTTCGAGTTTTACCCGCCAACTATTTTTAATAACTGTATCGTCCTGACTTCCCTTTTCGGCTTTGGCTAAAGATGCAAGATAGCTGGTTGTAGTAGCTTTTACATCTGCCAACGACGGAATAGGTGTAACGAAATAAGGATTATCAGTCATGCAATCTGTGACATTTGTCGAAGTTACTCCTAACTCGGTGTCCGAGTAGTTTTTCTTCGAGAAATCAGTTGAAACTTTTTCTGTTCCCATAGTTACTTCATTTTTTTTAATTTTTCATGATAGATAGTTTGTTTGAGTTTGTTTTGACTATTTTGTGATTGTACATAGTTAAGTAACAGAAAACAAATAATGTCGTATAATTCTTATAAGAAAAACAGGAATGGAACGCGGATAAACGCTGATATAGCGGATCTAAAAACGGATTTAAATTTCGACAAGTCGAAATGATTTTCAATTACTTAGGCATTATCAGTCATGCTTGCATGACTTAAATCGGTTTTAAATCCGTTTAAATATTATCAGCGTAAATTCTCTCCCGATAGCTATCGGGACCGCCTTATCCGCGTTCTATTCTTCATAAATACGACATTATATCTTTCTTACTACTTACAAGTAAATAATTAAGAGCCTGCCTGAGCTAGTAAAGTTACAAGTCCAGTTGAACAAAGATGGAATATCAATTAATTATCCTTTCTGACACAGT
>Ga0302215_10001590_pt1 | contig 16059 bp, 15 predicted proteins | sample II_Fen_N3_1_FD_194580 | JGI IMG/M metagenome (GOLD analysis project Ga0302215, IMG submission 194580) | Peat permafrost microbial communities from Stordalen Mire near Abisko, Sweden - II_Fen_N3_1 | ecosystem: Environmental > Terrestrial > Soil > Wetlands > Permafrost | place: Sweden: Abisko...
TGTGCAATATCAAATGCAAACGTAAATGATTTTATTTTTATCGGCGGAAGTAACTTCGTTGTTGGTGAAGCATTGGCATACTGGAATTCAAAATAAATTCAATAATAAGATAGACAATTAAATAGCTTGTACTAAATTTGCAGCAATTATAGGATAGTATTAAATGAACTACAAAAATTATAATATGAAAATATCAAAATCTGAAATAAAATATCTAGGTTTTTTGATTTTTACGTTTGCAATTATCAATATACTGACTAATTTGCTGGGTTTGTGGATTCCAAAATTGTTGAAAGCAAATGACTTGGCCCATTTGGATAGTATTTTCAAGGAATTTATCAGGCCAATTGGTATTCAAACCTTATTATTTGCAATAGTTACTTCAGTTTCATTTTTGTTCTTGAAAAACAAAAAGCTTGCACTATACGCTTTTACAGCTTTTCAGACAATTGTTTTTCATATTATTTTCTTTGCAAATGTGAAATTCTCTCATGGAATGCACTTCATAACTTCAATAAAGGGGAGTGGAATTAAATATTTGACTTACAGTGGTCAATTCCTGACAGATTTACTGTACTTACGTTTCCCTATGAACGGTACCTTTGATGATGTCGTATTCTTACCTTTCAATATTGGAACATTTTATATACACTGGATTTTGTTGAACATAGTCTATTATTTTGCAATTACCTGGTTATCAATAAAACTTGTCAATTTAATTACTTTAAAACGAAAAGAATCCAAGCAACTTGAGTAGGTTAATGATCTGAATTAGCTATTATCAAAACAGGCTGAACTTCAATTCTGAAGTTCAGCCTGTTTTTGTATAAATAAGACTTTAAATTAGGCAGATTTTGTTTTATAACTGGCACTTGTTTTGCCTTTTACGATATTTGTAAGCCTTGATTTCAGTAATTGTCGACGAATGGGAGTTACTTTGTCGGTAAACAGGTTTCCTTCCAAGTGATCGTATTCGTGCTGAACAACACGTGCTTTGTAACCTTCAAATTCTTCAATATGTTCCTTAAAATCAGCATCCATATATTGAATCTTGATCTTTTGAGCTCTTGGTACATTTTCGTGAATGCCGGGTATGCTCAGGCAACCTTCTTCTCCAACAACTTCTTCCTCGCTTCTTTCTAAAATATTGGCGTTTATCATTACCACTTTAAAAGCGCCCAATTCAGGGTCATCTTCTTTGAAAGGAGCCAGGTCAATGATTAGTAAGCGAATAGGCAAGCCAACTTGTGGGGCTGCCAGTCCAACACCTTCGGCATGATACATTGTTTGAAACATATTATCAATCAACGTACTAAGTTGTGGATAATCGGATGAAATCGGCTCTGCTACTTTGCGAAGCACCGCATTGCCATAAGTGTAAATCGGTAAAATCATTATTCTGTTTGACTTTTTTGAGATTGAATTGCAATCTCTTTGTAATTTTTTTTAATATCTTTTGCTATCCAGATAAGTTTGAAGAATTATTGTAGCTGAAATCTTATCCACCAAAGCTTTGTTTTGTCTGTCTTTTTTCTTTAAACCACCTTCGAGCATGGCTTTGTGTGCCAAAACGGAGGTAAAACGCTCATCGACATACACAAGTTCAATTTCGGGAAACTTTCGTTGTAAACCGACTACAAACGGACGAATATACTGCATAGATTCCGATTCCTGTCCATTCATTTGTGTTGGCAGTCCGATTACAAATTTTTCAACAGGTTCTTTGGCAATGTATTTGCCCAGGTAATCAAGCACTTCGTGTACAGGAACAGTATCTAAACCATTGGCCGTAATATGAAGCATGTCGGTAACTGCTAGTCCCACACGCTTTTGACCGTAATCAATAGCAAGAATTCGTCCCATATTTCAGTTGTATTAAGTTGCAAAGGTACGAAAATCAGTTTGATTCGGAAAATTTAGAATATTTCTGTGATTTGAAAAACGCAATCGGTTAATTTATACAATAGATATTGTCAGCATAATTTTACATTTTCCAGCGTTTGTTTTTATATGCATATTTTGTCAGAATTATTTCAAGAAGATTTCAGTTAGAAAGTAAAAGTGAGATTTCAATCACATATCTTGATTGGATACTACAATCTCTAAGTAATATGAAATTAATATTTCTTTTATTGTTCATTTATGCCAAAAACTTTAAGATAAATTTATGGTTTTTGTGGAAATATTGAACTAATTTTGAGAGAATTTTTTTTTATTTTATAGTCCTGTTAAATTCTCACACCTTAAAATCAATATTAATATTTATGAAACAGTTCAAACGGGCTGGAATGTTGCTTTTAGCATCGTTACTCACAACAGCCAAAACATTTGCCAGCGAGGCAGACATCGCAATTCCTGATTTACATCAGGGTTCATTTCACATCTTCGGACAAGTTATAAAAGCATGGGATTTTCTGTTCTATGGAGCGTTGGTTATTTGCTTTACACTAAGTATCAGTTTGTGGCTATTCTCACAAGTCAAGAAACTGAGAGCGCATGATTCCATGCTAAAAGTTTCCGAAACCATTTTTCAAACCTGTCGCACATATCTGTTGCAACAAGGTAAATTTCTCTTAATGCTTTTCGCTTTTGTTGCTGTTATCATGTCTTACTATTTCTTAGTACTTCAGGGTAAAAGCGTTGGTACATTATTGTACGTACTTTTCTATTCTATTCTGGGTATGGGTGGATCTTACGCTGTGGCATGGTATGGTATTCGTATCAACACCTATGCTAACTCGCGTACAGCTTTTGCTTCGCTGCGTGGCAAACCATGGAATGTGGTAGATATACCTTTACGTGCCGGTATGAGTGTGGGTTTGTTCCTTATCTCGCTGGAATTGGTTATGATGGTTATCATTCTACTTTTTGTACCGCGTGACATTGTAGGCATTTGTTTCCTTGGGTTTGCTATTGGTGAATCATTGGGTGCAAGTGTTCTTCGTATTGCAGGTGGTATCTTTACTAAAATCGCTGATATTGGGTCGGACCTTATGAAAGTTGTTTTCAAGGTTAAAGAAGATGATCCACGGAATCCGGGTGTTATAGCCGATTGTACAGGTGACAATGCTGGTGATAGCGTTGGACCTACTGCCGATGGATTCGAAACTTATGGTGTAACCGGTGTAGCTTTGATAACGTTTATCACATTAGCGGTAAAAGATCCCGATATTCAGGCAAAACTGATTGTTTGGATTTTCGGTATGCGTTTCCTTATGGACTTATGTTCGGGATTGTCTTATTTTATAAACGATGCCATTTCTGTACGTAAATACAAAGGATTGAAGATGTTCAATTTTGAAGAACCTTTGATGCGTTTGATTTGGATTGCAGCCGTTTTGAGTATCTCAACTTCATTTTTCATGAGTCATTTATTGGTAGGTGATTTGGCTGACCCAACACTTTGGTGGAAACTTGCCGGAATTATCAGTTGTGGTACTTTGGCTGCTGTACTGATTCCTGAATTTACAAAGTTATTCACAAGTTCCCATTCAGCTCATGTGCAGGAAATTGTAACTGCATCACGCGAAGGTGGACCTTCATTGAATATTCTTTCCGGAATTGTGTCGGGTAACTTTGGTGCTTTCTGGACAGGGTTATTGATTGTAGGGCTGATGACTGGTGCTTATTTTATTAGCGTTTTTGGTCACCTGGAAACAGTTCTGGGTCCGCATGCAACAATATTCGCATTTGGTTTGGTAGCATTTGGATTCCTTTGTATGGGTCCTGTTACAATTGCTGTTGATAGTTATGGTCCAGTAACCGATAATGCTCAATCTATATTTGAATTATCGCAAATCGATCAGATTCCGGGAATTAAGGAAGAGATTGAAAAAGATTTCGGATTTACACCTGATTTCGAACTGGGTAAACATTATCTGGAAGCGAATGACTCAGCAGGTAATACATTCAAAGCTACTGCTAAACCAGTATTGATTGGTACAGCTGTGGTGGGAGCAACCACCATGATTTTCTCTATCATTCTGTTGCTCGAAAGTAAAGGATTACTTAGCGTTTCATTGACATCAGCCCCTATATTATTGGGCCTTATTTGCGGTGGTGCTGTCGTTTTTTGGTTCAGTGGCGCTTCTATGCAAGCTGTAACTACAGGAGCTTACCGTGCAGTTGAATTTATTAAAAGCACCTTTAACTTAGACTCAAAAGAGGCCAATATAGAGGATTCAAAAGAAGTAGTTAAGATTTGCACACAATATGCTCAAACAGGTATGTGGAATATTTTCATTGCTTTGATTTGCTTTACACTGGGTTTTGCATTCTTCGATAGTAATTTCTTTGTGGCTTATCTTATATCTATTGCTGTATTTGGTTTGTTCCAGGCTATATACATGGCCGATGCAGGTGGTTCATGGGATAATGCCAAAAAAGTAATTGAAGTTGATCTGAAAGAGAAAAATACTCCGTTACACGAAGCAGCCGTAATTGGTGATACTGTTGGAGATCCGTTTAAAGACACATCTTCTGTATCGCTGAATCCAATTATTAAGTTCTCAACCTTGTTTGGATTATTGGCAACCGAAATAGCCTTAAAAATGCGACTTGATGCAACTGCATCGGGTAACTTCGATTACAGTGGAATTATTGGTGCCGGTTTTATTGCTATTGCGTTGGTCTTTGTATGGCGTTCGTTCTACAAAATGCGCATTCCATTGCTTAAAGTTGCAAAATAATTAAAACTTAGTTCATAGTAAAACACCATATAAGTTAATCCAACTTATATGGTGTTTTTGTTTAAATTCACTTTGCCTTTTGAAAGAATTTCTTATCTTTGTGTTTCGAAAATTTGAGAAGTAACAGAACATAAATCATTCATTTTAAATACAATAAAACATTATGCACAATTGGTTCGAATGCAAAATAAAATACGAGAAAACAGCTGAAGAGGGTAAAATAGTAAAAGTAAATGAAGCATATTTGATTGATGCTTTGTCGTTTACAGAAGCAGAAGCACGTATCATTGAAGAAATGAGACCTTTTATTAGTGGGGAATTTACAGTAGCTAACATTCGTCGGGCAAAAATAAACGAAATGTTTTTCAATGAAACCGGTGATAAATGGTACCGATCTAAAGTAATGTTTATTTCGTTGGATGAAGAAAAAGGTGTTGAAAAAAAGACTGCTGTAACAATGCTTGTACAGGCAAATGACATTAAAGAGGCCTTGAACGGAATCACAGAAGGTATGAAAGGTTCTATGGCCGACTACGAAATTGCCGCCATTACCGAAACTACTATCATGGATGTGTTTAAGTATGAAGCGGAATAATTGATGGTTGGTTTCACCGATATTATTTCGCTTTGCTCATGATATTTATTTCCTTCGGAAATGTTATTTGCCATACGGCGATAGTAAATATCAAGAGGAATGCTACTATTGACAATTAATATCGTAAACGAAGTGACTTAATAACAATGAATAACATTTCAACTAACATACAATTTGTACGTAAACACATTCCTGAGCATGTGCAACTGGTTTGTGTTTCGAAGTTTCATCCAAACGAATCAATTATAGAAGCTTATGAATCAGGTGAACGGATTTTTGGCGAAAGTAAAGTTCAGGAATTATGTGGGAAGTATGAAACCCTCCCACAAGATATTATTTGGCATTTCATTGGGCATCTTCAAAGTAATAAAATTAAGTATATTGCTCCTTTTGTTTCGTTGATTCACGGAGTTGATTCATTTAAACTATTCGAAGAAATAAATAAACAGGCTGCAAAAGTTGGAAAAGTAGTCAATTGTCTTGTACAAATGCATATTGCCCAGGAGGAAACCAAGTTTGGTTTTTCAAAAGATGAGTTAGATCAGGTACTGAAATCGGGAGCTTTGCAAGAACTAAAGAATGTTCGTATTTGCGGTTTAATGGGCATGGCTACCTTTACAAGTAACAGGGAACAGATTCGCCTTGAGTTTCGTGGATTAAAAACTCTTTTCGATGAGCTTAAGACTAGTTATTTTGCTTCGGAATCTTCATTTTGTGAACTTTCAATGGGCATGTCCGACGATTATCAACTTGCTATTGAAGAAGGAAGTACATTAGTACGCGTTGGCAGTCTGATATTTGGCAACCGTGTTTATTGAGTTACAGGAATAGTTCTTTCATTTCAAGAGCAGGTATTTCCACATTTTCATGTGTAGCCCATACTACCAATGGTTTGTAGCTTGAAATCCATTCAGAAATAAAAGCTGTCACATTGTTTTTCAATTCACTATCCAATCCGGTTAGTGGCTCATCCAACAACAGTATATCTGATTTTACGGCCAATGCACGGGCCAGACCTACACGTTGTTGCTGACCGCCACTGAGTTCGTGGGGGTATTTGCCTGCATGTTCGCTTAATTCCATTTGTTTTAGTAAATAGCATGTCAAGGTATGGATTTCATGTTTTTTCTGCTTTTTTTTGTTCATCGCATAGTTGATATTTTCGGCAACTGTAAGCCATGGAAGCAAGCGAATATCCTGAAATGAATACGCAAAAGAAAAACTATCAGGAATAGTCACTTTACCTGCTTCGGCTTTTTCGAGTCCGGCAAGCATGCGTATTAAAGTTGTTTTACCAATTCCGGATGGCCCTTTCAGAAAATAAACAGCTTCTGAACTTAATGATAAATTCAGGTTTTCGAATACGACAACCTGATTATATTCCTTTTTTAAATTCTCTGCCTTAATTACTTTTATTGTATCTGGCTGTTTTTCATGTCTAATTTCATATTTGGTAGAATCCTTTACTTTGGATGTCAGGTTGATACTTTGTATTTGCCCAATGATAAATTCAAACATATAACTTACAGCAATAGCCACTACAGTCCATGCTATTAGTTCCGGAACGTTTATATATACCTGTGCCAGTTTCATGGAAGTACCTATGCCGTGTAGAGGCTGCGATAATACTTCGCCAATAATAATAGCCCGCCATCCAAAGCCCATAGCTGTTTTTATTCCATCAAAGATGTTGTTTTTTGCCGAAGGCATGTAAATACATAAAAACTGATTTCTTCTCGACTTTCCAAATACCTGTGCCATCTCAAGTAACCGAATATCGGTTTGTGATAAACCTGTAAGTGTATTCTGATATAAAATTGGGAACATGGTAATAAGCGCTATAAATACCGGAAGTTGGGTAGGAGAGAACCACAATAACGCCAACAAAACCATGGATATGACAGGTACAGAACGTGTTGTAACGACAAGTGGTTGAAAAAAAGCTCTCCAGAAACCGGAGAATGTAGCTACTGTGGCTAATAGTAATGCTAATGAAAAAGCAAAAATAAACCCGATAAAACCCCGCAGAATAGTTGCAAAAAGTGAGACAAAGAAGGTTTCGGAAAAGACAAGGATAAAAACTTCTTTCAATAAATCTGATAGCGAAGGAAATAAAGCAGGAAAGCCTATTGCCAAAGCGATAAGTTGCCAGCCAATAGCAATACTTGCAATAGCCAGTAATGTTGGTATAAGTTTTCGTTGTTTCACATTACAAATATACAATTTCTGTTGAGAATAAGAGCGAAGAATCTTTTCAAAACGAATAAGAGATGCCCAAACTGGGCATCTCTTATTCGTTTTTTGTTTACAGTAAAGGATTTTACCTCATCATTGTTACCTGTAATTTGGAGACTTATAGCATATCAAACCTTGTGATAAACTTCATCAAAAGGGACTCTCATTCTGTCACCCCAAACGCCGAGATCTTCCCTTATACCACATGATATAACCATATTAACTTCAGCACCCATGGGCAGGTTCAGGATACGTTTCACTCTTCTACCATCGAAACCTTCCATCGCACAGGTATCATATTTTTCAGATGCCATTGCAAGCATAAAGGTTTGAGCTGCCAAAGCACAGGTTTTATGTACTACCACTCTTATGTCGTTTTCAGATACCTGATAAGTAATTGTTCTGAAAAGTCCAATCAGGTTTACAAGTATTTTACGAAATAATCCAAAAATTCCAAGAAAGCGACCATACAGAAATGGCATTACAGTTCCGTAATACAGTTTCCATTTGTTTATTCTTTTTTTCTGTTTCTCTTTCGGACTGTTTTTCAGAATGTTGGCCGTTTCCAGTTCATACATTTTGCTTGCCCGTTTCCGGTGAAGATCCTGCCTTGTAACGAATACCACCAGTTGTTGGGCAGTAGTAGCTGCCTGCTGATCCAGACAGGCTACAGCAAGTTTTTTTAGTATCTCTGGATTGGTGATGTGATAAAACTCCCAAAGTTGCATATTGGAACTGTTGGGCGATAAGGTAGCCAGTTTAATACAGTGTTTTACTTTTTCCGTATCAAGTGGAAGATCCTTGTAATGACGTATTGAACGTCTGTGATGAATAATTTCTTCAAATGTCATGTGCTATATGTATTTATCAATAATAGTTACTTAGCAGTATTCCAACGAATACTGACTATGATCTCATTTTTTCTGCCCCAAAACTGGTAGGGAGCATTATACCCCAAAAAACGAAAGTTTCCAACAGACTCAATACCCTGAGCATTTAAGGCACTTTGGAGCTTAGCCGAATAGGTTTTGATATCACTGTCGGAAGCATAACCGCTAAACCGAACTGCAGCTACATAATCTTCAGAAGTGGTACTTATTATCACATTCGGATCATTTGGCTCCGGTAAATCACTTTTACTGTAGGCCGATGGCATTACAAAACTCATGCTTGAAATAGTATCATTAATATCCATGTGTACAGGAGTAGTCATCGATATTGATTTGTTCGACTTATTACCACCAAATATAAAATTTGCCAGTTTCCGAAAACCAGGGTTCGCCAGTTCTTTGTACGATTTGGCCGTTGATGTAATAGTAGCCAGGGTAGCAGGCGGATAAAAACGAATTTCAAAGTCTTTTTCAGTTTTTATAACCCGATACTTCTGAGTTTCCGTTTTGTTGGCAGCCATAATTGTATTTATTTGAATGAAAATAAAAATTGAAACTAACAGGGATGAAACAATCAAAAATATGCGCTTCTTCATTGTTGTATGTATTAATTGTTTTATAACAGATAAACAATTATGTTTCATCAAAGTTTAGATAATTGAAATATACTTCAAATAGCCAATTTTTGCAATCCCCTGTAATAATATTCGTTCCAAAAATACCCAATTTTGGTTAGTTTTATCTTTCTTCCCCTCGTTTGTAACGAGGGGTCAGTTTTTATTTATTTTCAATAAACTAATACAGAACATAATCTTAGTGATGCTTCAGTGGCGTTATAAACGCTAAACCAATAAACCCTCGTTACAAACGAGGGTGAGAGAAACAATAAAAGACGCCCACAGTGAGCGTCTTTTATACGATTCTTAGTTTTGGCAAAGCTCTTACATAATCATTGTCGACTGTAATCCACTCCAGGGACCGGCAAGTTCGGGATGTTTTGCATTATACCATCTGAAGTACATGTACAGGTATTTACCGGGAGCATCGGAGTTGAATGTAATCATAAACGATGCCTTGGTTGAAATACCAAGCTTCAATACATCTCCATTAGGACCTGTAGGTGGGGTAGTACCTATCTGATACAGGTATTGTATACAATCGGCACCATCGATAATGCTTGCCCGCTGACCGGAAATGCTGTAGCATTTAATATTCACTGTAGCACCACCAAGCGCCAGAAAAGCAACTGTTACAGCTTCTTTGATAGCTGTTGTAGGTACTGTACGGGTCATCTTTGGCAACACGCCACCATTGATATTGAAAATACCCCAATCATTGAGTGTTGCATTGGGTGAAGCAGCAATACGATCAAGGATATGATTCGTCTGATCATACGTAATTACATCATCAATGAGTTTCATCATATTATTCCGAACGCCACGGGTGCGACCATTCGTAATATCTGTGTACATAACAAACAACGTACTCCATTCGTCAGCGAATGCTTTCCATCGTTTCGTTTCATCCGGTAAAAGTCCTATTCTTTCACCATTCGTTACAGGAGTTCCGGCTTGCATATAGCTGTTTGTTGTTTCCAGATAATTACCGAACTCATTAATACCGGTTGGGATTCTGCCACCTGCCATACTTTTAATTTTTATTGATTATAAATTTGAGAATTATTTGTTGTCTGAACGACGGGACAAATATATTGACTCATTTTTATCAAAAAAACAGCCTTGTGACAGATTCAGGGATTTTGTGAAGATTTGCAAGAGAAGAGGATAAATCAGTTATGAGTTCTGAGTTCTGAGTTCTGAGTTCTGAGTTCTGAATTGTCCATTATCAATTATCCATTTTCAAACCTCTTTAAAAATAAAATGCTTCCGGAGCTTTTCTTTGATAGCCTCCGAAATACCAGTAGTAACAGGAATACTTTTGTTACAACATTTCATGTGAAGCACCATCTTTTCCTGCTCGGTGTCCCAGTTCTTTACATGATGCATGTTTACAATAAAGGAATTCTGACAACGCAGAAACTGCGAATACTCTTTCAGATGATGTTCGAGCTTGCGTAAGGTGTAGCGTATAGTTACTTCTTTCAGCACTCCCTTGTGTAGCACCCAGCAGTGTATGTTGTTCGCTTTGCTCTCCACGTAGCAGATGTCATCCACTATCAGGGGTATTTTATTGATTATCATCTCCCGGGGCAATTCGTCCGAATGTATGGTTCCGTTTGTAGATAGTCTTATATTCGCAGGTGCTGGATTAATACTCTTGGCAACCAAAAAGCCAAAGCAGGGCAAAGCAGTAAATCCCATTATGCTGTTGTAATATTCAATACGGAAAAAGGAACTGATGCTCAGATCCACTTCTTCAATCGCCCATATCGTAAATATCCAGCTTATAATAGCTGTTACAGGTATGTAAATCAACAGATGACGAAACTCTTTTTCGAGGGTCCAGTTATCTGCCTTGTAATGGTTGGGGAGGAAGTGCGATAAAATAAGGTAGAGCAGGGGGTATATAGCAAAATACAGGACTACGTAGCCCGTAAGAATCAAACCCTTGTGGCATTCGTGCCAGTTATTGATCCCGAAAGGCTGCAGGATATTCGCCAACAGGGCAAAAATAAGTATCATGACGATAAAGTAAACAACGCCCTGGCGGTACGATAGAAACAATGGAAAAGGGCGACTCAGGTAATTCTTCAATTTTTCATGCATAGGCTTTGTATCTATGTCTTTGGAAACTCATAGCAGATTTTAAAGGATTAGACGATAGTATTTATTTTATATTAAAACGCAAATTGAAGCAAATTATTTTATCTGCAATTAACTTGCACTTAAAAAATAATGCAACTAATTCATTTTTCTGAATTATCTTTGTTATACGACTTGTGGAGTGTTAGAGGAGAGTTGTCTGACCTCGATTGAAGCAGATAAAAACGATGGTTCAGATTTTCGAAATCTTTTTTTGTATGATTAATCAGCTTCATCCGAGTACAAACTATTTCTACCTCCACTACGTGTAGAATAATAATTGAATTAAAATACCGAATTTAATGTTTCACATAAAATTTAATATATACATTTGCATATAATTAAATCATATACATTATGTTTGAAACAAGTCATCTTCATCCCATGCTGGTGCATTTTCCTATTGCACTGGTCGCTATCGGTTTTTTAGCCGATTTAGTATCACTGTTTGTAAAAAAAGAACTCTGTTTCTCAAAAATGAGTTTCTATCTCCTGATAACAGGTACATTATCAGCTATTGCTGCCGTATTTACGGGTGTTCTATTTACTTCCGACATGGCTGGCGAAGCAGGAAAAGTGATGGAAACGCATGAATTAATTGCATTTATTACACTAGCATTATTGATAATTACTTCATTATTCCGGATCCTTCTGCTTCGTAAACCCGAAAGCAACAAATTCAAATGGTTATCTTTCGTTTTTTATGCACTTGCCACAATTGCTGTAAGTGCTACCGGCTTTTTTGGTGGCACATTAGTTTACAATTATATGATGCCTTTATAAAATCAATATTAATCATTTAAAAACAAAAATGTTATGAAAAAAAGTTTATTGTTTATTATGTCATTGGCTATATTAGCTTTTGTAGGCTGTCAGCCCAAACCTGTAAAAACCATTGAAAACCTGAAAGCAGGTATTAAGGGTGAAACAACAGCAAGTGCTAAATATAAAGCATTTGCAGAGAAAGCCAGAGCAGAAAAATTAGACACCATTGCCAAATTATTTGATGCAGCTTCAAAATCCGAATCCATTCATGCAGCCAATCACATGAAGGTGTTGGAAGGCTTAGGTGAAAAAATGGAAGACTTTAAACCTGAATTTGAAGTCAAAACAACTGCCGAGAACCTTCAAGCAGCTATCGATGGCGAATCATATGAGGTAGCAACCATGTATCCGGAATTTATTGCTACTGCTAATGCAGAGAAAGTAGAAAAGGCTGTGAAATCATTCACATGGGCAATCGACACTGAAAAGAAACATGCTGAATTCTATAAAAAGGCATTGGAAGCATTGAAGCAAAACAAAGAATATACATTAGCTTTCGATTATGTTGTTTGTCCGGTTTGTGGCAATACATACGAAAAGGCAAGCATGGACAAAAATTGTGCTTTCTGCCAGACTAGTAGTGAAAAATTTATTGCAATTTGAACTTCATAGAATTGCTACATTTGAATTATTGAAAAGAGCAACAGAGAATTTTTTATTTTCTGTTGCTCTATCTGTTATGCTCTATGTAATTCCTTTCAATTACCTCTCTGCCGCATGATTGTGTCGTGGGCATTACTACTGATTATTTATTTACCGGAATTATTTTTAGATTGTATACTGCACCTGGTTCAAACCTCGGTTGCAATCAGACTTGAACGAAAGTAAGTTTCGACTTTTATACATGTAATATGAAGGGGAGTAATAAAAATACCCAATTTTGGGTATTTTTATTACTGAGAAAATTGCTATAGTTCTTCCCCTCGTTTGTAACAAGGAGAGGCGAGATCTTTTTTCTCAAAAAAAAAAATACCCAAATTATCAACAATTCTGAATAAATTATTTATTTTTGCAGTAGAGTCATAAGCTACAGATTTAGGATTAATTATCAAATCTAAAAGGAGGTCTTCGTGAGAAAACCTCTTTTTGCATTATGTGGGGTTGTTATTATGTCTGAACTACGATTGAATCAACTTCATTCGGGTTCAGACTATTTCTTCCCCTTATTTTTAAAGAGGGTAAGCGAACCCTTTATCACAAAAAAAATATCCAAATTATCAAAGATTCTGAATAAATGATTTATATTTGCAGCACAGATTTTAGTTCATGGGTTTTAGAGATAAAATTTAGACAAAAAAAAGAGGCCTTCGTGAGAAAGCCTCTTTTTGCGTTATGTAAGGTTGTGCTACGGTTGAATAGTAATTAAATCAGATGAAATGATGTATTAGATTGTAGTATATCTCTCAATACCGTATTGAGTCCTGAGACATTGCTGTGATTACTTCGTTTTGAAAATTATAAAGTTTCACGTAGGTTTGCGAAGAAGCTGTTGCATTCTGTGGAGTAATAACAACAAAACTCATGGTGGTAGGAGCTACCCCATTATGATCAATCCAGGTTCCTGAATTTGCATAGATGCATTTCTCTGCTTTATAGTTTGTCGACGCAATAATCTTCGGATCGTGTGTATGACCGAAGATAACGATTCTTTTATCCGAAGCAGCGTTCAGAAAATACTGATTCGTTGCCTGAAACTCTGATTCACTTGCCTTACCCGAATTAGCTATTGCCTGACCAACCGGAATAGGTATAGCCACATGATTGAGCGTTTGCCGTTGAGTCCAGCTATCCTGAATACCTTTGTAGAACCTAACATCTATCACTCCACCGGGAGTGGTTTGATAGGGAAGTACATCGTTTACAGCATAGTTTCCATTAAAACCATTTACATTGGTGATGATTATCTTCTCGTCAAATTTGTTGGCTATTGGGTAAGTGGCTAATGCCTTGCTCCATACATACCAATAAGTGTATAGCAAAGTTTGGCTGGAAGTTCCCGAAGGATCTTTTGTAACAACAGGGGGCGTGTCGGCAGGCGTTGCGGGTTCTTGCATTACATGCAGTACAGCTATTCTTGTGTAAAAATAGCCGGGAGGCAAAATAGTACCCGGAGCAATATCCTGATTGGAAACAGGGTCGGGGGCACAGAAGAAATTATAGCGATGTCCATGCTCAATGGCCATCTTAGGTACATCTACCGGTGAATAAGTTCCCAATCCCTGTTCATTATCCCGGGCCTGGTTTATTCCGGGAAGTATACGCTCCACATTGGCGGCCGTAATTGTCAAATCATGATTTCCGGGTACGTAGGTAACGCGTATCTTCTTTTCTTTGATGATACTATTAAAAGCATCTATTACGCCTTTGTTGGTTGCCGCAATCCGTTTTACAAAATCTGCCTGATCCTTTCCCTGGTACGTATCCACATTAGCGGGTATAAACCATTCGTCCAGCATATCGCCGGCAATCACCAGTTCTTTTACGTTGGGAGCGGCTTTTATTTGTTTCAGCAGTTTCTCCAACGATCCCAGATTTTTACTGCACTCAGCATACGTCAAATCGGCACCCAGATGAAGATCGCTCATCACTACGATCATATTCCGCTCATTCCCACCATTATTAAAAGCACCGATTGTATGATCTACCGCATCGTCAGTGCACGATGAAAACAGTGTTACGCACAGAACTATCAAATTCAAAACAGAGATACTTGTCGGATTTTTCATATGTATAGCATGTACTTCTTATTGAATAATCACCTTTTTTGTATTCACTACCTTATTTGTCGGATCAGTGATTTGGATGATATAAATACCATTACCTGACCAGCCATTCAGAGCAATAAACGCTGATTGTTGATTGATGCCGGTTGCGTAAACTTCCTGTCCAAGCGAATTAGTTATTTTTAATGTGTAGCCATTCATAGTAATATAATGACCATAATCAATTGTGATATGATCTTTTGCCGGATTCGGAAATATTTTGATACTGTTTACATTATCGGGTGCCGTCAGGCCTGTGATAATTGTATTTATATACAAGGTATCTGTTACACTAATATAAGTTGTATCGTACCGATTGCACACAACACCGGTAGTATCATATACAATGGTTGTTTGAGTTGCAACGGACGAACAACCCGATGTATTTGTATAGTTGTAACTGATTGTTTTACGACCAAGACCAGCTGAAGCGGGATTGAATGTAGTACCTGAAATCCCTGATCCTGAAAAAGTACCACCTTCAGGTGAACCGGATAAACTAACTGCATTTGCATGGATATTTATATAATTATCCAATGGAGCTAATGTTACTGTTGGTATCGGATTTACTGTTATTGTCAGCACTGTATCCAGCATTACAGCACAGCCCGATGTAGTGTTTGTAGCTTTTAGGCTAAAATGTGATGTGGAATTTAAATTATTGGTAGTAAAAACAAGAGGAGTACCTGTAGCTGTTTGCGGGGTTCCCGTTTCTACATTATCTTTCATTAGCTGATACGTCATTCCGCTTTCGGGATGATTCAACGAAATTGTAGCAGGGCCATTACTGCAAATTGTATCGGATGATACTGCAACAACCATATCCTGATATAGTGCTTTCACTTCCGTTTCACTTAATGCACGGTTATAAATGCGTACTTCATCTATTTTACCATTAAAGAACCGATCAGAATAATCTTTTTGTCTTCCAATGGCAATATAATTACCATTATAGGAAATTGAACCATTCCAGCTTACCGTTGTCAACGGTTGAGATACTCCATTATAATATATTTTGGCTGTTTCATTCTTTTTCCGCGTTGCCACAATATGTACCCATTGGTTTAGTGGTACCTGTGTAGTAGTATTTGAAGCATGCCAACTGCCGTTTCCAATCTGAAAATGGATATGACCGGGAAGCAGTGACAACCCATCGAAATTACTTCTGCCATCTAAAAAAATACTAATACCACTTGCAGAGCAATTGTCGCACTGGCTTCCAACAATCATTCCAAGATATGAATTTTGATAATTAGTTGCATATATCCATGCCGAGAGCGTTATTTCATTCTGAATCTGTAA
>Ga0302215_10001591_pt1 | contig 16040 bp, 11 predicted proteins | sample II_Fen_N3_1_FD_194580 | JGI IMG/M metagenome (GOLD analysis project Ga0302215, IMG submission 194580) | Peat permafrost microbial communities from Stordalen Mire near Abisko, Sweden - II_Fen_N3_1 | ecosystem: Environmental > Terrestrial > Soil > Wetlands > Permafrost | place: Sweden: Abisko...
CAGGTCGGAATGTACCAAACGCTCCTTGTATCACTTTTTACTTTTAGAACTACTTTATTTCAGGACACATTGCGGATAATCATATTATTTATTCATTATTTCATTTTCAGGTTCCAACTACACTTTTAAAAATTTAATTTTAGTTATTAAAGTCCTTAGTGGAGTAAAATGCAGTTAATTTTGGGAGAGATAGTTTGGTCCGTATTTATTATTATCAGACCTCAAAGAAGCATAAAATAAATATATGCTGTTATGTAACTACAGGATGTTACAAGGACAATGAATGGTTAAAAAAAACAATGATAATCCTATAAACCACAAGCTGAACATGCGAAAAACGGGAGAAAGAAGCATGAAGCGGTTTTGATAAGATACTATAGTCTGAAAGGAATCGACAATTAATAACAGCAAATATATAAAAACAGTAGTAACATACCAAAAGTAAAATCATTTTGTGAAAATAACATATTGATAATAATCAGAATAAGATCAATTTTTTAATCCGGGAAGATTATTAAATGAAACAGGGTATTCTGTACCAAGCAGATTTTTGTATTCACGGGCAAAAGTATCATAGGCATTTTTGGCTAACCCTTTTTTACCAAGCCTGTAAAGAATTGAACATTTAAGTGCAATGGCTTCTTCATTTATTGTATCATGAATCAATATGCAATCGGCAATGTAATGAAGCAAATGATCATTTTTCTTTACATCTTCATGATCTGTAAAGCTGCTTAACATATCTAAAATTGTATTTAGAAAATCGGCTTTGAATTCATCGATCCAGTCAATCTGGACATTTGGTAACAAAACTCCCTGGTATGCAACATGCACATATCGTAAAATATCAGCTTCGGATGGATTAGTCCCCGGTGTCTTAAATTTTTCATTCAATGAAGTCAATTCAATAAAATCGGAATAAACACCTTCCATTTTAATTCTCCAGTAAGCATTTTCCTGCTCCAGATCAATTTCACCTACTTTATCTAGTAAGCCTCTTAATTTACTGATACTCACATTTCTATTATTTCTGGCACTGGTATCCGACTTATCATACCACAATATCTCGTTTAATTTAGAAGTTGAAATACCCCTTCCAGTTTTAACTGTATATAAAAATACTATAATAAATAATTGTTTTAATGTAGGAGTAAATGCGGCAGTAATGTCAGCTCCGTTTTTATCGAATACCTGAAATCCGCCTAGAAGATAAATGGAAGATTTTGATTTCCGTAAGGGTATATCAAAATTCGCTACATTCTCATTGTCAATGCTATTAATAAAGGGCAGGTCATATTTAAGTAATTTCCTTTGTATTTTTTTCCTGTTGAAAAGCATGAAAAGAATGCTAATAACCCCTAAAAGAAAGACGAGTATAATAGCACCGTATATCCATCTTTTCTTAGAAATGACTGGTTGAATTACTTCGTTCGTCAATAAAGGTGGATATGCCAATGAGTAAATTTCGACATCCGATTTATGGACAGTTGCAACAATGATACTTGGATTTTTCTCATATAAAATGAATGTACACCACGATTCAATATCCGAAAAATTATAGGGGACCGAATCAGGATAGATTGTATATTCTGAATTATCTGTCCTGAATTCGGCCAGACGCAACGAAGAGGTAAATGTGCCCGAATTAAACAATAGGGTATAAAAACTATTGGAATGTGGTTTTTTTACTAATTCTTCACAAGGGACAAAAGGGATCTCTGGAATCTTGTAAGTACAAAGTTTTTTTACCTTATAATCTTTCAAATCTACAGAATACAAATCATAATAAAACTCTGGTGACACTTCCTGCCGGCCTGTTTTACTTCCATAACCACCAAAAATCAACCAGTTATTATTTTCATCCAGCCCTGAAGCACTTAAGTACCTCGGAGATATATCTTTTGAGGCATCAACTTGTTTCCATGAATTGCCTGACAAGTCAAAAACATTAAACTGAGATTTGTATTTATAATGTCCATATCCACCAAAAGTAATTAAATCTCCGTTAAGCGGAGAAATCACTTTATTATGATGAGCATAATCTGGTTCTTTATAATCAAAACTGGATTGATCCCACGTCTTTTTATTGAAATCAAATTTGTTTATTATTTTGCTCGTAAAATCGTAGGACCATATTTGACGGCTGGATCTATTAAAGATAAAATAATTATAGTAATTATTGTAAGGACAACCATTTGAATAATAAATTGTGTCAATTTTATCGGTCGATATCGAATAAGAAAGAAGATATTTCTGACCGATAAGATAAAAAATGCCGTCCTTTTCATTTTTTGCTATACCAACTAAATGAGACACTTTTAACGACTTCAGTTTTTCCCATTTAATATGTTTATCAGCTAACCATCTGCCATTTCTTACTGTTGCCTTTGCTGAGTTAATTTCATCATACACTTCATTGAATGAATGCATTGACAACTTCCATGACCTGATTGATTTATTTAAATGATCTAAAATGACAATATTTTTTACCGTCATGGGAGAAACATCGGTATTTAAGAATTTAGGATTTTTACAAGCTCCAAATATGATATCAAAATCATGTAAATCTGATAACCCTTTTACAGTTTTTTCTCTTTTATTTCCATTAAATGTCAAACAAATTTTAGATTTCTGCAAATCAAAATCTATCCTGATTTTAATCCAGGAATTAAAAGTTCCCTTTGGTATTTCAACTAATTTGTATGAAATGGGAATGGCATCCTTCACAACTAACCAAAAATTGGCTTTATCAGATGCTAAATTTGAAATCAGATCAATATTAGTAGTTTTATTGGCAATTATCCGGCAGATCAATCCATAATACCCATCCCCCTTCCTGAATTTCGCCTGGAATTCAATTGAAAATGGTTTATGAAAAATTAATGGTTTATCCGGGGTTAAGTATAAGGAAGTACGTTTGTCCAAACTTACTTCATGGGAAGAGAAAAACAATCCCGAACTATTCTGATCACTTTGGGAAAACATGACATAACAATTACTCCAACATGCAAAAAGTATAATCAGAATAGCTCTTTGTTTCATGAAAATTATTTTTCAGTAATAGAATAAGGGATATTTGATACATCGGTTCATGTAAATCCCGGATTGATAAATTTAATTTAAGTGTGAATTCAATTAATAAAGAATTCACATTCGAAAGAATCAAACAGTATTTAAATTAATCAAAAAATCAATTTAAATACAAATTCAAATTAGACACAAAATAATAATGACAATTGTTTGATGAACAAAATACATAGTAATATAGTTTATCTTCATCAATAGGAAGCACTACTTCTTTCTACATATCTTACAATATATGAAAAGACAAAGATAATGAAAATCTACAATAATGGATACAAGTGAACGAAAGTAGAGTGAAAAATTTTTAATTTTCGAATTTAATTGTTTATTCTCAGATTTTTTAATATGGTTTTAAATTAAGATCCGTTATATATTCATCTTTTCTCGAAATACTATCTGAATTATATTATTTATTCATTCAAATTTATTTCCGTAGTAATTTATAGAAAATTTAGCTTTAAATGGATCGAATAAATGAAAGTTAATTTAATAGATGTATTTAAAGATAAAATCAATTTTCAATTAAACATACTCTTTTTCGAATGTATCCTTTTAAGTCGGTTGAAGGTATAAAAACAAAAAAACACCTACACATAGAATTGTGTAAGTGTCTGTTTTGCTTTGTGGGCCCAACTGGGCTTGAACCAGTGACCCCCTGATTATGAGTCAGGTGCTACTAACCAACTGAGCTATAGGCCCCACTTTTGCGAAATATTTTCGTATCTTTGCAAAGCGAATGCAAAAGTAATAAATTTTGTCATACTGCAAAAATTATATTTCATTTTTTTAATCCCTCATGAAACATTTTAAAAATATAACCACACTGATCTTTGATCTTGGAGGTGTGCTGATCAACCTGGACATCAACCAATGTATTTTGAATTTCAAACAGTTAGGTCTGAATAACTTTGAAAAATACCTGAATAATTTTGCCCAGTCAGGTTTCTTTATGCAGCTTGAAAAAGGTCAGATATCAGCAAATCAATTCAGGAGTGAGATACGTAATCTAACTACAAAGACCCTCACAGATGCCCAAATTGATGAAGCATGGTGTTCTTTTCTGCTTGATATTCCCGATGACAAGTTGAATATGCTGATTGATCTACGTAAAAAATTCAGAGTTCTTCTGCTTAGTAATACAAATATCATTCATTTCCCGAATACTGAAAGAATAATATTCAACAATAACGGAAGGAAGCTGTCCGATTATTTCGACCGGTGTTATTTGTCGTACGAAATGAAAATGGCAAAACCGGATATAGCGATATTTGAGAACATATTGACAACTGAAAACGTTCAACCTTCTGCATGTTTGTTTTTTGATGATGGGTTGAAAAATACATTGGTAGCACAAAAGCTGGGTATTCAGTCTTATTTGGTTCACGAACATGAAGATTTAAGTTTTTTGTTGAATCCTGAAACCTGGGAATAAATTGTTATGCAAATAATCTATCAACCTGATATTATAAATCTGTTGCCATGTGTTGCTACGGTTGGCTTTTTCGATGGTCTGCATGCAGGACACCGGTTTCTAATAGAAGAACTTAAAACAATTGCAAAAATTAATTGCCTGAAAAGTACTGTTATTACTTTTGCTGTTCACCCCAGAAAAGTATTGAATGCTGAATTCAAACCGGAACTATTAACTACCCTGAATGAAAAATTAACCCAACTGGAGTCGATGAATATAGATTCCTGTATAGTCCTTGACTTCACACTCAACATGGCCGGACTTTCGGCATATGAATTCCTGAAAACAATATTAAAAGAAAAATTTTGCGTTCATACTTTGCTGGTTGGTCATGATCACCGTTTCGGGCATAACCGTACCGATGGTTTTCCTGAATATAAAAAATACGGTGAATTATTAGGAATGAATGTCGTGCAATGCGATCAATATAATACTGAATCGGATAAACATATCAGCTCATCTGAAATACGAAATGCCTTAAAAAATGGTGACATTGAATTATCAAACCGTTTGTTAACTTATCAATACTCTCTTCAGGGAAAAGTGATCGAAGGTTTTAAAGTCGGACGTCAACTTGGCTTTCCCACTGCAAATATTAAACCCGAAGATCCTGACAAAATCATTCCGGCATCAGGTGTTTATGCAGTTCGTGTACATTGGAATAACTTTCAGTATAAAGGCATGATGAATATCGGCCATCGCCCGACTCTGGATAACGGAGATAATATCAGCATTGAAGTCCATATCATAGATTTTGACAGTGACATTTACAATCAGACTCTTTTAATTGAGTTTATATCCAGAATCAGGGATGAACAAAAATTTAACAGTTTAGAGGAATTAAAAATGCAACTCAATCAGGATAAACTCTTTGTACAGGAGTCAAACTTTGATGCATGAATTATTTTGGAATTATATTCCTGAAATAAATAAAGAAGAATAAATTATTTCTCAAACTACATTGTTAATTACTTAATCAGTATCTTTGTATCTTTAATTCATATAGTATCTACTCAAATGCTCAATTCAAATGAACAAATTTTTATTCACTCTAATGATGGGACTAATCCTTATGGGAAGTGCTAAAGCTGACAATCCGTTTTTTGAAACGTATAAAAACAAATATGGTGCTCCACCGTTCGATAAAATAAAAAACGAGCATTATATGCCTGCCTTTACCGAAGGAATTAAACAGCATGCAGCAGAAGTGAAAGCAATTGCAGGTAACAAACAAGCACCTACATTTGACAATACCATTGCTGCACTTGATTTTAGTGGTGAATTGCTGAAAAAGGTTTCTTCCGTATTTTTCAATTTATATTCTTGCAACACCAATGCAGGCATGGAGAAAATTGCAACAGAAATCACACCTGTTCTGTCTGATCATAACGACAATATTTTTTTAAATGATCTGCTTTTTGCCCGTGTAAAAAAATTATATGACCATCGTGCCACTCTTGGATTGAACCGTGAACAGACACGTTTGCTCGAAAAATACCATCGTAATTTCATACGCAGTGGTGCTGCCCTGAATACCGATCAAAAAACAAAACTTCGTGCTATTAACAAAGAACTGGGTTTAGCTCAACTGGCATTCGGGAAAAATGTACTTGACGAAACAAATTCGTACAAAAAAGTGATAGATAAAGAGTCTGATTTGGCCGGATTGCCAGAAAGTGTCCGTCAATCGGCAGCCGAAGCTGCTAAAGAAGCAGGCATGCCGGGAAAATGGCTTTTCAATACTCAAAAATCAAGCTTTATCCCCGTTCTTCAGTACAGCGATAACAGGGAACTAAGAAAAGAATTGTTGATGGCCTATACAACACGAGCCAACCACGACAATGCCAGTGATAATAAAATAGTGATCAATAAGATCATGAAACTGCGCACTCAAAAAGCCCAACTACTCGGATTTGCCACATCAGCTGATTTTATTCTGGACGATACCATGGCTAAAACACCGAAGGCAGTATACAATTTGTTGAATACAGTCTGGACTCCCGCTGTAGCAAAAGCCAAAGAAGAGGCTGCCGAATTGCAAAAGCTTATGGATGCCGGGGGTAAGGGTGAGAAACTGGAACCCTGGGATTGGTGGTATTATTCAGAAAGACTACGTAAAGCGAAGTACAACCTGGAAGAAGAAGCACTAAGGCCTTATTTTAAACTTGAAAATGTGCGCCAGGGTGTATTTTCACTGGCTTCTAAATTGTATGGATTAAAGTTCAAAAAACTAAACGATATGCCGGTTTATGATCCGGATGTGGAAGTCTTTGAAGTCAGCAATGCCGATGGATCACTAATCGGAATCTTATATACAGACTATTTCCCACGTGCCGGAAAACGTGCCGGTGCATGGATGAATAACATTACCGACCAATATACGAAGGCTGGAATAAACCACCGTCCTGTTATATGCAATGTTGGAAATTTCACCAAGCCAACATCCACCAAGCCATCCTTGCTCAATATGGACGAAGTGGAAACAATGTTCCACGAGTTTGGGCATGCCTTGCACGGCCTTCTTACCCAATGTACTTATCCGGGTCTTTCAGGCACAAATGTGGCGCGTGACTTTGTGGAATTGCCATCACAAGTCATGGAGAACTGGTGCTGGGAACCGGAAGTTATGAAAACGTATGCAAAACATTATAAAACAGGTGAAGTGATGTCGAAAGAATTGATGGATAAAATTCAACTTGCCGGCACGTTTAACCAGGGATTTATAAACACTGAATTGCTCGCTGCCTCCCTGCTTGATATGGATTACCATACGATGAAAGACACAACCGCATTTGATGTCAATGCTTTTGAGAAAGCATCGCTGGATAAAATTGGTATGATACCCCAAATTATTGTTCGTTATCGCAGTTCATATTTCAATCATATTTTCAGTGGTGAATATTGTGCAGGATACTACAGTTATACCTGGGCAGCCGTATTGGATGCAGATGCATTCAAAGCGTTCAAAGAAACAGGTGATATATACAACCCAAAAGTGGCAGCCGCCTTCCGTAAAAACATCCTCGAAAAAGGGGATACAGAAGATCCAATGAAATCATATGTTAAGTTCCGTGGGACAAGCCCAAACCCTGATGCTTTAATGAAAAAACGCGGACTTAAGTAGTAGGTAGTTTATAGTTGGGTGTTGGTTGTTGATAGTAGATAGTTAATCGTATCACTCACCGGAATATCTGATTTATAAAATTCTACAAATGAATGACTGCAAAAAACCAATTAAAATGCATATTATTTCCGAGGTTAATGTAAAATAATATTCGTTTTTATAAAAAATATGTCGTTTTGCAAGTACTGATAACTATTTCAGTACTTGCAATTTGATATTTAATATTGAATTTCATAAAAGCAATTTAAAGATGCGGATTACTTTAAAAAATCTTATTATCCCAAGCATACCACTGGCCGTATTTTTAGTCGGAACATGTTTCATTTTGTGGATATCCGCCTATTTCGGGGCAAGATACTCAACTGATTCCACACAAGTCACTTCCATTGTTGAAAGTCTGCAATCGGTATTCTTACCCAATTCACTGCTTTCAAATTTAGTCTGTATGTCATTGACCATGTTGAATGCCTTTCTGATTGCACAGATCAATAACCGTTTTACAATAATACGGACCCGAACATTTTTGCCAATATTCATCTTTCTTTTGTTGACAGCTTCCTGGAATCAGACTCATACATTGATTGGATCACATATTAGCCTGACACTTTTCATATTTGCCCTGTTTAATTTTTTCAGGATGGCACGTGACCGGAAAGCATCCGAAGATGCGTTTATGGGGAGCTTATTGATCAGCATAAGCAGTTTGCTGATAAACCCGCTTATTTTTATTATTCCAATGTGCTGGATTGGTTTTATGATGTTTCAAAGCTTCTCGCTTAGAACCTTTTTAGCTTCTGTTTTTGGAATGCTTACTCCCTGGATTCTGTATTTATCCATTGTTATCATGGTTCAGCCAGATTATAATTTATCAAAGGCTTTCAATATTAATATAATTTCCGATCTGAATATCAATCAATTTCCACTTTCTGAACTAATTTACACTTCTTTAATGGGAATTATTGGTATTATTGGTATTGTTGGAATGTATTCCATAACAAATAGTGATGCTATAAATACACGCAATAAGCTGAACTTTTTATTGTTTTTACTCATTTCCCTGTTAATTTTATCTTTCATTTTCAGAAATCAGTTTATATCATTTCTACCATTGATTGCATTAGTATATGCGATGTTAATGTCACATCCACTGACTCTCAAACAAAATAATTTCTATGGCATTGTGTTTCTTGTTTTCTGTATAATAAATATTGCTTTTGTCGTTTCTAAATACTTTTCAATTTAAATGTTAGGACTCACCGGACTCGGATATCTCGGACTTTTCCTCGCTTCTTTTCTGGCAGCTACAGTTGTACCTTTTAGTTCAGAAGTTATTTTTTCAGCCATGGTTTATAGCGGATTAGATGCATGGACTTGTGTATTTGTGGCTACATTAGGTAACTGGCTAGGTGGAATGACGAGTTATTACGTTGGATTACTTGGAAAAATCGAATGGATAGAAAAATACTTTCATATCAAAAAAGAAAAAATTGAAAGCTTTGCTGCCAGAATCCAAAAACATGGAGATTGGCTGGCATTATTTTCCTTTGTACCCTTTATAGGCGATGTCATTGCAGTGGCAACCGGTTTTTTCAGATGTAACTGGTGGAAAGTTGCAATTTACATGTTGATTGGAAAATTCTTACGGTATGTCATTTGGATGTATTTCAACGGGTTATTTATGTAATAAGTAAATATTTAATCAAGAATTCGTAGTTATTAATCTGTCTGTTTTTAAACTTTGTAATCAATCATTCATAATCAAAGAAATATGAATTCATTCAAAATATTCCTGACTGCTGTAATTTGCTTTTTTTTGACAGGTTGTGCATTCCTGTTTAATCCATATACAACTACTTTAGATGATTTTAAAAGCTCAAAAAAAAGCACCCTTGAATTAACATCCTGGCCAACAGAAATTCAATCTCCTGTTCTAAATGCCAATATTATTTTTGAACGCATTACTTATGCTAATGATGAATCTGTGAATATTTATTTTGTCATTTCACGTTCGTCGTCAAGTTTTAAAATGGAAAATAAATGTTATATAATGGCTGATGGTAAAAGATATGAACTAAACATTGAAAGTGAAGGGCCTGTATATCAAACAAAACTGGAATCAAGTTCATCAACTGTATCGGTTAAAGACAGCACAAAAGTAAAGACTGAATCGAATTCTAAATTGAACACTTATAATTGGTATGAAGAAAAGCTGGTCATCAGGATTACTCCTGATATTAAAATTTCTTTGCTTAAATCGAGTGAATTGCAGTTCCGCTTTTATTTTGGACCAAAACAAGGAACATTTAGCTTCAAAGGAAAATCTTTAAAACGGGTGAAAGGACTTTTTGAAATATAAATAATGTACCTGAATATCAACATTCGAATTACAATTTTTAGTTTATTCTTGTTTATAAACTTTCAACCTCTAATAAGCCAATCCAAATTGAAGATGGTAGATAAGACGGTTAGTTTTGGCATGCGGACAACCCAACTTCGTAATATCGATGTTATCATTATTCATTCAGTGTATAATGCATCGGGAGGTGATATATATGACATTGATTTGATTATCAACCAATTTTCCCGTTATCATGTAAGCTCGCACTATGTGATAGGCAGGGAAGGTACCATATATCAACTGGTAAAAGAAAAAAATGTATCGTTTCATGCAGGGAAAAGCAGCCTTCCAGATGGTCGAATAGGAGCTAATACCTGCTCGATAGGTATCGAACTTATGGATTCGGTGGGTGAAGCTCCTACCGAAATGCAAATCAGGTCATTAACTGCATTGGTAAAAGATATTGAAACCCGTTATCCCATTAAATATGTCCTTCGTCACAGTGACATTGCACCTGGTAGAAAAACAGATCCATGGAATATGGACTGGCAAGATTTTCTGAAACGAATTGGTGATAAAAATACATTAATCAATTACAAAATAGATTCTTTACAAAAACAATAAAATTGAGTATTCAGTTTCAAGCAAAATATCCCGTAAGATTTATCCTTTACATCAACTTGTATATTGAAAAAAAACCGCATCTGATTTCAAATCAGGATACGGTTTTTATATAGTAGAAATAATACTTTAATTTTTTATACTCAACAGATAGTTTTTGAAAGTTGCAAAGTCTTTGGATAAGGGTAAACTTTTCTTTTCCCCTTTCATAAATTCCTGCAATTTAAGTGGAACCTCCACTTTCTCCCCAATGATCTTTTCTACCGTTTCAAGAAACTTTGCCGGATGAGCGGTCTCCATGAATACACCTGTTTCACCAACATCAAGACCTTCTTTCAATGCCCTGTACCCACATGCCCCGTGCGGATCAAGCAGGTATCCGGTTTTTAAATAACAGGCCTTAAGGGTTAAGGCAATCTGTTCATCAGTATAACTGACGCCACTGATTTCTGCTTTAATGGATGAATGCGAATCGCCATACAAATCAAGTACCCGTGCAAAATTACTCGGATCGCCTACATCCATCGCATTGGCGATGGTGGATACAGATGGGCGGGGTTTATATTCACCTGTATTCAGGTATTGAAGGAAAATATCATTCCGGTTATTGGCAGCAATAAAACGTTTTACGGGTAATCCCATTCTTTTGGCAAACAGTCCTGCTGTAATATTTCCAAAATTACCGCTTGGTACACACATCACCATGTTGTTGGCTTTACCCATCTTCTTTAATTGTGCATACGCATAGAAATAATAAAATGATTGAGGCAGGAATCGCGCAACATTAATGGAGTTAGCTGAAGTAAGCTTCATTTTTGCATTCAGGTCAGCATCCATAAAAGCCGATTTCACCAATGCCTGACAATCGTCGAATGTACCATCCACTTCCAAAGCCGTAATATTTTGTCCGAGTGTTGTAAACTGGCATTCCTGAATAGGGCTTACCAGTCCTTTGGGATAAAGCACATAGACATGAATGCCTTCCACTCCCAGAAAACCGTTTGCAACCGCACTCCCTGTATCGCCCGATGTAGCCACCAGCACATGTACCTTTGCCTTCTGTTGCTTTTGTATAAAATAACCCAACAGGCGTGACATAAACCTCCCTCCCACGTCTTTAAATGCCATGGTAGGTCCGTGATACAATTCAAGGCTGTAGATGTTCTCTTCAACCGGTACCAAAGGCACATCGAAATTGAGAGTATCATAGACTATTTTTTTCAACGCCCCTGCTTCCACATCCTCACCAAAAAATGCATCAGCTACCGTTAAAGCTATTTCCTGAAAAGACAGGTTTTCAATTGTATCGAAAAACGACAACGGCAATACTTTTATTGTATCGGGCATAAACAAGCCTTTGTCCTCTGCTAATCCTTTAACAACGGCATCTTCTAAACTAACGCCACTTACTTTTTTATTCGTACTATAATACTTCATTTTTTATATTTTCTCCAATTTACCATCTTAATCCACTGACAAACAACCCTACTTACTTTCTAACTTACTACCTACTAGCTACTACCTACTATTAACTATTTATCAATTCCTTCATAAATTCAGCCCCTTTTAACAAGCCGTAGCTTCCTTTTCCGGCTGAAAATTCATCATAAACAGTTACTTCATCAGCCGTTACACCGGGTTTATAGATAATAAACGGAACCGGCGCATTGGTATGCGTTTTGTACACACAGGGTGTCGGGTGATCAGGCAATATGGCGATTGTTACCGGTTCTTCCCAACCAGACACTTCTTCGAAGATTAGCTTTACGACACGGTAATCAAGGTATTCTATTGTTTTCATTTTGAGTTCCACATTTCCTTCGTGTCCGGCTTCATCACTGGCTTCAATATGCAGGTACACAAAGTCGTTAGTTCGTAATGCATCAATGGCAGCCTGAGCCTTACCCTCATAATTCGTATTGTAAAGACCTGTTGCACCTTCCACGTTTATTACCTCCAGGCCGGCATACACTCCGATTCCTTTGATTAAATCAACGGCCGAAATGACTGCACCACTTTTCAACTTATAAGTTTCGAGCAAAGTTTTCATTTCAGGTTTATATCCCGGCGACCACAACCAAATGCTGTTTGCTTTGTCTTTTCCCTGCGCTGCCCGTTTTAGGTTTACAGGATGATTTTCAAGCAATGCCTGCGATTTCAATGTCAGTTCATTCAGAAAATCGGCCGTATCTTCTGCTTCCGGACTTTCTGATAATATCATAACATCTGTAAAAGGTGTTCCGGGCACATCATGTGGGGGCGTACAATTCAGATGTTTGTTGCCGCCTTTCATTTTAAACAAATGCCGGTAAGATACACCCGGATAAAAATTCACTGTATCCGACCCAAGTTCATCCTGCAAAAAAAGAATCAGTTCGTGGGCTTCTTCATTGCTGATATGCCCTGCCGAGTGATTCTTTATCTTTCCGTTTTCAATACATATCAGGTTGCAACGCATAGCCATTTCACCTGGTTCAATGGCAACTCCCATGCTTGCTGCTTCCAGGGAACCCCGACCTTCAAACACCTTGTTCAAATCATATCCCAGCACACTCAGATTCGCAATTTCACTGCCCGGTAAAAATCCCTTTGGAATAGTGTCGAGCAATCCGTTTCTTCCCAACGAAGCTATCCTGTCGATATTGGGAGTATTGGCAGCCTGTAATGGTGTTTTGTTTCCCAGTGAGGCAATTGGTTCATCCGCCATGCCATCGCCAAGTATGATAAGGTATTTCATTGTCGTAGAAAGTTTGAAGGGTTTGGAATATGAAGGTTTGAAGTTTGAGGTTTGGGGTTTGAAAGGTTTGGTAATTATAATTTCAGCCTATTCTAAAAAATCTTTGTAATCAGGCAAAGCATCTTCGAATTTCTTGACGGCTTCAGACAATGTCAACCCGCACTCCCCTCCTGCTGCATTTAAATGGCCGCCTCCGTTAAACAGATCGGCTGCTACTTTGTTTGCCGGAAAAGTACCCTGGGAGCGGAATGATATTTTTATCCGTTCGGTATCTTCCCGCATAAATACGGAGAAATCGACCCCGGCAATTGAAAGCGGTATATTAACAAAACCTTCCGAATCTCCATTGATATAATTAAATTCGGATAATTCCTTTTCAGTCAGGGTAATCAAAGCTGCACGGTATTCGGGATAGACTTTCATCTTGTGATACAAACAAAATCCCATTAATCGCAATCTGTCTATCGAATAGGTATTGAAAACTTTCCTGTAAATAGCATCCTTGTCAATTCCTATCTTAATAAGCTCTGCTATAATGGCATATATTTCATGATTATTCGAATTATACGTAAAACTTCCGGTATCGGTCATCATGCCGGTATAGATACACTCTGCACAAGCCAGGTTTATCTTTGAAAAGTCACCCATCCGGCATATTAACCGGAATATCAATTCACTTGTAGAGGATATTTCGGGATATGATACCCTGATTTTTGCATACGTATCAGGATGTAAATGATGATCCACCAGTATTTTGTCGGCTGGAGCAGTTAAAATAGCTTCTGCCATTTTACCCATCCGACTGGCAGTATTAAAATCCAACGTAAAAATCAATTCTGCCGAAGCAATCAGTTCGTCCGCTTTCTCCTTTGAATGATCATAATCAAGTACACAATCCGCACCCGGCATCCATGCCAGAAATTCAGGGAATGGATTCGGGACGATAACTACCGGTTCCTTATCAATTGTCATCAGATAATGCCACAATGCAAGCGACGATCCAATGGCATCTCCATCAGGACCTACATGGGCAACAATCACTATTTTATCAACATTATCGATGGCTTTATTTACCTTGGTGATCAGGTCTTCGGCAATAATTTTGGAAATCATATGTCAGGTTTTAAATTGAATGCAAAAGTAACAAAAAAATACCATTTTGAGAGTAATTTGAGTTTTAGAAAGTTAATCTTTAATATTCAGTATATAAGCACCCTGCGCTGCTACAGAGTAAAAACCGATCTTACTGTTTTTGCACCATTGCCTGATATTCCCGGTATACCATTTTGAGATACTTCTATCAACAATAACATTCTGTGGCCTGATGCATTTCAACAATTGCTCCATCTTCGGTTTTAACCTGTTACCAATAATCAGATAATCAAGCTCTAAAGGTTTACCTGTTGATTTGCCTTTTAGAATATTTTCTGTTAATATCAATATTTTAAAACCTTCATAACAGGCAAAACCTTCGTTGAACCAGTTATTATGGCATAAGAAATGAGGTTTCGCCAACTTTTGGTTTTTCCAGTACGAACCTGCAATTCGCTTTATTTCCTGTGAATCGGTCGAAAATACATAATTCTGATTTCGGTTAATAAAACTAACATGGGTATTTTTTTGTCCGGCATAAACAATCACCCGCCTGGTAGTCAATGTGTGGAAGTTCACCTGAAGGCTGAATACACAGGCCGCCAGCAGTGATACGAGTCCTACAACCAAAGGTGCATACTTTCGGCTGAAATAATAACCCGACAGGCAAAAAATGGCCAGAAAGACCAACAATGATTGCCGGATATCCAACGAGATATGGGAAACAGCATATGGAAGATTTTGAATGTATAATATCATCAGATTCAACAGCCAGACTGACTTGTTTAATAATAATGCAACCCATTGGGAAAGGAATGGTATAATGGATAACACCGGCAAGCAAATAGCCAGGTATATAATCAGAGTAGATAACGGAATGGCTATAAAATTCGTAATGATAAAGTAATTCGGAAATTGCTGAAAATAATATAATGTAAAAGGTGCCGTTCCAAGCTGGGCAGCCAGGGAAACCGATAATAAAGTCCAAGTAAAACGGGTAATTTTAGTTGTCGGGGTGTATAATTTATCAAGAACTGGCTTAAAGAAAATAATACTCAATACTGCTGCATAACTCAACTGAAATCCCACATCGAATAAATACATCGGATTTACCAACAACATGGTAAACATCGACATAAATATCGTATTGTAGATATGCGATTTTCGATCAAGGCAGGTAGCTACTGCCAAGAATGTAAACATCAGGGTTGCCCTGATCACCGGAGGAGACATTCCGGTAATAAATGCATATACCCATAAAAAAATCAGGATAAACAATGCTTTCACCACCCTGAGTAAACGTGACTTATTCATGAATCCCAGAAGAAAAACCATTACCACATATATAATCCCCACATGCATTCCGCTCACCGAAAGTATATGAACAACCCCTGTGGCACTATATGCAGCCCTGATATCGGGTCGTAAATCATCGGTATAACCCAAAGTGAGAGCAGATAGTACTGCCAATTCATCACCTCGTATATGTTGGTTCCTGTATATATCCAAGAGGTAATTCCTGCAATTATCTGCCGCTCTTCGTATAGAGAAAGAAGTATTTTTTCCTGAAAGT
>Ga0302215_10001593_pt1 | contig 16021 bp, 15 predicted proteins | sample II_Fen_N3_1_FD_194580 | JGI IMG/M metagenome (GOLD analysis project Ga0302215, IMG submission 194580) | Peat permafrost microbial communities from Stordalen Mire near Abisko, Sweden - II_Fen_N3_1 | ecosystem: Environmental > Terrestrial > Soil > Wetlands > Permafrost | place: Sweden: Abisko...
TATCGATTAGAGATGTAATAAAACGTGAATTTTATACCCAACTCTGCATTCACGAACGTTGGAGTGTGAGGACTTTACAAGAGCGTATGGGCAGTATGCTTTATGAACGGATTGCCATCAGCAAAAAGCCTGAACTAACTATTGTAAATGAGTTGGAGTTATTGAAGAATGATAAAAATATGACTCCTGATTTGGCTTTTCGGGATCCGTATTTTCTTGATTTTCTTGGCCTGCATGACTCATACAGTGAAAAAGATCTGGAATCAGCTATTTTGGCAAACCTCCAACGCTTTATTACAGAAATGGGGACTGAGTTTGCTTTTCTGGCACGACAGAAAAGAATTATCATTGATAATGAAGATTTTTACATAGATTTATTGTTCTTTCATCGAGGATTAAAATGTTTGATAGCCATCGATTTAAAACTTGATAAATTTAAAGCTGCCTACAAAGGAAACATGGAATTATACCTGCGTTGGCTTGAACATAACGAACAACTAGAGGGAGAAAACAAACCCATCGGGCTCATACTTTGCAGTGAAAAATCGTCCGAACAAATAAATTATTTAATGCTGGATAACGATGAACACATAAAAGTAGCTGAATACTTAACTGTTTTACCCAACAAAAAAATATTGGAACAAAAACTTCAGAAAGCCATAGAATTGGCAGAAAACTCATTAAAAAAATAAAAATTCAATTTAAACCGGCAAATTAGATTTATGGCTCAACAAATGAAAAAACTGGCGAAAGAAACCGCCATATACGGAGTTAGCAGCATTTTAGGTAAATTTCTGAACTGGATGCTTGTCCCTCTTTACACCTATGTCCTTGAAAGTTCTGCAGAATATGGCGTTGTTACTAATTTGTATGCCTGGACTGCATTGCTGTTGGTTATTCTAACTTACGGTATGGAGACCGGTTATTTCAGGTTTGCCAATAAAAATAAAGATGATGCAAGCAATGTTTACAGTACTACCTTGATAGCGGTAGGAATTACCTCCATCATTTTTGCCATAGCATGCGTATTTTTCTCACAATCAATTGGAAATGCAATAGGGTATACCAAACACCCCGAATATATATCTATGCTGGGAGTTGTCGTGGCAATGGATGCATTTGGTTGTATACCGTTTGCTTACCTGCGGTATAAAAACCGTCCGATTAAGTTCGCAGGGTTGAAATTATTTATGATCTTTACCAATATCTTTTTCAACCTCTTCTTTCTGTTGGTTTGTCCATGGTTGGCAGTTAAAGCACCAGGGCTCATCAGTTGGTTCTACAATCCAAATTACGGTGTTGGGTATGTTTTTGTAGCCAATTTGCTATCTACTATTTTGGTAACCATTGCTTTATTACCGGATGTATTTGTTGTGAAATTTTCATTCGACAAAGTATTACTAAAGAAAATGCTGATATATTCCATGCCTTTGCTCATCCTGGGGATTGCAGGCATTATGAATCAAACGTTGGATAAAATACTTTTCCCTTTCTTAATGCCCGGGAAAACGGGTGAAGCCGAACTGGGAATTTATGGTGCTACTTCTAAAATTGCTATGGTGATGCTGATGTTTACTCAGGCATTCCGTTATTCATACGAACCATTTATTTTTGCGCAGAATAAAGATAAAAACAGTTTGACTGCCTATGCTGATGCCATGAAATTCTTCATATTATTTTCATTATTGATTTTCCTTGGAATGGTTTTATACATGGATATATTCAAATTCATTATCAGGCGTGATTATTGGGCCGGTTTGAATGTTGTACCCATTGTCCTGTTTTCATTTATTTTTCAGGGTATATTCTTTAACCTGTCACTGTGGTATAAGTTGACAGATAAAACAATGTATGGAGCATGGTTTTCAATATTGGGGACAATAATAATTGTTGTATTGAATGTTATTTTAGTTCCGGTTTACAGTTACATGGGGTGTGCGTGGGCTGCTTTTGTCTGTTATTTAGTCATTATGTTAGTTTCGTATTTTTATGGACAAAAACATATGCCTATCAAGTATGACCTTAAATCGATCGGACTTTATACCGGCGTTACTGTACTGTTTTATTTTATAAGTCTGTTTATTAAAACTCCCTATACAAGTATTAATATACTACTTAAATCATTTCTAATGGTGGCATTTCTGGTATTGCTGGTAAAACGTGATTTTCCGTTACGATCAATTCCTGTCATCAATCGTTTTTTCAAATAAGATTAATAATGAATAATTTACATATTCTTACTCCGGTAAAAGATTCACTTGATTCAACACTCAGAACCATAAAAAGCATTATGGACTCCGAAGTGACAGTGAAGTTCAGTTATACGGTGTACAATGATTTTAGTTCGGATACAACAACAGAAGCACTTACAAAATATTCAGAAACTTTAGGATTTACTTTGGTCAATTTAAAGGAAATAACCCTTCATCCATCACCAAATTATTTATTGATTTTACAAATTGCCCAACAAAGAGCCAATTTTGAAAATGCACATTTACTGATTATAGAATCGGATGTGATCGTTGAAAGAAATACCATTCAACGCATGTATGATACTGTTTCAGAACTTGAGAACCCGGGTGTAGTTGCCTCTATCACAACAGATCAGAACCACAAGATCAATTTTCCGTATTCATTTGCAAAAAGAATTCATCCTGGAGTGGTAAACACAAAAAAGAAACTGAGTTTTTGTTGTTCTATGCTGTCAAGTTCATTTTTATCTAAGTATAATTTTGACACGTTAAATTCTGAAAGAACCTGGCACGATCAGTTTATATCTCAAAAATCATTAGAACTGGGGTTTAAAAATTATCTGATGACTTCACTTCCTGTCATCCATTTACAAAATAGTATTTATCCATGGAGCCATCTTAAATTTTCTCAACCATTCAAATATTACTGGAAGAAATTTACAGGAATGTTTTCAAACAACTAATTTATTAAAATTATCATTTCATAATCGAATAATATGACTTTTATCCAATTAAGTAACCGCATTTTCAACGAATCCGTACAGGCATACCACGAAACTGATCATGTGGATGCCCCTATTCACAATCCGTATGAATTCAAGTCCATTGAGTACTACCTGTATTTAAAAAACTGGATTGATACCGTTCAATGGCATTTGGAAGATATTATCCGGAATCCTGATATTGATCCGGTTGAAGCCCTCGCCTTGAAACGCAGGATTGATAAGTCGAATCAGGAACGGACTGATCTGGTAGAATTGATCGATAGCTATTTCTTTGACCTGTATAAAGATGCTGAGGTAAAATCAACAGCTATTTTAAATACAGAAAGTCCAGCCTGGGCAATTGACCGATTATCAATTTTACATCTTAAAATTTATCATATGCAACAGGAAGTGGACAGAAAAGACTCTTCCCCTGAGCACCTGGCACAGTGTCAAATTAAATTAAATATTTTACTTGATCAGCAGGTAGATTTGTCAACTTCAATTGATCAGTTAATCGAAGATATTTCCAAAGGAGACAAGAGAATGAAAGTTTACAAACAAATGAAAATGTACAACGATCCGTCCCTTAATCCTGTTTTATACGCTAAAAGCAAATAATGTCAAAGATTCTCATCATACGATTTTCAGCCCTGGGAGATGTAGCAATGACTATACCGGTGATTTATTCACTGGCGCAGGAATATCCTATGCACGAAATAACTGTAATGAGCAGAAATTCCTTTCAGCCATTGTTTGAGGAATTGCCTTCCAATGTACGCTTTTTAGGAATCGATTTAAAAGGCAAATACAATGGAATTCAAGGATTGAATTTATTGTACAAAGAATTGCATTCAGAGAGGTATGATTTTGTAGCAGATTTCCATTCCGTATTACGATCCCAATATCTCCGGGTAAGATTTATGCTGGATGGAGTTAAGACAGCCTCTATTATCAAAGGCAGGAATGAAAAGAAAAAACTTACTCAAAAGAAGAACAAGACATTTTTTCAATTAAAGTCAGGCTTTACCCGTTATTACGAAGTTCTTGAAAAGCTGGGTTTTAAATTCGATTTTAGTTTTGTTTCAATATTTGCTGAAAAGAATGACTTAAACCCGGAATTATTTACTCTGACAGGTGAAAAAGACGAATTAAAATGGCTCGGTATCGCTCCTTTTGCAAAACATAAAGGTAAAATATATCCTCTTGAACTTCAGGAAAAAGTCATTGCCCATTTTGCAAATGACCAACGGGTTAAGGTATTTTTATTTGGAGGAGGTGATAGCGAAAAAGAAATTGTTGATCAGCTTGTTGTAAAATATCCAACCCTTATTTCCCTGGTCGGTAAACTGAACATGAGCAAGGAATTGCTTTTAATGAGCCGGCTGGATCTTATGTATTCCATGGATTCGGCTAACATGCATTTAGCATCCCTGGTTAATACTCCGGTAGTATCCATCTGGGGTGCCACACATCCTTTTGCAGGATTTATGGGTTGGAATCAATCATCAGAAAATGTAATTCAGACAGATCTGTTCTGCAGACCCTGTTCTATTTACGGTCAAATACCCTGTTACCGGAAGGATTATGCCTGTTTGTATCAAATTTCTCCCGGGAATGTTATCAACCATATTGAAAAAGCCCTTTTTTGATTTATGAAAATCGTCATCAACCCTGCATACACTATTTTAGAATCGTTTATTTCCAGTATTCCCGATCGTTTTGATCAGGAAGGTGAACTGGTTTACACCGCAAGGAACCAACTCAAACATTTTAATGTCGAAGGATATGACGTGATTGTGAAACGTTATAAAGAGCCTCATTTAATCAACCGGATTGCCTATACATACTTTCGACCATCCAAAGCGAAACGAGCGTATGAATACGCCTTTAAATTGCTTAAACTGGGCGTTAATTCGCCGGCACCGATTGCCTACATCGAACAATACAAATCCGGCCTGCTAACTCACGGGTATTTTGTATCTGTCTATGAAAAAAATTATTCGGTCATACGTGATTTTATGTCAGGAATTCAAACAGATGAATTGTTGCTGAAAGCACTTTCGCTTTACATTGCCAATCTTCATGCCAAAGGTGTCCTGCATTTGGACATGTCACCAGGAAATATTCTGTATTTCAAGGATAAAGAGAAATATCATTTCACACTGATTGATATCAATCGAATGCAGTTTTTACCTTCTGTCTCCAATGTAAAACGATATAAAAGTTTTAAAAGGCTGGCTGAAGATGAAAGTGTTTTAGCTATTATTGCCAAACTATATGCGGAAGCAGCCCATCTTAACATCACGGAAGCGGTCACGGAAATAAACAGGTATAGTACTAAATTTTTCTCATCCGGAAAAAGAGCTAAAACCAGAAATAACAGTAAATCATGAGAATCGGGTATGATGCTAAACGTTTATTTTGTAATCATCGCGGACTGGGTAATTACAGCAGGGATTTGATACGAATTCTAAATCAGTATTATCCTGAAAACTTCTATGACTTATACACCCCTAAAATAAAAATTGATTTTCATATCAATCCGGATAATACACAAATTATACAACCTGACGGGATTTATAAATTTTTACCATCCTCACTCTGGAGAAGTTATGGGATTAAGTCGAATATAACAAAGTTTGGCGATGATATTTTTCATGGGCTAAGTCAGGAATTACCGGTCGGGATTGAGAAATTACCGGTCAAAAAGGTAATTACATTTCATGATGCCATCTTTATTCGCTATCCTGAATTGTATCCTTCCACCTATCGGAAGATTTTCACCTTAAAAAACAAAACCAGTTGCCGGATATCCGATCGCATCATTGCTATAAGTGAACAATCCAAGAGTGATGCAATTGAATTTTTCCATGCTGATACCGATAAAGTTGAGGTAGTTTATCAGGGATGTAATAACATTTTCAGGCAGAAAGTAACAGATCAGGAAAAAGATAAGATCAGATCAATATACAATTTACCCATTGATTATCTGTTATTTGTGGGAGCTATTGAACCACGTAAAAATATTGTGTCGATCCTGAAAGCCATGTCTCAGGAAAAAATCGATATTCCGTTGGTAATTGTAGGTCGTTTGACAGATTATACGAAAGAATTAGTGCAATTATCTCATGAATTGAACATTTCAGATCAGATTACTTTTCTGCATCAGGTAGATACAATTGATCTCCCGGCTATTTATCAAATGGCACAATTGTTCATATATCCTTCAATTTTTGAGGGATTTGGCATACCTATCCTGGAAGCACTTTGCAGTGAAACACCGGTTATAACTTCTGCCGGAGGTTGTTTTGAAGAAGCCGGAGGTTTATTCAGCCAATATATAAATCCACTAAATGCACAGGAAATCGGCGCAACACTTCATAAAGTGCTTTCAGATACCGGTCTTCAGAAAACCATGAAAAAGGAAGGTTTATTGCATGCCGGTAATTTTACCGATGATAAAATTGCCCGGAATATGATGTCAGTCTATAAAAAGCTTCTTTAATTTAGTATTAGTTGGCTGAAGTGAAAGCCCCTGCTTGCTTCAGGTAATTCCCTGTTTTATCAAACTCAACTCCCTTTGACAAATAATGCAACAGCATTTTTTCAAAGCGATTGATCATCTTATCGCCTGAGTTCCTGCGAATGATATAGGAAATGTTTCGTTCAGGGAATTCATTCAGATTGGTAAACTCCCAGGGATGAAAATAAAGTACTGCATATCCCCTGGTTTTCAGCACCCGGTTCAGGCAAAAGAAATAAAACTTCAATGGAAAATTGTGAAAACTGAGCCAAAACAACGGTATGCGAAAAAGTGGAGTAACTGCAGAAGGTATTTCCACAATCCCGTTTGAAACAAAATGCCACAAAAAAGACATTTTTAAATTATTATATCTTCCGGGTATGAAAGTAGGATTGGTAGAACTGTCATACAGATATCCGGCATCTTTCATTTCTTGAAAATCAACCGGTTGCATTCTTGCCATTCGAAAACCAACAAGGTTGCCACCTGTTAGCTTGTCGAGCACTTCCTTTGATTTTTTTAAATCGCCTGGTAAAAACTCATGGTGGAAACAACCATGCGAGGCTACTTCATGTCCTTCGCTTACAATCCGGTGTAATACTTCAGGACGGTTTTTTACAAAGTTCACTGTACAAAAAAAAGTGGCTTTAAGTTTGTATTTTGCCAGCAAATCCAACAATATTTTTGCACCTGATTCCGAAGTGTTAAGTTGGTCTTCAAAAGAAATTTTACCATTATTTTCTAACGGTAAATCAAATTCTTCAATATCAAATCCGAGGAGTATTGTCTGTTTCATATAAATTTATTGCCATTTTAAATTTCCTGACACGTTGTTTTTCAGGTAATCGATTGGTTGCAAAATCTTTGGTATAAAGTTCGTAGCAAAGTTTAAACCATATAATTGCACAAGGCAAAGCTTTTAGAGCATAGGGCCTTATTATTTCCACCCGCAAATAATGTGGAATTAGATCAGTAGGAGATAAACTTGTAAGTATAAATGCAAAAATCATCAAAGCAAAATCAAGTTTACTTCTTTTCCATGGAGCAGCCGTGTACCAGATAGCAACTCCCAACAAGGCAATGATATAGCCACTCGATTCGCTTCCTGAACTGAATAACACGATGAACATTAATACCGAAGCAAGCATGAAATATCTGAATGCCTGGTTCTTAAACTGATTTATACGTAAATAGGACAATGCAAATAATACCAGTCCGCCGGCAATCAGATATAAATCGGAGTAGGAAGTTGAATGTGATATTTTCCGGATGATACCCAGGAGTGAAATATTTGTATATGCCGAGAATAAATTCAAATTGTTCTTATCAACCAAATCATTAAACCATGCCTGATATTGTGACAAAACGTAATCAGGTGAAGAAATAAACATTGGGAGAATAAAAAACAGAATGCTCCAGGCAATGGCTGAAAGTAAATATTTCATTTTATGTTTCGAAAAAAAGAAAAAAGCAAAACCTCCAAGACTGTAAATCTTGACAAAAGCACCCAGCATTATGAAAAAGGTAGCCCATCCCTCTTTTTCTTTTTCCACAAAAACAAATGAAAAAATGACACATGCAGCAATGGCAATATTGAATTGTTGCATAAATAAGGACGTAAGGAGTTCATTGGCGCAAAACCAGTAGAGAAACAGATGTTTTGCATTCGGCAACTCCCTGACAGCAAAAAAGATAAAGGCACCGCTTGCCATCAACCAAAGCAATAATCCCAACCACTGGGGCATGGCTGCAAAAGGTGCAATGATCATACTAAAAAAAACTCCGTAATGATTAACATCTTTATACTCAGTCACATATTCAGTATAAAGTGGTAGTTTTTCAAGCGTATGCCAAAATACCTGTCTAAATATCAAGAAGTTATTTGCTGTGTTTCCAAAGGAGTATTTTAGCCATGATATCAATGGGAGTACGATCACCCACAGAAGAAACAAGGTTTTCGGATTTCTGAAAAACGGACGTTCAAAAAATAATTTTATATTTTCATAGATTTTATTCATTTTTTATTTTTTGTATCGTGAATCAAAATAGTAAATCTTACGAAAATAAACTCAGGGAATTATTTTTCAATTTTTTTCCCGTTATATAAACGCGCAAAATAGGGAGGACGATTTTTCGTTTCAATGAAGATCCGTCCAAGATATTCACCCATAATACCCATCGAAAGCAATTGAAATCCTCCTAATAGAAGGATAACCACCATCATAGTAGGATAACCTTTAACAGGATCCCCGAAAATTAAAGCTTCAATAAAAACATAGGCCATATAAAAAAAAGCTCCCAAGGATACAATGACTCCAATGATGGAAGAAAGTCGGAGTGGTGAAATGGTAAAAGAGGTAATTCCTTCGATAGCTAATTCCAATAATTTAAAATAATCCCATTTTGAAACACCGGCAATGCGTTCCTGCTGTTCAAATAGAATTTCTTTTTTATTAAATCCGATCCAACTATACATTCCTTTCGTGAATCGTTGTGTTTCGCGCATCGAACGCAAAGCACAAATACACGTCTTATCCAATAATCTGAAGTCTCCGGTATTTTGCTGAATTTTCACCTTGGTTGTTTTTTGTAAAAACCAATAAAATATAACGGCGGTTTGTTTTTTTATGAAAGATTCACCATTACGTACACTCCTTCGGGCATAAACATCATCATACCCTTCTTCCCAGTATTTCAACATTTCCGGAATCAATTCAGGAGGATGCTGCAGATCAGCATCCATAATAATCATACAATCACCGGTAAGATAATCGAATCCGGCAAGCATGGCAATCTCTTTGCCATAATTACGGGATAAGTCCAGGTAATTAAAGCGATTATCCTTTTCATGGATCTGGCTCATGAGTATTAATGTACTATCAGTACTTCCGTCGTTTACAAAAAGCACTTCCCAGTTAAATTTATCGTTTGCATCCATCAGTTTCACTAATCTCTCAAAAAGAAATTGTAAAGAAGCTTCTTCGTTATAGGCTGGAATCAGAATTGATACTTTTTGCATTTTTTTTATTTCGGGTTAAAGCAGTTTGTACTAAAATAAAATTGACTGGAACAACGATAGCAAATACAGGAAAGGGCGCCAAAGATTTTGGTAAACCTAAGTATAAAAATACATTTAACAAACAAATGTGAAGAATGTAATTTATACCGTGACTAAATGCAAACCCGATTCCTTTATTTATATCCGGACGAATTTTAAATGTAAAATAGCTGGAAAGAAAAAAATTAAATATAAAACTTACAGCATATCCGATGCTATAGGCTAAAGTTGGATTTAACCACTTTAGGAAAACCCTGTAAACACCATAATGAATTGCTGTTGCAATTACGCCAACTATACCAAAACGAACAAGTTGAAGAACTTTTTTTCTTGTAATAAACTTCATCCAATATTAATTAAGAAGTGTATTTTTATTCGTACAAAGATATAATAAAATTGTGATTGAGTGAATATTTAACAACAATAAGAATCAATTTATCAATATTGAATAAAATCAGGCGTTTAAAACTAAATATTGAATTCATATTGATTCAATTAGATTCTATTTCAAATTAGTTAAAAGACAAAATAAAAGTATTATATTTTTATAACTGCATAAAAGAACGTACTTTTGTCATCCAATATTCTATAAATCATTATTCTGAACTATCTATAGTATGAAAGCTTCTTTAATTATTGCCATTTACGACAATATCCGTTTTCTTAAAGTAATATTGGATTCACTTCACTTTCAAACTGAAAAGGATTTCGAAATAATTATAGCCGAAGATGGTGAAAATTCAGATATAAAGGAGTTTATCAGCCATTATCCTTTTGAACAATCATTTTTGCACTTAACACAAAAGGATGATGGATGGCGTAAAAATAAAGCTATGAATGAAGCCATTAAAGCTTCAAGTACTGAATGGTTGATATTCATTGATGGGGATTGTGTACTTCATGAACGTTTTATTGAGATGCACTTACGATATGCCCGGGAAAATCTGATTCTGGCTGGAAAACGCGTAAAGTTAGATGAAAGGAATTCTGACCTTTTAATTTCTGATATTGGTTATTTAAAATCTTTAAATAATCAATTAGTCAGAAAATTAATCATTGGTAAAGGTAAAATCAGGAATATAGAGGAAGGAATTTTCATATCACCGGATGGGTTACTGGGATTTATTCCCGGACTCAGGCATCTAAACAACCTGAAGGGTTGTAATATGTCGTTTTCCAAAAAAGCAATCTATACAATTAATGGTTTCGACGAAGACTACATCTTACCGGCTATTGGTGAAGATTTTGATTTAACCTGGCGATTTCAGGCAGCAGGATATACCTATAAATCAGTAAGAAACCTGGCAGTTCAATATCATTTATATCACCCTGAAAACTGGGTCGACACTATTGAAAATATGAAGATCTGCACACGGAATCAACTGGAAAACAGATTCATTTGCAAAAATGGATTAGAAAAAAAATAATACGTATTGTCTATGCTTTCAATCGTTATCTGTTCAAAAAACAAAACACTTTCAAAAGAGCTTGTTGATAATATCGCAAATACGGTAGGCGTCAACTATGAAATCATTCCTATCGACAATTCAGGAAATACCTATTCGATTTTTTCAGCTTATAACTTAGGATTCAATAAAAGTAAGTTTCAGTATATATGTTTTGTACACGAAGATGTTTACTTCCATTCTGAGAATTGGGGTGAAAGAGTAATTGAACATTTACAGGATCCTGAAACCGGAATCATAGGGTTGGCTGGTGGCGATTTAGTGTCGCGTGTACCCGCAGCCTGGTCAGGATTTTTGTCCCAAAGTAAAAATATTATTCAATCCGACCGAACAGGGAAAGAACCAACAAAAATTGTAAGAAAACCTGAAAACTATAATCTGACCAAAAGGCCGGTAATATTATTGGATGGTGTGTTTATGTGTATGAAGCGTGAATTGATGGAAATCATTCATTTTGATGAAAAAATGAATGGGTTCCATGGGTATGACTTTGATATATCAATTCAGTCAACTGTCAGGGGGTTTGTAAACTATGTCATTTATGATATTGAACTTGAACATTTTTCAAGAGGAAAAACTGATGCATTATATTACAGAAATTTAATTTCAGTTTTCAAAAAATGGGGAAACTATTTACCTTTGCATTTAAAGGATATTACTGAAAAACAACTTCAATCGATATCAAAAATTGAAGAGAATAATCTTTATAGATTAATAAAAAAAATGGTTAGAAAAGGTTTTAAAATAAATGAGATAAAAACCGAAGCTCTTTATTATGCTGGTATACTTGGTTCAAAAAATGTTGTCCGGGCCCTTAAATTAAGAATCTTCTTAATCCGGTTATTCAATTGTCCTAAATACTTATTTAATTAAAAACGGAACTTATAATGAACCTGAAAATAAAACAAACAGTCAATTATATCAATCTTTTATCATGTATATTATTGGTAGCTACTTCCATTTATTACTATCCTTTTCAAAAAATTGCATTTATTCTTTTTTTTAGCAGTTTTATTATTGAAATATTTACGGATAAAAAATGGCTGAATATTAAATGGGATAAAAAAACAATCTATTTTACCATCATGTTTTTGTTTTTTTTTCTGGCTTTATTCTATTTTCCATTTGATCCAAGCAAGAAGTATTTTTGGGGCCTGCTCAACAAACGATTATCAATACTTGGATTTGCAGGTGTTGGCTTTTTTGGGTTAAACGCCAAATATAAACTCAATTATTTCCTTAATACGTTCATCATTTCTTCAGTTGTTGCCATACTTTATATAATATTTTTCAGAATTGGTATCGTCAGTTTTATTTTAAATCCAGATCGTGCAACTCTGTTCACTGATCAACGTATTCTTTATGTGAACAGCCATATGGTCTTCAATTTTTATCTGAATGTCTCAATCGTATGTATTTGGTTTATTCTTACCAGAACTTGGAACCGGACAATATGGTGGAAAAGGTATCTATATATTGGAGCATTGACCCTTGATATTGGTTTACTTTCAATTTCAGAAGGTCGTAGTGGCTTTCTTGCAGGTATCTTAGTTATGTTTATATTTATTTTCTTTGAAATATGGAAAAGAAAAAAATCTATGGGAATTATTATTGGTTTGCTTTTCCCATTTTTTCTATTCGGTATTGCCAGCCTTCATAAAAGAATATCCGAGAAAATGTTTGAAAATGAACCAAGGTTATTTCTGTGGGAAAGTTCAGCATCAGTAATAAAGAACAAACCTGTTTTCGGATACGGAATAAGTAGCGCCCAGGAACATTTTGATGTTGCACGTACAAAGTACCAAACTGAAGAATTTCGTATAGATTATATTAAATCCTTCCGCTTAGATGCTCACGATCAATACTTACAAACTACCATGGAATTTGGGATAATAGGATTTTTAATGCTAATATTTTTATATAGTTATCCTTTTTTTATTGTTCAAAAAAAACGTCAGCTCTTTTCATTTTTAATACTATTTCTGTGTGCCTACCAATCAGTTTTTGATATGTTTATAACAGGTCAGTTTTCATCTCTGTTCGGCATACTTGTTGTTTTAATTATGACAGTTAATTACGATGTATTGGAAGAGGATACAAAAAAAATAATTAAAAAAAAATCATAATTCCAGCTTTAATTCCGATATCCTTCTAAAAAACAGTCGCATATAAATTATATTCTGACAGTCTCTTTAGTATTAAGTTTAAAATAATTCGTCAGGTAATACACCAATTAGCTTTGATGAAATTATCAAAAGCTCCTTAATAAAATCCTACATGAATTTTTTGTTTAGAAGTACCACCATTTTCTAAAGAGACTGTTTACTTAAATCACATTGATCTATTGAATATATAAGCTAATATTATTAAATTATATCAAACAGACCATGTCGCCTTCCGAAAGTTTCGATGAGGCAAAAGTGATTTTAATCTCTGCTGTGAAAAGTTGGAAGTATGATAGAACATGTTATATGTATGTTTTCCTATCGGTGAATTATTTTTTCATGCAGGTAATAACTGTTTAGTGATTTAATTTTCAGTAGATTTGAATTTTGAATAACATTTCAAAAAGAATTTGACAATGCCCTGGTATTTTGTCTAAATAACATATTTGAAAATAAAGATGAAATTATTTTTTTTTAATTTTCTTAGTTATTTGAAAAATGGACGTAAAACAATTCATTCATTTAGAAATGTAGATAAAACGTTTGAAATAAACGGGTCAATAATCGATTTTAAATTAATTTTTCCCCTGAAACTGTCAAATTGAATCATTTAAGATAATTACATTGTTTCCAACTCAGCATTCCTATGATTATGCTTTAAAATTATTGTTTGCGGAATTTGAATGACAATTTTTATTGTGTATTATGAATAAAAATGTGTATTTTTGTTTTTCGAAAATTTAATAGATTTGTTAAATGACTTGATTCTTAAAACAAAATTTCGGAATTAATAGAACTAATTTATTTCCCTGTACAGAATAGAAATTAATAAAGATTCAATTGGATAATATTCAGCCTTTCTTTATGAAAAGGCTTATGTCATCGTGATAATTCATTTGGTAATTACTAATTTTGGTAGTAAATATGAAATTAAATACCGCCATTTTATTGAACAGAATTAAATTCAGAAATATTGTTTCATTAAAGATTACAGAATCTTGGAAAGATTCAATTTTACTTTTGATAATCTTGGAAGTATAAAAAATAAAAACGTTCTTACCAGAGGTTTTAAACTCAAATCTGCATCAGTACCTTTTAAATTTTCGTTGGAGAAAGCTTAAATTTTCCAAGATAACCTAACTTATAATTTATGAAAGCTTCACTCATTATAGCTATTTACAATAACATCCGGTTCTTGAAAGCTGTATTGGATTCGCTGCAATATCAGACAGAAAAAGATTTTGAAATTATAATTGCTGAAGATGGAGACAGTATCGCAGTAAGGGATTTTATTAACCAATACCCTTTTGAACAACCCTGGCAACATTTGATACAAAAAGATGAAGGATGGCGTAAAAACATGGCTATGAATATGGCTATACGCTCTGCAAAGGCCGATTGGCTGATTTTTATTGATGGAGATTGCGTTCTGCATCAACGATTTATTGAAATGCACCTTCGTTATGCAAAAGAGAATTACATTTTGGCAGGAAAAAGGGTAAAACTTGATAAAACAACTTCAAAACTTCTGCTTGAAAATAACACCTTTATTTTGAAACTTCAAAAAAGGATACTAAAAAAATTCTTTTTCGGAAAAGGGCATATCAGATACATTGAAGAAGGAATATTTATTTCACCGGATTGTATCTTTGGTTTAATTCCCAAAATAAGGGTATTGAATCATTTATCAGGTAGTAATATGTCATTTTCTAAAAAGGCTATTTATTCTATTAATGGCTTTGATGAGGATTATCACCTTCCTGCAGTTGGTGAAGATTTTGATCTGACGTGGCGATTTGATCAGGCAGGTTTCAAACATAAATCAATGAGGAATTTAGCAGTACAATATCATTTACAACACCATGAGAATTGGATTGATCAGGACGAAAACCTGGTCATATGCAGGAATAAACAACTTGAAGACAATTTCTTTTGTGAAAACGGATTGATTAAGATAGAAAATTGATTAAATAATTATTTTCTGCCAAAATCAGCAGGAATCTCTCCCCATACCGAAGTCTCCCATTTTAATATAAGAGTGGTAAATTGATTTTTTTGAAGCCATATTTCGGCACGGGCCACTAATTCAAACAATACAGCATTTGATTCTTTTTTTTCAAGCTTCGTTTTTGCTTTTTTTAATCTTACCCAGGCAATTGCGGTTTTACTATCAGTATAAATAGGTAACGGACTGTTTTTTTGTTTCAGAAAAGCTAATCCATGAACCAATGCCAGAAACTCACCTATATTATTGGTTCCATATTTGAATGGTCCCTGATGAAATATCTCTTCTCCTGTTTTACTGTATACTCCACGGTATTCCATAATGCCCGGGTTTCCACTACAGGCGGCATCTACTGATAAGCTTTCATAATCAGGCATACCAAATTTTTTAATTTCTTCGGGGGAAGATTTCTTTTCCTTTGTTTTTTTACCTATGTAATCCCAGCAGGGCGATACCATTGCTTCACGGGCTTCCGCTTCAGTTGCAAAACCTTTATAAAGCGCTCCTTCAAATCCATGAATCTGTCGCTTGCAATCATCCCACGAGCGATATATGCCGGGTTCCTTGCCTTCCCATACAACGAAGAATTTATTTTTACTCATACTGGATGATTTTTCATTTATCAATTTTCTATTTACTATTCCTACCCGTTGTATATGTGCTTTAAAAAATGTAATTTTGCACTTCCAAATGCGGTCCTGTAGTTCAATGGATAGAACAAGTGTTTCCTAAACACTAGATCCGGGTTCGATTCCCGGCAAGACTACTATGATTGTTCATACAATCAGTTACTTAGATACACTAACACCTTACTTTGGTAAGAATAATGGTAAGAATAGATTTGT